>Ga0153938_1001056_pt1 | contig 11186 bp, 5 predicted proteins | sample TSNY022MetaG_FD_104740 | JGI IMG/M metagenome (GOLD analysis project Ga0153938, IMG submission 104740) | Attine ant fungus gardens microbial communities from New Jersey, USA - TSNJ022 MetaG | ecosystem: Host-associated > Fungi > Mycelium > Unclassified | place: USA:New Jersey: Brendan T. Byrne... | reverse complement strand
CATCTGGAAAAATATCACAGCCTCTTCCTTGTACACTTTTTTCAAATAAAAGTTTCATTATTTAGACACCTCCGTAATTGCTTGAAGTAGTAAATCGATTGATGCTTTGCTGTTTTGTTCAGTAACACACCAAAGAATTTTATGTTCATCTAACGGTAATCCTCCAAGAATACTCAAATCCTCTAATCGATTAAATAATTCTTTATGACGAATGATTGATTCTGTAACAAATTCATTAAAAAATGGAGCATCATAAACTAATCTAAAGCCTAGTTCCTCTAATTTTTTTTGTAGATAATGGGCTTTATTTAAACATTGATTGGCTACTTTTTCGAATCCTCTTGCTCCTAATGTTGCCATATAAATAGATGCAATTAAGGCTTGGTAGGCTTGATTAGAACAGATATTACTACTTGCTTTCTCTCTACGGATATGTTGTTCTCTAGCTTGCAATGTTAAAACAAATGCACGCTTACCATCAATATCGACACTTTCGCCTACGATTCTTCCTGGAAGTTTTCTGACCATTTGATTTGTGGTTGCCATGAAGCCTAAATAGGGACCACCAAAGCTGATAGGTATCCCTAATGGTTGTCCTTCACCAACGGCAATATCTGCACCAGATTCTCTTGGAGACTGAATACTACCTAAACTAATAGGATGGCATCCGATAATGAATTTAGCACCACATTCATGAATAATAGTACTGATTTCACTAGCATCTTCTAAAATTCCATAGAAATTTGGTTGTTGAAGATAAAAGCAAGCTGTTTCTTTATCAACAGAAGATTTTAAAGTTTCAATATTGACTTTGCCATTTACTTCATCAATTATTATGATTTCGATACCATTTGCATAAGCGTAGGTTTTAATTGTTTCTAAAACATCAGGATGAATCGTTGAAGCAATATATGCTTTATTTCTTCTTTTCTCTCTACACATTCCAATTGCCTCTGCTGCTGCACTTGCGCCATCATAGACAGAGGCATTTGCAACATCCATCCCAGTTAATTCGGAAATCATTGTTTGAAATTCAAAAATAGATTGTAGAATTCCTTGACTTATTTCTGCTTGATAAGGTGTGTAAGCTGTTAAAAATTCTTCTTTACTAGCAATACTTTTTACAATTGAGGGAATATAGTGATTATATGAACCAGCACCTCTAAAGATATGTTGATATACCTTATTTTTATTAGCTATTTCTTTGATTGTTTGTTGAACTTCTATTTCAGATAATCCACTTGGTAAATCTAATGGTTCTTTTAAGATGACATCTTGTGGTATATGTGAGAATAATTCATCAAAACTAGCATAACCGATTGTTTTAAGCATTTCTAATTGCTCTTTTTTGGTTGTAGGAATATAAGAGCCCATGCGATTTCCTCCTTATTATAACGATGCTAGAAAAGCAATATACGCTTCAGCATCCATTAATTCATTGACTTCTTTTACTTCTTTAATTTTAATTAACCAAGCATTATATGGATCTTGATTTATTAATTCTGGTTGATCAAATAAGACTTGATTAATATCTTCTACGATACCAGTTGCAGGACTCATAATATCTGATACTGCTTTGACTGATTCAACATCACCAAATACTTCATTACTTTCTACATCATCTCCTATTTCAGGCAAATTTAAAAAAACTAAATCTCCTAATTCATATTGGGCATAGTCAGTAAGTCCTATCAATAACATATCATCTTCTTCTTTCACCCATTCATGTGTTTTCGTATATTTTAGTTCTTTTGGAATATTCATTTTAGATCCTCCTTATGTATCTGTTTTATTTTTTATAAAATGGTAATCCAATAATTTCTGCTTCTACTCTCCTACCTCTGACATCACCAATTAGCGTAGTGCCAATATCACTATATGTTTTATTAATATAAGCCATGGCAATTGGATAGTTTACATATGGTGCTTTTGTTCCAGAGGTTACATAACCAATTTCTTGATCATCAATAAATAGTTTAACTGCTTCTCTTAAGATACCTTTACCAGTTACTTTTAATCCTACTCGTTTGATAGAAGGTTCACCTTTATCAATAATAGCTTGTTTTCCTATGAAATCTTTATTCATTTTTACTGCAAATGATAATCCAGCTTCTATCGGAGTAATATCTTGACTCATTTCGTGACCGTAAAGTGGCATACTTGCTTCTAATCTTAATGTATCCCTTGCCCCTAATCCACAAGGAGTAATATTGTAATTTTCTCCTACTTTCATCAATAATTCCCATAGTGAATAAGCATCTTGATTCGCTAAATAAATCTCATAGCCTGATTCACCCGTATAGCCAGTCTTTGAAATAATACAATCAATTCCTTGAATATTTGCTTCAAAATTAGCACTATAATATCGCTTTGGTAATATTGATTCTTCTACTAATTCACACAAAATATCTTTTGCTTTTGGTCCTTGGATAGCAATTTGAGCAACATCATCTGAAATATCTTCAAAAAGAACATCGTTAAAGCAATTTGATAGAATCCATTCAAAGTCTTTTTCTCTATTTGATGCATTAACAACTAGTAGATATTCATTTTCTTTGCGTTTGTAAACAATTAAATCATCAACAATACCACCATTTGAATAGCACATCATTGTATATCTTGCTTGTCCTATATACATATTAGTGAAATCATTTGTCATTAATTTGTTTAAGTTTTCTAACGCATCTTTTCCAGTGCACTTAATTTCACCCATATGAGAAACATCAAATAATCCACAATTAACTCTTACTGCCATATGCTCTTTTATTACACCAGTTTCATATTGTACTGGTAATAAATAACCTGCAAATGGTACCATTTTCCCATTATATTTGATATGTGCATCATATAATGGTGTTTTTTTCTCCATTTCTTTTCCTCCCGTATTTTATTTTTTTAGTCAATTTAAAAAGCACAGCCTAAAACGTTTGTGCCTCTGTCCTTTTACCTGAAAGATTCTCTAATAAGATTGCTTCTTCGGTGCTTTTCTTCTCTCCAGAGTATCGTCAAAATTTGGTCCTTTTGCCTGAGAGTTTTTGCATTCACCTTCGGCGTTACTTAAACCAGTAATCTCTCCCAAATTTATCAAACGATGGTAGCTTGAAATAAAATAACAAGCGCTTTCAATACACTTTTATAATATCACAGACTTATACTTTCTTCAAGAAACAAGTGCTTATTTTCAAAATAAAAAGATGAAATAAATACATCATTTCATCTTTCATTATTAAATTATCATTCAATACGTTTACTCTTCTTCTTTAACTATATGATAATTGAATTTCTTTTTGTACAATAATTGAATTAGTAACAACAAAGCGACTGCTAATACAATAACATAAGATATGTTATTAGTGCTATCCGCTGTAGGAGGAGTTACATCAACTTTTCCTTGATCTGGTGTTCCATCTATTTGACCTGGATTAGGATTAGGAGTTGGATCAGGATCAGGAATTGGATCAGGATCAGGAATTGGATCAGGATCAGGAGTTGGATCAGGATCAGGAATTGGATCAGGATCAGGTTCTACAATACCTTCAATAACTTCAACCAATCGCTTAAATGTTGTTCTTGTTCCTAAAGCATCTACAACTTCATAGATTACATAGTATGAACCAACGCTCGTTGTATCTACTGTATTTTCAATTACTTTAACCTTATTCGTAATATCTTGACCATCAACATCTATGACTTTGATTCCTTCTAAAGGATCAAAGCTACTTCCTTTACTAATTTGAGATGTATTATATAGTAAAATTGCTGGATTCACGACTGAAATCGTAAATTCTGCTGATGCAATATTACCAGCTTCATCCTTTGCCACTACTAGCACACCATAAATTCCTGCTTTTGTAGCATCATAAGTAGTAGTAATCGTTACTTTTTCAGCATCTAATGTAATATCCCCATTGATATTATCAATGACTAATAACTCGATAATTTCTTTAATATCTAAGCTATTATTAGTGTAAACAATTGCATTTATTCCACTAATTTGTGGAGCTGTTACATCGAATTCTTCGATTAATGTTAATGTGAATGAGCGATAATTAAATCCATCAATATCATCATAGATACGTAATGTTTGCACTCCTGCTTCTAAGAATACTTCAATACTTTCACTATCATGGAAACTATCCCAATCTCCAGTTTTAGTTGCGGCTACACGCCCTAATTCTTGAACATTACCATTGTTTACCAATTGTAATACTGCTTCTGGTATGTTTCCTGAATTACCACCACTATGAATACTAAAACTATATTTCCCAGATTTTTTTACATCAACGATGTAATCTTGATAGGCACCACTTTCTCCACATCCAACATTTAAGATTCCATTTTTAGTTTCAATTCCCCAACCTTTGCTTTTCGATCCATCGACTAAATCATCAACTGCAATAATCGTTGTTTCGTTTACCACTACTGGTTCTATAAACTTTTCGATGATAATTTGATTGATACTAAATCCAGAATTATTAACTTCAAAACGTAATGTTTGCTCGCCTTCAGCAAGAGACAGCATGGTACGATATTCTAATGTGTTACTCCAAAACTTTCCAAAGGAAACACTCATTAGATTATTTGTCGCTAAACCGAATCCACCACTAATTTTTAAAGCATTACTGATTGCTTCATCATCTTTGACTTTATAGGTAATAACATAATTACCAGCTTCTTTAACATCTAAATAAAAGTCTATGTAATTTCCCTTACTTGGATTATTCTTTAAACTTCCTTCATTTCGATAACTTACTTCTTCTGCTAACACAACTGGATCATTTTCAATAATAATTGCCTCTGGTAATTGATCAGTTGCTTCAAATAAGGTTTGAATTGCTAATGTTAAAGTACCATCATCATATCCATCTGCTAAAACATTAAAGGTTCCATAGGTATCACCATAAAATAATTGCCAAGAAAGTTTTACATTTACCCTCGTAGGAGATACATATTCCACACTATCAATACTTACATACTTACTAATAGAACCAGTTAAAGTTAAATAGTCTTCAATATTCTCTCTAAATGTTCCACCATTGATTGTTATCGTTACTTCTTCTTGCCCATAGGTTAAACTTGCTGCCATTTCTAATATTTCAGGATCATCAATCGCTTTTATCAAGATAGTTGCCTGTACACTAGTATCTAACATTCCATTATATTCTGTTGCTGATACTTCACATGTTACTAATTGATCAATATCAAAATCAACACTTGCCTCACTAATAAAGGTAATCATCACTTTTGTATCATCAATTCTTTCAATCGTAAAATCAACACCTGTTGGTAGATTTAAGTGCCAATTTTCTTTATTTAATGTATCAACAAAGCTAGCATTAAACAATTCAACTACCACTTGTTTTCCTTGTAAAGAACCTTCTATTAACTCAGTTTGTGTTATTTTTATTCCTTGTCCAACGACAACTTGTCTAAAGTTCACACCACTGTTTTTAAATTTAATTCGTAATGTTTGCTCTCCAGCAGTCAGATGTAATAGTCCACTAATATATTGATATGTACTGTTACTTCCTGTTACTGGGAAATTAACTTCTCCAATATAGGTTACTGTTCCATCTTCAGAAATACTATCAATCCATACTCCACCAGCAGTGTCTGTCCCAACTTCAAAGCTGAATTCATAATCGCCAGTTACTTGGACATTCACTTGATAATCAATATAATCATCAAAATCAATAAATCCAAAATTAGCTGGATTACCTTTTTCATGTACAAGACCTTTTGCATGCAGATAGTTCTCTGTATCTAAAATACCAGGAATGGATTGAACTGCTTCTTCCCTAACAAAGTGAACATCTTTAAAGTTCATACCACCTTGAGGGAAAGTTAACGTAAATGATTGTAATCCTGCTTCCTCAAATGTCACATAGGTTTGAATCGTAGAGTAACTAGACCATTCATTACCCCACCAAACATAACGTCTAATGGTTGCTTGACCCAATTGATTGCCACCTTGACTTATCACAACTGGATAATCAGTATCCCAAGAAGCACCGGTAGCGACTTCAAAGGTTACTTTGTAACTACCTGCTTCTTTTACATTGACTAAATATTCTAAACTAGTAGTACTATCAATGTATCCTAATTCATCATTTTCAATCACTCCACTACCAGATAAGGTGGCATCTTGAAATGTTAAATCATCTGTAATGTTTTTAAAACTAGTACTATCGACTGGATCCCATATATAGGTTGCAACATTTCCGGCAGGTAATGTTGCATTAAATTGTGTTCCATCTAAAACTACTTTAAAGTCTTGGCTTGTAGCACTTCTATTTGCTACAATTAAAACTATTTTACCAGACTCTGGATCTTTAAAGGCAACATTTGCTATGGTTGAATCATTATTACTACTAATTCGAACATAGCCTGGACGTACATATTTTGTGAATTGACCAATGATATAGACTTCAGGTGTCGCCCAATAGCGTTCACTATTATAAGCATCTAACACAAATAACGTTGGATCAGGAGTACCAACCCATTGATGTGGTGATATTTTACTATCTAACATCGTTACCCATGCATTATAACTTTGTGACCCATTTCTAAACCAGCTAATAATATCACTCGCACCTTGCACTCCCCAAACGGAACGTTCAGTTAAATGCATTGTATATTGATCTTTATATGTTTCATATAAACTACCCATTGTTGAAGGCACTCCACCATATGGATGGAAGGCAATACCATCAATATTGTCTCGTCCATCTGCGGTTGCTAGTAATTCATCAACATAACTTTGAGCACCATCAAAGTTATGGTCAAATGCCCATACTTTAACGTCTTTTTCTTGTTCATTTAAAACTGAACTTGCTGCTAATTGCTCTTTAATTGCTTTTGCTAACTTTGCTTCTTGCGTTGCTGTAATATAACAACTTGGATAATCAATCTCTAATAATGGCTCATTTTGCAAAGTCATAGCATAAATAGGAATTCCTGCTTTTTTATATTCTTCAATATAACGAACATAATACGTTGCTAAATCCTTAATATGTTCATCACTTAATTTTCCACCCTTTAATAATAGACTATTATTTGGGTAGGAATTACTTGATGTTGTCGCAGTTTTCATCCATCCTGGAGGTGTCCATGAGGAAGCAAAGAAACGTAATTGATCTTCTACTCCTACTTCTTTTGCAACTTCTTGTATCTCATTAATAATTTGAATAATTCCATAGTCATAATCTTTTTGAATACTAAATCCTAGACCAGTTACATTTTGCCAATCAGGTAATCCACCTAATTCTGTTCCTGTTCCATCATAATAAGTATAAAAATCTTGTCCTGTAAAATCAGCGGTTCCAATCGTAACACGAATCAACGTATTTCCCATACCAGTTTCAGGATCAATTAATTGTTTAATAAATTCATGTCTAGTTTCATCTGACATCTTCAACATATTATTAACCGTTGATTCTTCAATTGAAATTCCTAAACCTAATACTTCTTGATATTCTTCATCATCGTTTATCACAATCGTTGTTAGATTCGATGAATCCGCATTACGAATATCTAAAGAAGCTTGTTGTTCATTTTTATTTTCTATTTCCTGATCACCTGCATACCAAGACATACTTTGAGAATTATCAGAGGAAGACATAATAACTTCTACTGCAGCTTCTTTAATCATAGCACCAGTTCCAACGTTATCTTGAGGATCTTCAGGTTCTTGATAATTATCATCAAACTTAATAAATTTGAATTTATCTACGTTAAAATCACGTGATTTTGAAACAAATTTAATCTCATGAATACCTTCAGGTAAGCTGATTAGCTCAGGCATTTCTAAATCTTTGAATACACTCCAACCACCAGTATTTGATAATGGTGTTGTTTGACTGTAATATAATTTTCCATCGACATAAATATCCAATGCCACTGGAACACTTGCATTTTGTGTCGCAGTATTTAGTATTAATGTATAACGAGCAGATTCTGGTACTTGTACACGATAACTAATATCATAACCTTCCCAGAAATAGCCAATCGAAGTACCATTATTTTCTAATTGAATTCCAGAGTGTTTTGCTATGTAATTCTCAGCTTCTAAAATACCACCTGTTGCTGCTAAATCAACAACTGTTGGATCTTCTGGCATAACTGTTTCAATTGCTGTTGTTTCTGATTTGCTTAATCCTCTACCATTTGCAAATAATACTTTGCTATCATCTGTCAATTTTTCTTCAATATCTTGAGCATACCATGGCCAAGTCACAGTTAAATTTCCAGTAAAATCATAACTACCTAATAACACTTCTGCTACCCCGGCACCTTCACTACCTGGAAATCCAGCCATAACAATAGCATCAACATCATCAACTTGATTCGCTATTGTTATTGGTCGACCTGTCACAAGTACTAAAATAATTGGTAATTCTGGATGATCTCGTTTAATTCTATCTATTGTTTGAATATCACTATCACTTAGTTTTAATTCACTAGCACTTCGATCACCAGCATATTCTGCATATGGAGTTTCACCAACAACAACAATAGCTGCTTGATAATCCTCGGAAAAATATCCATTAGCACTATAATCAATCACAGTGCCTGCACTAGCTGTCTCTTTTAATCCTTGTAGAATTGTTGTTCCTTCAGTAATAGCACCAGTAGATCCTTGCCATGATATTGTCCAACCACCACATTGTATACCAATATTATCAGCCGCTGAACCAGCGACAATAATACGATCCATAGTCGCTAAATCTAACATAATTGTTGATGATCCATTTTGTGTTGCTGTATTTTTTAATAATGTTAATGATTTTCTAACTGCTTCTTTTGCTACTTCACGATGTTCTGCACTACCAACTTGTGCTAATAAAGAGCTATTAGAATACGCTAAACTAACATCGTCCATTAATCCCATTTCAAATTTGACAGTTAAAATACGTCGAACAGCATCATCAATTCGATCCATGCTTATTTCTCCACTAGTTACAGCATTGATAATAGCATTCTTTACTAGTAACCATTTTGGAGTACTTCCTTCATAACCATCAATCATCAACATATCAATTCCTACGTTTACCGCTTTAATTGCTTTTTGTTGATACGTTAAATTCCCTTCAATTTGATCAATTCCATTGTAATCGGAGATAACAATTCCATCAAATCCAAGTTCACCTTTTAATAATGTAGTGATTAAGTTATAGTTTCCATGACATTTTACACCATCGATACTATTATAGGAAATCATAATTGATTTAACTCCTGAATTAATTACTTCTTGATAAGGAACTAATAGTTCATTATGCAAAATTTCTTGGAATTCTGCACTATCATATGCCATATCAACATTTCCCTGATTGACTCCACCACTCGTAATTCCTTCAGCAACAAAATGTTTTCCTGTTGCAATTGCTGAAGTAGCACCTAAATCTCCTTGAGATCCCTCAACATAAGCTGCAGCTAAACGACTTACTAAATCGGCATCTTCTCCAAAACATTCATAGGTACGACCCCAAAGTTCATTTTTAGGTAAGCCTAAGGTTGGGCTAAATGTCCAATTGGCTCCTGTAGCTCGCATCTCTTTTGCTGTTATTTGAGCGATACGTTGCATTAGGTCCTCATCATCAGCTTGTCCTAATCCAATATTATGTGGAAAGATAGTTGCATTCAAGACATTATTATGCCCATGTACTGCATCTACTCCATAAAGTAATGGTATACCATATCCCGTAATTGCTGCTTCTTGGTAGGCATCTAAACGATTTGCCCAATCTTGTGCAGTATTGCCTGTTGATGGTGATGCTCCACCTCCACTTAATATGGAACCAATATAATTCTCTTTCACTTCTTGTGGTGTAATACTTCTTGTATCTGGTTGAAGCATTTGACCAACTTTTTGTTCTAACGTCATTGTTGATAATAGATTTTCTACTCTTGTTTCAATATTGGGTTCTGCTTTTACTAAATTGTTTCCAATGCTTGAAAATACCATTACCAAAACAATTATACTTAAAAATATTTTCTTCATATCTTTTGCCCTTTCCTAGTCTAATAATCAATATTTATTGGTATAAATTTATTATATTAGAATCAATAGTTATTGTAAAGCGTTTTCATGAAAAGATTAACTAATAAATACTATTTATACCAATGAATTTGTTGTTAAGGAATGAATTATGTGATATTATAAAATAGTTAGGAGAATGATTGAATGAAAAAATATGATTATATTGCTGATCAATTATATCAGCGGATTATAAATAATGAGTTTAATGAAACTCAAAAAATTCCAACTGAGGATCAATTAATTAATGAATATAATGTTAGCCGTAATACAATACGTAGTGCAATTAAAATATTGACTAAGATGGGGCTTTTATATCCAGTACAAGGAAGTGGCTTGTTTATTAAACCACCACAAAAACCAGATACGGTTTATCTAAGTAGTACTCAAGGGGTGACTGCTGATCATGATGGTAAAACGATAGTTAATCAATTAATTGATTTTAAATTATTAGAAGCGGATGAAGCATTGGCAAAACGAATGCTATGTCAAATAGGTACACCTATCTATTACATTATTCGTTTAAGAATAGTGGATTCAATTCCTTATGCCGTTGAATATACCTATTATAATAAGGAGATTGTTCCTTATATGGGGCATGAGATTGTTGAAGGTTCGATATTTGACTATTTAAAAAATGATTTAAAACTGTCATTCGGTTTTGCTGATAAATATATAAGTGCAGCAAAATTAAATGTATATGATAGTCAATTATTGCAATTAAAAGAAGGGGATCCATCAATTGTAATTGAAGATAATGTGCATTTAAGCAATGGTGTTCTTTTTAACTCTTCAAAAATTATTTATAATTATCAGTTAGCTAATTTTTATATGGTAGCACAATAAAGGACATAAAATAAATGACAGTACTATATTTGATATGATACCTCTAAAGCAGACAGTGAAAATATAAAACACTGAATACAAAGGAGGTATCAGATCAATTATTTGTCTTGATTTTTTTATTGTATTAAATTTAAGCCTAGATAAAAGTTGTTAATAAAAATAGAATCCGAAATATTCCTAAAAAAGAGAACATAGAGAAAACAAGATTCCAAGAAAGCTGATAAACTGTAGTTAGAAGAGGTGATGTTATAGAAAATAAAATGTTTAATGATATTTTGGACGCTATTATTGAAAACGCAGACAT
>Ga0153938_1001051_pt1 | contig 11211 bp, 11 predicted proteins | sample TSNY022MetaG_FD_104740 | JGI IMG/M metagenome (GOLD analysis project Ga0153938, IMG submission 104740) | Attine ant fungus gardens microbial communities from New Jersey, USA - TSNJ022 MetaG | ecosystem: Host-associated > Fungi > Mycelium > Unclassified | place: USA:New Jersey: Brendan T. Byrne... | reverse complement strand
TTCAAAATCTGTTTCTGCACCGTCAACGTTTGTATAAGCCGCACAATGAATTACCATATCCGGCTTAACGCTTGATAAGACATTTTCAACCATTTTTTCATCGGTTATGTCAAGATTTTCCTTATCGGTTTCAATTACATAAAATCCGACATCCTCTAAAACAGGACATAAATCCTGACCCAGCATTCCATTTGCGCCTGTTACAAGTACTTTCATTATACGAGACTCGCTTTCTTATGCTCAATACTTTTTATCCACGATTGATTATTTAAATACCAATCAATTGTCAGTTTAATCCCTTCTTCAAAAGTTATTGAGGGCTTCCAGCCAAGTTCGGATTGGATTTTGTCGTTACAAATCGCATAACGCTTATCATGCCCGAGACGGTCCTCAACATATTTTATAGAATTTTCATCTTTACCCATAGCCTCAAGAATTAAATGAGTAATCTCCATGTTGGTTTTTTCATTATGACCGCCGATGTTATAAACCTCACCGACTTTGCCTTTATGCAAAACGGTATCAATTGCCGAGCAATGGTCATAAACATACAACCAATCGCGAACGTTCAATCCGTCCCCGTAAACAGGAACTTTTTCGCCTTTCAAAAGCTGTGATATAAAAAATGGGATTAATTTTTCAGGATATTGATACGGTCCGTAATTATTTGAACATCTTGTTGTTAAAACAGGCATTCCATAAGTTTCAAAATACGCTCTTACCAGCATATCCGCGCTCGCTTTTGAAGCGGAATACGGTGAATTTGGAGCAATAGGAGTTGTTTCATGGAAATATCCCGTCGCACCCAGCGAACCGTAAACCTCATCAGTTGAAACCTGCAAGTATCTTTGAATTTTAAATTCCTTCGCAGCCTGCAGCAAATTCAATGTGCCTTTCACGTTTGTATCGATAAAAACTTCCGGACCTGTAATTGATCTGTCCACATGGCTTTCAGCGGCAAAATTAATAACAGCATCCACATTTTCAACTAATTGAGGAACAAGTTTTTTGTCGCAAATACATCCGTGAACAAATGTATAATTCGGGTTATTATTCACATCGTCAAGGTTTTCTATATTTCCTGCATACGTTAACGAATCCAAATTGATTATTTTATAATCAGGATGTTTTGAAAGCATCTGTCTTATAAAACAGCTTCCGATAAATCCTGCTCCGCCTGTGACTAATAATTTCATATAATCTCCTTCAAAGTCGGTTGATTCTTATCTTTTTCGCTTAAAATCGGTTCAAAATCAATTCCCCAATCTATGTTTATATCTTTGTCATTCCATAAAACACCTCTGTCATGTTCCAAAGAATATTCTCCGCTCGCTTTATAAATAAGTTCTGCTTCATCGGACAATACGACAAAACCGTGAGCAAATCCCTCAGGGATATACAGCATATGTTTATTTTCTTCGGACAATTCTGCTTTGACCCATTTTCCGAATGTTTTTGAATCTTTTCTCAAATCCACCGCAACATCATAAATTTTACCTCTAGCGCATCTGACAAGCTTTGCCTGAGGCTTCGGAAACGCCTGATAATGAAGCCCTCGAAGAACTTTAGCCGTAGATTTGGATTGATTATCCTGATTAAACTCTACATCAATGCCGTTAGCAAAAAAATCGGATTTTTTATAAGTTTCCATAAAAAACCCCCTATTGTCGCCAAAAACCTTTGGCTTTACTAAAATCACATCTTCTATAGCTAATCTTTCAAACTCGAACGGCATAACTTTTTCCTTTTCAAATATTATATAATAAATATCAGTTCGTTACAAGAGGACAAACTGGCATTTTCGTATCCTATAGCGCACGTAGCATTTTAAGAATGTCTTTGCATTTCACAAGCGCACGAATGATGCAACCATAATGTTTGCTTTGTAAAGAATATTTTAAAATTACCCTATTACTTGTGTTTGTGCTATGATATAGGTATGAATAGGGGAGAATTATAAAAAATGAGCCAACAAAATATATTCGAAGACGGGAAGATAGTTCCTATTAATATAAGAGAAGAAATGAAGCGTTCTTACATAGATTATGCGATGAGTGTAATCGTAGGACGCGCATTACCTGATGTAAGAGATGGTTTAAAACCTGTACACAGACGTATTTTATACGCTATGAACGAACTGGGGATGACACCGGACAAACCGTTTAAGAAATGCGCGCGTATAGTCGGTGAAGTTCTTGGTAAATATCACCCTCACGGTGATTCTGCGGTTTATGAAGCTTTAGTTCGTATGGCGCAAGATTTTTCTACCCGCTATCAAACAATTGACGGTCATGGAAACTTCGGTTCGGTTGACGGCGACGGCGCAGCTGCAATGCGTTACACAGAGGCAAGAATGCATAAGATTACAACATCCATGCTTTCAGATATCGACAATGAAACGGTTCAATTTGAACCGAACTTTGACGGCTCATTGCAAGAACCTTCTGTTCTTCCGGTAAGACTTCCTATGTTATTATTAAACGGAGTTTCGGGTATCGCAGTCGGTATGGCAACGAATATTCCGCCTCACAATTTATGCGAAATAGTTGACGGAACGATTGCTTTAATTGACAATCCGAATATCACAATTCCCGAACTTATGGAATATATTAAAGGTCCGGATTTCCCTACAGCGGCTACCATTGTTGGCTTAAGCGAAATCAAACAGGCTTACGAAACAGGACGCGGCTCTATTAAAATGTCGGCTGTTGCAGGATTTGAAGAAATCCCCGGCGGCGGCGGACGTCAGGCAAGAACTGCAATCATTGTTACTGAACTTCCTTATCAGGTAAATAAAGCTGCCTTAATCGAAAAAATCGCAGAACTTGTTAAAGAGCAAAGGTTAAATGGTATTTCTGATCTTCGTGATGAATCAGATCGCGACGGTATGAGAATTGTAATCGAGCTTAAGCGTGATGCGAAGCCTGATGTAGTTAAAAATAATTTATTTAAATATACACAGCTTGCAACGTCATTCGGCGTGAATATGCTTGCATTATGCGGTAAACAGCCTCGTTTAATGAATTTATACGAAGTGCTTTCCGAATTTGTGGAACATAGGGTTGAAATTGTTACAAGAAGAACTATTTTCTTCCTGAAAAAAGCAAAAATCAGAGCGCATATTTTAGCAGGTTTGATTATCGCTTTAGGTTCTATTGACGAAGTTATCGAAATAATCAAAAAATCTAAAACAACCGAGGATGCAAGAAATAATTTAATGGCCAGATTCGGGCTTGATGCAGACCAGTCAAACGCAATTCTTGAAATGCAATTGAGAAGATTAACAGGATTAGAACAAGATAAAGTTAAAGCTGAATATGATGAATTAGTTAAAAAGATTGCTGAATACGAATCTATTTTAGCAAGCCGTCAAAAAATCTTAAATATTATTAAAGAAGAATTATTGGAAGACAGAGAAAAATACGGCGATGACAGAAAAACACAAATCCTTCCTGATCAGGGTGAAGTTACGATAGAAGACTTAACTCCGAATACGCCTATGGCTGTATTCATCACTCATCAGGGATATTTAAAACGTATTTCTCTTGATACATTTGAAAGACAAAACCGCGCAACAAGAGGTAAATCCGGTATTAAAACAAAAGATGATGACGATATTCAACATTTCTTTACTGCAATGATGCATGATAAAGTCTTGTTCTTCTCGTCTAAAGGTACGGTTTACAGCTTGAACGTATATGATTTCCCTGAAGGCGGGCGTCAGGCTAAAGGACTTCCTATTGTAAACGTTCTACCGATTGAACAGGATGAACAAATTACGGCAGTCGTACCTGTAAGTAATTTCTCAAAAGACCTTAATTTAATCATGTTGACTAAAAAAGGGTTTATCAAACGTATTGAGTTAGATAATTTCTCTAACATAAGACGTAACGGTATAATTGCTATCGGATTAGAAGACGGCGATTCATTAAACTGGGTTAAACTGGCAACCGCAAAGAATGAACTTATTATCGGAACATCCTGCGGTATGGCGATAAGATTCCTTGTGGCAGATTTAAGACCGCTAGGAAGAAGCGCTCGCGGTGTAATCTCAATGAAATTACGAAAAGGCGATGAAATAGTCGGATGTGATATCGTTCCTACAGATTACGATGCTGATTTATTAGTTGTAACCTCCGACGGTTTCGGAAAACGTACAAAACTATCCGAATTCAGAAGCCAAAACAGAGGCGGAATAGGTTTAATCGCAACCAAGTTCAAATCAAGCACATCAAGACTTGTTGCCTTGACTATTGTTCAGGATTCAGACGATATTATGATGGTAACCGCAAACGGTGTTGTAACAAGATTGAATGCGGGTTCAATTTCTTGTCAGGGACGTCCTGCAACAGGCGTAAGAGCACAAAACTTGACCGGCAATGACGTTGTTATGTCTGTAAACAAAATTCTCAACCCTGAAGAAGATGAAACTTTTATTAAATCAAGCTGTGATGAACCGGCGGCTTCGGAAACTCCTGACCAGATTGTTGAACAGGCAAGCCTGCTTGATATAGATATAGAAGCTGACCAAACATAATGTTTCTCTTACTCGCTCGCGTTTAACGGGTCTACGCAAACCTGCTTGCTCTGCTGACCGCAGGTCAATCTGTTTGCTTCACCCTCAGCTCGCTTGCGCTGTATCATTCGTGCTTTTCTTGGAACGCGAAAATGTTCATAAAATGCAACATATGCAAAGTAGTACTACGTCATCGCGGAAATGTCTGTTTTTCGAACAATAGTGAGTAAAAACAGTATTATCCGCGATCTATTATTTTACAAAAGCAGATTGCGGACAGTTCAATTTGTAACATCGCTATCGCTCTGACAAACAGTAACTTCCGCAATGACATGATTTTTATGTCATCCTGAACTTGTTTCAGGATCTCTATGATAAGAGATGCTGAACAGTAACAATTCCCTTGCCCGTAACTATTCATGCTTCAGCATGACAGGTGTTATTTTATATCATACAAATTTTCAAATTTAATATTAAGAGCTTTTAAAATAGGGATTAGTGTTGTAAGCCTAATATCAACTTCACCATTTTCTATTTTATTGATATGTCTTCCATCGGATAAATCGGCTTTATTTGCCAATTCATCTTGAGACATATCCAGCCTGTTTCTTTCTGCTCTTAAATTATTTCCGAAATTTTTTAAAATGTCTTTTTATCGTATAATAATACCTAAAAATCATATAATAAACCATAGAATAAAATTTTGCAATAAGTTATTATAATTTGATATGAAAAAAGACATTATTATATGGAGTATGAAAAATGGACAAAATATATGAAATCGCAGAAAAAATTTTTGAGGCAAAGCTATTAGCACAAGTTATTTATGATCTGATTGATTATAGCATTGATTGCGGTTCTGATGATTGTGTTCACATGTCTAGAATTGCAGAAATGATGCTTGAGGATATGGAAAAACTTCACGAAGATTTTGAAATATTTGAAATAGAATTGATGTCAAATACAGCATCGTAATCACCGTAGAATTGTAGGTTGAGCAAATATGCCCAACAAAATTATTGGAGATACCGGACAATGCAGTTTGTAAATCGGCTCCGCCTCAACAAACAGTCATTTCCGGTATGACATGGTTTGTACGCAATTATATGAGAATATTTGTCATCCTGAATTTATCTTCTGACGCGTTCCATTTTATTCTTATTTTCATAGTAGTATTTTATGAGAGTTTCTTCGGTGAAATTTTCAACCAAATCTAAAATACCGGTTTTTCTATATTTTTTGCCGTTTTTTTCTTTTTCCAAAAATAACAGTAATTGTGGTTTATCATCTTTGGATTTGATTGAAGTAATACTTACAAAATCGTCTCTGTCATTGTTTGCAAGCATATTCCCTGCTGTTTTAATATATGACGTCTCTTTTTCCGATAAATCCTTAATAGAAATCCTTACTTTGGATGTAAAATTAGGGCTGTTTTGAATTTTTCCTATCATAATCGATTTTTCTCCTGTTAAAAATTTTGTTATTTGATAGATTTAAAACCCCTAAATAAAAAATTTGCTAGTCGCGGACAAAAAACTGTGCCATTGCAAGCGGTTCTTTCGGTTTATCTTTTGAATAAACCTTCATAACATAAGCCCCCGTCTGATTTACAACAACGTAATCGTCATAATAATACATCTGTTCGTCTTTCAAACGTATAGTATTTGACCAGTATAACTTATAGCCCAATCTTTCCTGGTCATTATCTTTTTTAATCAGCTGGATGTATAAATATCGTGATTTTTGCGGTTTTGGCATTAAAACAACATAATAAATCCTTGTTTCCGGCTTGAATACAGAAGAATAATCCATTATATTATCTTTTGTAATCGGGTGTTTGTTAAAAAGAACAGCAGGCTTATCACTGCCGCACGCAGTTGTGATTACCATTAAAATCATTGATAAACTATAAAGAAATAACTTTTTCATCATTATTTTTCTAAACTTTTAATTTTTTCCTGAACGGTTCTTGCGGTTTGGGAATCAGGATTGTGAGTTAAAAATGTCTTATAATTTATTAATGCTGCCTCGTTATTGCCTTCATTCTCATAAGCAATAGCAAGCGCAAAATATGCGTACGCATAATCAGGGTCTAGCGCTATAACTCTGTTAAAACAGTCTTTTGCGCCATTTGTGTTTTTATCGTTTGCATATGCCAGACCTAAATTAAACCATCCATCAGTATAGCTTGGATTTACAAAAATTGCTTTTTTATAAAAATTAATCGAATTTTTGCTGTCTTCTTTCATTTTATATATATTGCCCAGCTTCAAAAGTGTAACTTCGTCATTGGGATTAATTTTTAAAGCATCCTGATAGTTGTTTATTGAAATATCATAATTTTTCTTTTTATAGTTTTCATCGCCGACTTGTATAAGCGTTTTATTTTTTTCAAAATCAACTTCAGGTATTATATCAAGAGGATCCATAGAGATATTTATATCCATCATTTCATCGGAATCGAACTGATTGCCCTTTGATGAAATGGGAATTTCATTCTTTGATGTTGCGGAGATAAAATCCGCATATTCATCGCTGTATAAGGTTTTTTCAGGATCAATCGCAATAGCTTTTTCATAATATTCCGCTGCTCTTTCATTCAAATCACAAGCTCTATATGATTTTGCGAGAGCAAAAAATGCATAGCTGTCTTTTGTTCCCCGTTGAATTGCTCTTTCAAGGTAATTTGAAGATAAAGTATAATTTTTTTCGTTCATATAAATTATACCTTGTGAAACAAGAGCCGCAGTCAGGTTTGTTTGAACAGTCTGATTATCCTGCTTTTTCAAAAGTTCTGTGTATAAAACAATCGCTTCATTATAATTATTCATTGCATGCAGAACCAGTGATTTATTCAATTTAACGTTGTAATCATCTTTTTTAACAGCTAAAATTTCATCATATAGAGTTAAAGCTTTGTCATAATCTTTTCTGATATGATAACATTCTGCAAGTTTTTCTTTTGTATCCACATCTATCGAGTCATTCATCAATGATAAAGCTTTTTCATAATTTTCGATTGCGGCATCCACATTGTTATTTCTTCTGTAAACTGTACCGACATTTTTATATGCTGCCGCATCCTCGGGATATGCTGCAATATACATTTTGTATTGCGCGATGGCATCGTTATTTTTGTTCATATCAGCAAGCAGATTAGCATAATCCAATCTTAATGAATTAAGATCCGGTTGTTGTCTGAAAATAACATCATACTGTGACAATGCCTGTTCATTTTTTTCTAATTCCTGATATGAAAGTGCTAATGAAACTCTTGAATTTATACTGTCAGGATTCAATTCTATTGCTTTTTCAAGCATTTCAGTTGCTTTTTCATAATTTTCAGTTTTAAAAAGAGCTATCCCGTAGTTTGCAAAATCTTTAAAACCGGTTATATTTCTTGCATAAAGACTTTCATATTCTTTAACAGCTTTCACGGGATCATTATTATTTAAGTATGAGTTAGCAAGGCTTTCTCTTGCATCCCAATGCTGGGCGTAAGTTGCAAGAAAAGCATTATAATTATTTATTGCTTCTTTATAATTTCTCAACTGATATTGCACATTTGCGATATTCAAATAATTATATTTATACTCGGGGAATATCTCTAATGCTTTTTTATATGCGGTTAAAGCTTTGGTATAATCGCCTTTGTTTTCAAAAATACTGCCTATGCTTATATAAACGAATGCGTCTGAAGGTCTTAATTCTACAACTTTAAAATAAGCTTCCAGAGCTTTATCAAATTCACCCATTTCGGTATAAATACCTGCAAGTTTTGTATAAAGCATTGAATCACGAGGAGAAAGATTAATCGCCATGATTAATTTATCTGCGGCAGCTTTATAGTCATTCTGATATTCAAGCGAGCATGCCTGTTGATACAATGCATTCGCCTCCGGTGTTATCTGCGCTTGCGCAGTCGGGCTGAAAAGCGCCAATGATATTAATGCCGAAAATAATAAACTTTTTTTAATTTTCCCATACCTCAAGTTTCTATATAACAATATAATAACAAAAAACTATATTTGTGTAAAGCTGTTAGAATATACTTTTTTGTTAAGAAGAATTTCTGCTGTTTTAATTATATCAAGCTGTTTAGGGTCATTCTTATCAAATTTTATTTCATTAAATTCTGTGAAATTTTCAATCATTTGAACTAAACTCATATAAAGTTCATCGACTTTTGAATTCGGGCTGTTACTATCAAGCATTTTGAAAATTCTTATTAATTCAGAATCCTCAGCGTTAATAATTGCCGCGTCTAATCCCGCTCCGTATGCAAGAACACCGAAAACTCTGTTAATTAAAGGTCTTAATCCCGGCGGAGAACCGTTTGATATATTAGACAATCCGATTACGGTTTTTACAGGCGGGTCAAAACTTTCTTTAATCATTCTTATTGTATCAATAACCTCTATAGCCTGAGATTGGTCTATATTTATCGGTAACACCAGAGGATCAAAGAAAATTTTGTCATTATCTAAACCTTTTTCCAAACACCGTTCGTAAATTTCAAAAGCAATTTCCAAACGTCCTGTTTTGGGAATACCTGAGTCTTTGCTCAAAGTCAAAGCTATCAGATTACAATCATATTCCAATGCCAAATCTGTCATTTTTTCAAGACGCTCTGTATCATTATTTGTGCTGTTTAGAAAACTTCCGTCAGGATTTTTTAAAATGGCAAGTCCGTTTTTCATTTCATTTACATTTGTTGTATCAAAAGAAATTTTTAAATTTGAGTTATTTTCAACAAGCTTAGCAAGCCATGCAAGAATATTTTCTAATTCTTTTTTTGCAGGACCAACATTTAAATCAACATAATCCATGCAAGACTGCATCTTGATAAGATTTAGAATAAACTCTTCATTCCTTTCTATCAAGGCATTTTGAACAGACTTTGAAATGATATGAATATTTTCTCCGATTAGAATCATAATCGAATTGTATCATAAAAAAATTGCTCACCTGACTAATCAGTAAGCGGTGTAAAAATACTTATAAATATGTCATATTTTATAGTACTATAGTTAATTTAAAAAATACAAATTCAGGAATGATTCCCAAGATTCAATCCACCAGTTAATTTTGCAGTTTTTCACGTCAAAAAATAAGCTTAATAAAAATTTACAATAAATTTTTGCATAATAGAGCAAATTTTGATGTTTACGGTTTTTATACCCCTAGCAAAAGTTGTCAAGTTATGTTATAATTAAGTCTAATATTACAAAAATGTTTTAAAAGGAAAAGGAGAAGGTCTATGACAGTGTTAGTATCAAAAACAAAAGACAAACGTGTTAAATCAAAATTTAACGACGAATTTGAAAACTATCTGAAAAAACAATGCTTAAAAACCACTTTTAACGGTTTAGAGTTGGAAACATTTTCTTGGTACAAAAAAGTCTTAGGACTTCTTTAGTAGCTAGTTAGGGATTAAAAAATTATTATTAAAAAACGAACTGTCATCGAAAGTTCGTTTTTTTAGTATACTTTTCGTCATTGCGGAAGTTACTGTTTGTCGGAGCAATCCAACTAAAATTTTTTTAAAAATCGAGTTGTATCATAGTCAACTAAAAAAATTAGCATGTGCGAATAAAACTTAAACATAAAGAATAAGACTTTCAGCGGGAAGATTAATATTTTTATACATACGTTTCGCATTACATAATACCTTATAATGTAAGATTAGAAATTATTATACATATACATTATGATGTTGTCAAGTTAAATGTAAGATTAAAGGTATGTATATGGATAAAAAATTGATGAGAAATGGTAATGGTTGGGCATTAGCTATAAATGCAACAATTTTAAAATTGCTGAAAATTAATCCTGAAACAGATTTAGTTGAATATAGTATTGAAACAGACAAATTAATTATCACAAAAAGCAAAAATAAACGTGATTAACCCCATACGGTGCGTTCAACGCACCCTACAATTCTTCGAGTGATCCAAACATTGTGTTTTGGTTTTTTTGCTGAACTGCTGACTAACGACTGCTGACTTTTGACTATTTTACGAATGATACAAACTTATGTTTGACTGTCAGTCGTTATGAAAGTCTTCTAATCATTTCGTGGGCTTCTTCACATTCCGGGAATATTTCTGTTACTTTGTCTAACTGGCTAAGAGCAGAAATTTCATCTGAAAGTTTCTCATAACATTTTGCGCTGTTTAAAAGCAAATTTACATTAGCAGGACTTGATTCAAGCAGGTTTTTAAAAATCTCATTCGCCTGATTATAATTTTCCATTTCATAATAACAAAGTGCAAGCATGTTTTTTGAATCATTTGTTGCTTTAAGTTCGTATGATCTAATTAAATATTGTTTTGCTTTTTCATAATCTTTTTTAAGAAAATTTATTTTACCCGCAATAAATAATAAAAAACTATCATCATGCGCAAGTTCTATAGCGCGCTCTACTTGCCCTAATGCCGTATCAAAATCGTTCAAATGTATTTTATTTAATGCGGAGAAACCAAGCGCATCTTTGTTATCGGGTTCAATCAAAAGAGCTTTTTGATAAAATTCATCAGCTTTTTGAAATTCCGCAGTTGAATGGAGAAAATTAGCATATTCAAATAACACAGAAAAATTGTCTGGAGCGATTTCGATTGCTTTTTTAAATTCATCTTCCGCATAATCAAATAATCTTTTACTTAAATATATAACCCCTAAATCTTTATGAGCCG
>Ga0153938_1001049_pt1 | contig 11242 bp, 8 predicted proteins | sample TSNY022MetaG_FD_104740 | JGI IMG/M metagenome (GOLD analysis project Ga0153938, IMG submission 104740) | Attine ant fungus gardens microbial communities from New Jersey, USA - TSNJ022 MetaG | ecosystem: Host-associated > Fungi > Mycelium > Unclassified | place: USA:New Jersey: Brendan T. Byrne... | reverse complement strand
TGCAGTGTATAACAAGATAGAATCAGAAAAACAGCTCTACGTGTTTCCTGATTTTGGTCATGATTTCCTGCCCGGACAGGATGATCGGACATTTCAATTCTTTTTGGAAAATTGGGTTAAAAAACCGGGTGGATAATGTCCTGGCACAATTCTACTCAATATCAGACTCGTGTCTGATATTCTTTTGGTGTAATGCCCACTTCCCGTTTAAAAAGTCTGGTGAAGTAGGGAATACTGCTATACCCTAAAGCATTGGCTACATTATATACCTTTGCTCCAGGTTCCTTAAGCATTCTCTTTGCAATTTTCAACTTTTCATTTACAATATAATCCATTATAGACATTCCCATTTCCCGCTTAAAAACTCTTGATAAATGACTTGTACTGACAAACATTTCTTCTGCCATATCAGAGATCGATATTGTTTCCATAACATCTTTCCGAACGCGATTTTTCACGTTCTCAACAAGGGCGCAGGTTATGTTTACCTCATTTTGTTGTGCAAAGAGAATGAACTTATTTGTAATCCGGATAGCCCATTGCATAAATTCTTCTGCATTGCAAAATCGTTCAAAACTATAAATATACACTTCATCGCTTCCAGCCCATTCATTTACCATATAACCTCTGTATTTTGATTGTATCATTAGTGTATGTGAAAGAAGAAAATAAATCTCCAACAAATGATGTGTCATATAGTTTGTATTAGTTAGTTGCTGAAATACGTTTTCCAATTTTTCAATAGATGCAACATCAAGGGAACTCACCAAATCGGAATAGCTGGGATATGTCTCAAGGTCATTTACCACATCATAATTTTGAATAATGTCCGAAGGGGATAATATATTGAGCATTCCGTTGCGAGCTGGGGTATGGCGAAGGATTTTAGACCAAAGCATATTGTAATATTCACTTATCTGGTCCAGATTTACGGCTTCTTTATAAATATACATGGATAGGATGCAATGTACAGAATGAAGGACTGAATTTGCAAAAATATCCCACATATTTTTGATATAAGTAATATTTTCCAATAAATCTTCCCTGCTTTTCATTGGAACTAATATAACGTAATTATTTGTTACACTTTCAAAGTAAAGAAAGTCTCGTTTAAGAATAAGCAAGCTGGCCAACAAATTTCTGATAGCAATGAATTGGCGGTCTGGATGAATCGTTGTGGAAATAAATTCGTCAATCCTGATTACCATCGGTGCGAAAAGCTCGTCTGCCGGCAGTTTGATATGGTATCGATTTATTTTTTCAAGAATATTATTTTTATCTCTGTATTTTCCACCAACGATCCAATCAAATAAAAAGCGGTTTTGCAATATTGGAAGCGCTTCTTCCAATTGTTGTTCGATACTTTGGTATGCGTTCTCCAGTTCTATTTCGTCTCTTAGCTTCCGCAAGGCTGCCTGTACAGTAGCAAAGAACTCTTCATTGGAAATTGGTTTCAATAGAAAAGAGTATACCCCTTGATTAAGGGCCTGCTGTGCAAATTCAAATCGGTCATATCCTGTCATAAAGATAATTTTTGTATGCCTGAAACGAAGATGCACCTGCCTGGCCAGCTCAATGCCATCCAATTCCGGCATCATAATATCGGAGAGGATAATGTCAATCCGGTTATTTTCGACAATCTCCATAGCGGTTTTACCATTGTCTGCAACAAAGATTTTGGTAATATCCAATTCATCCCAGGCAATGTCATCGGCGATGCTGTTGACAATATCCTTTTCATCGTCGGCGATGAGTATATTATACATCTAAATTCCCTCCCTCCATCTGAAAGCTGACGGGTAAATACAAGGTTACAGTTGTTCCTGCCAGCTCGGCGGACTCAATGTCCATATGAGCCTTATCATTATAGATTAGCTTCAAACGCCAATAGATGTTGCTCAAAGCGAAGCCATCATTGCGGACAAGATTGCTGAGCTGTTCTTTTATTTCAACCAAACGCTGTGCAGTTACACCTTTGCCATTATCATGTATCGAGATTACAAGATATCCTTCTTTGATATTCATGCTTAGTTGTATTTTTATCATTTCTTCATGAGTATATGCTCCATGAGCAAATACGTTTTCCACAATCGGTTGAATCAGTAATCGCGGAATTGTCATGTCGCTGATTGCTGTATCATGCATGATTATACAAAAATCAATTTTCCCTGAATATCGCAGTTTTTGGATTTCGACAAATGTCTGTATATTATCCACTTCCTCTTGTATTGTTGTTACCTCAGTATTAATCCGGGTAGCATAGGTAAAATATTTTCCTAAATATAATGTCATTTGTTCTGCAGCCTCAAGCTGTTCGGAGGATATCATGCGATAAGTAAAATTTAAGCTGTTATATAAAAAGTGAGGATTTATCTGAGATTGAAGCAAGTTCAATTTGGATCGTTCCAGGTTCTTTTGCACGCGAATAATATCATTCATTGTTTGACTCAGTCTGCTTGTCATATCATTGAACTGTTCATAGAGCATCCCGAATTCGTCTTGCCTCTCAATCTCAATTTGCGTATCGATTGTACCTTCCTTAACCTCCTGAAATGCGCTGATTAACTTGTAAATTGGATTGATCAATGTTTTTCTGATTGTATTTGAAAACAGAATAATCAGTAAAATGGATAGGATGAGAAGGATCAGCATCCAAGTCAGCAGCTGGTAGATCGGTTTATTTGCAATGGAATTGGGATATACAAATCCATAACGTAAGCTTGATGCTCCACAAAAATAGTGAACCTGATATAATGCTCCATCTTGCTTAAATTGTATAGTTCCGCTGCCGTCAATGCCATCATCAAACAGCAGCCTTTGCAGCTCCGCCACATCAAGGGAATATTTATTAGAATCGACAATTATTTGTTGATTGTCATTACAGATAAAGCTTATACCGGAGCTGTCATCCGAAAAGCTCCTTAAAAGCTGCTTGATATATGTGATATCAATATAAATAGATGACAAAACGCTTCCGCTGTTGACATAATTATTGCTGGAAAAGCATATGGATAAAGAATTTGTTCCTTCCCTTTCGTTCAATTCCCATTGTCCCAGGGTTTGGTTTTCAAATATACTTAAATCATGAAGTATATTGATTCCGCTGCTGGAGGAGAATGTGCGTCCCTTGCCCGGCATATCGATTACTATCTCCCCGAGCAGGTCACTGGATGTGGCAAGCAAGTAGAGTCTGCTGAGCAGTTCATCATAATCCCAGATAATCATCAGATCAGCATCAACTGGAGCCTGGTTCAGTGCTGTCAGATTACCGTCGACAGCAAGAGAACTGGCAAGCATCTTATATTTTGCCAGATTGGATTCTACCCGGTCTGCGAACATCTCCAGTGAAAGACTATAGGATTGGGCGATCTCCCTTTGAGATACACGCAGGCTAAAGATGCTGAACCATGCCATGACCATAATCAATGGGAATAAGAAGATCAGTATGAATAATAAATATTTTCTTCGTATCGACATCTGCTCAAGCCTGGATTTCATATTCATCACCCTTTTCCATAAGATATAGTAAACTAATGTACCTTTTCTCCGATTCTTTTGCTTTACATATCCTTAATATTAAACCAATTCATAAAAATGTCAAGAAAACGGAGGATTCTCTGAGCAAGATGATTGAATAGAGCAAGATTTGCACAAAACGGATATTTACAAAAAAATAAATAAGCATTATTGTTTACATACTACATAACAAGATTCAATTAAGGAGGAGGAATTATTTTGAAAAGATTAATAGCGGCATCTTTGTGCATCGTACTGGTACTATCTCTGTTGACGGCATGTGGTAAGAGCCAGGAAGTACCCCAAACTGATGGGTCAGACAGTATGAACAGTTCAAGCAGCACTGATCAGGGTACAAACCCATACACGTATTATTACTCGGAGGGCATTCACTTAACGCAGAATTTTTTTGTAGATGAATTGTTAGTCGAGCAGGTACCGGAAGGCATGACGTTCGATGATAACTATTGGACGAACTGGTGTGAAGAAGCGTTTGGTATCACTTGGTCCAGTTCATGGATCGCTACCACCCCGGGGCAGAATGAGCAAAAATTAAATCTCGCCATGGTCAGCGGCGACCTGCCGGATCTGATTATTGGCACGGGGAAATCGCTTACACCTATGATTGAAGGAGGAATGGTGATACCGCTCGATTCCCTTATAGAGCAATATGCATCTCCCCTGGTAAAACATTTAATGACGCAGATGGAAGAAGCAACAAATGGGTCCTACAGTGATCCTTTCTCTAAGGATGGCAAGCTGTACGGCATTCCGATGATGGCCGATTTATGGGCAACGAGCTGGAATAACAATTGGATTAGGCGCGACATTATTGAAGAATTAGGTGTAACGACGCCCACCACGCTTGCCGATCTTGAAGCAATCATCGAGAAATACATAGCCGCCTACCCCAATGGCTATGCCATGTTGATGTATGCCGGTGGCAGTATGGATACGGTGATGGAGGCATACGGCGCCTTCCCGTCTCGGTGGATTAAAGATAGCGAAGGTTCCCTTGTCTACGGCAGTGTGCAGCCAGAGGTAAAAGAGGGCCTTGCCAAATTGCGGGAATGGTATCAGAAAAGCTGGATTGACCAAGAATTTGTTGTTAAGGACTTCTCCAAGGCAAGTGAAGATCTTGTGGCAGGCAATGTTCTCTCTTTCCACGGAAGCTGGGGTAGTGTCTGGTGGCCTTTCCCGGATATGATGGCGGTCAACCCCGAAGCGGATATGGTTGCATATGCACCGTTGACCCAAGCCGATGGTTCCATGAAAACCGTTCTTTACCCAACCTTTAATTCAGATAGTAAATGTTTTGCGATTAATGTAAAATGCACAAGTCCGGAGGCTCTCATCTATCTCCTGAATGCAAACGTTGACAATATGTACCGCAATTCGGAAGATATGCGTAAGCTCATGAAAGAACTGTATGATTACGATTTAATGTATGAGCCGTATGAGGTTCGTGAACCACTGAATGCAGATGCGACAAGTCCGGGAGCCTATACTTATGATTATCCGGAAGGTATTGACGGTCCGGTATTGAATGGATATGGTGAAACGCATGGTATCTATTTCAGTCAAGGTCCAAGAGACCTTGTTGATCAATACATCAAGCTCAGTGACGTCGAAAAGGGGGTACTGCCCCAATCTGATCTGACTCTATTGGATACTATTGAGAAGGATAAATATACACAGCCCCAGAACCGTTGGGCTGCTCTTATGAGCAGTGTTGATCTCTATAGGGGTCTGGAGGATAAAGATATTATATCATATAGCCTCTTTACAGGCGCACCAACACAGGGAATGACCGATAGTAATGCGTATCTTAAAAAGCTTGAGCAGGAGACCTTCTCGAAAATTATTATGGGGCAGGTGCCTCTGGATGAATTTGACACCTTTGTACAGAATTGGAAAAGTTCTGGCGGTGATCAAATCACAAATGAAGTGAATGAGTGGTACAGCAGTCGGTAATACATTCACACTTTTGAGAATGCCTGTGGTATGCCATAGGCATTCTCAAAACAAAAAAAAATTTTATAGGAGGTGAATATCATAAAATCTATAAGTTGGAAACAAACCCTTAATTTGAAGAATAATTGGACTCTATATCTGATGCTTCTTCCGGCTTTTATAGTTACCTTTATATTTATGTATGTTCCAATGTATGGAATTATCATCGCATTTCAAGATTTTAACCCGGCATTAGGATTTTCAGGCTCACCATGGGTTGGATTGAAATGGTTCAAGTTTATATTCAACACACCTGATTTTAAAAACATCTTTTGGAATACATTTATCATTGCGACTTCAAAAATGATCTTTCTGCAAGTCGTACCCATTCTTTTTGCTCTTATGCTCAATGAGGTTATGAACAGACCATTAAAACGCATCGTACAGACAATCACGTACTTACCGCATTTTCTTTCATGGGTTATAATTGGCGGTATATTTATAGATATCTTGTCTACAAAAGGGATTATCAATCAGTTTCTTGGCGTTTTCGGCATTGATCCTATCTTCTTTTTGGGTAGTAACAAGTACTTTCAGGGTACCATGGTGGTAACGGAGGTCTGGCGGGAATTTGGCTGGGCATCTATCTTGTACCTGGCCGCAATTGCAGGTGTAAATACAGATTTATATGAAGCGGCGTATTTGGAAGGCGCGGGGCGTTTTCGCAGGATGTGGCACGTTACAATGCCAGGTATTATAACCACCGTGATTCTGCTGCTCATCCTGAACTTGTCTGGCGTGCTAAACGCGGGATTTGAGCAAATACTGGTATTCTACAACTCAGCCGTGTTTGAGACAGGCGATATACTGGACACCTTTGTGTTTCGGATGGGTATCCAACAGGCACAATTCAGCCTGGCAACCGCCGTTGGACTATTTAAATCCGTTATTGGACTCGTATTAGTTATCATCACCAGAGGGGTAGCGCATAAGACACTTGGATACAGAGTGTTTTAGGAAGGAGGTCATCCATTGATAAATATGAATAGAAGAAAAACTGCAAAACTGTTTCAAATAATCAATAGTTTTGCGCTTGTCTTTATCGCTGCACTTTGCTTTCTGCCATTGTGGCATATTGTCTCACTTTCGCTCAGCGATAAATCAGCCATAGCAGCCAACCAAGTCACACTTCTTCCCGTTGGCTTTCAACTGTCTTCCTACATACACATCATGGGAGATGCCAGCTTCATGCGTGCTTTTCTGGTGTCCACCGGCAGGGTAGTGGTGGGCACATTTCTAAGTATGCTGGTGTTAATCCTGGCGGCGTATCCGCTTTCAATGGAAAAAGAGAAATTTTTTGGCAGAGATGTGATTATGTGGATTTTATATATACCCACATTTTTTGGAGGAGGATTGATTCCCTCCTACCTGCTGATGAGCAGTTTGGGACTGATAAACAATCCATGGGTTCTCGTGATTGGCAGTGGACTCTTTTCCATTACAGGTGCTATATTGTTAATGAATTTCTTTCGTAACGTTCCAAAAAGCATATCGGAAGCCGCTGCCATTGATGGAGCCGGTCATTTTCAAATGCTGGTTCGCATCTTTATACCACTTTCGAAAGCATGTATCTCCACACTGGTTCTGTTCGCTGTTGTTGGTACTTGGAATGAATGGTTTTCGGGTACGATTTTTCTCAACGATAGAAAATGGTATCCACTGCAAACTTATCTGTATGGTAAACTCAACACCCAAATCGATTTTGTAAATATGACAAAGGAAGAGCTTGAGCGTGTTTCGCAGTTATCAGATCGTTCACTTAGAGCAGCGCAAATCATTGTCTCCACAATCCCTATTCTTATTTTGTATCCATTTGTTCAAAAACATTTTGTAGGCGGAATCATTGTCGGTTCCGTGAAGGAGTAAAAATGATAAATATCAATTTCAATATCTACAATATCCCCTTTAGTCGTTATGGGGCATATGTAGCATTAACAGGTGATAAATCCAAAAAGCAGTTAACAGTACATAATGCACGCAGAAGGTGCGGTGAGGATGAAACCTTTGAGGCAGAGATACTGGAAAACGGAAATTTGTGTAACTACGAGCTCTCCGCTTCTCCTGATGCAGTCACAGTAAAATGCGATACAGGCGAAGTAAAAATCTATGTCCGTGATGACAACACCCTTGTCTTTGTCTCAACCGGACCTGATCTCAGGTTCACACTGAAAAGCAATTTTGGGTACGGCGTCGACCAGGGAGACGGGCAATATGAAATGATATCTGTCCAACACCACCTCTATACGCGACTTTTTGTGAAGCAGGGATCCGGATTGTTGGAGGGACCCTTCTATGATGGACATGACTTTAAATGGAATAATACCCCTGTGGACATCAAGAAAACGCTGTATGTAAAATGTGAAAGCGGAACATCCATTGTAGCCCTGCAGATGACACCTGATGAAACCATCCGCGTTGACGGGGATATTGATCCGGAACGAGACATAACCGCCATCAGAACAGAATGGAATGACTTCTTCGCCGCACTGCCTCCAATCCCGGACACTGTACCGGATGTAGAGCGGGAATACGCTGCGATTACCTGGTATAACATGTGGAGCAGTTTTGCCCGGGCAGAGGATGTCTATGCAAAGGACACCATGCTGATGTCAAAGAAATACATGAGTTCGGTGTGGAGCTGGGATCATTGCTTCAATGCACTTGCAGTCGCCTCCATCAGCAAAGAGCGCGCATTGGATCAGTTTATGGCACCCTTTCATTTGCAGCTGGAATCCGGTTCTCTGCCAGACATGTGGAATCCCCATCAGGAGGTGATTCGCGGTGTAACCAAGCCCCCCATTCACGGCTGGTGCTTTGATAAACTCATGGATCGCTTCGATTTCACGGATGAGGAGCTTCAAAAGGTCTATCATCATCTGGAGAAATGGACACTTTGGTGGATGGAATACCGCGATTCTGACAAGGACGGCATTCCGGAATACCCGATGGGCTGCGACAGCGGCTGGGACAATTCCACGGTGTTTGATATGGGCTACTTTGTGGAATCGCCGGATTTGTCCGCATTTCTGGTTCTCCAGATGAGGACACTCTCTCGCATTGCAGGGCAGATCCGGAATGGTCAGGATATCTACTGGAGTGAAAGGGCGGATGGCTTGCTCCAGAAACTGTATGGGCATCTGTGGGTCGGCGAGCACTTCATCGCAAAGAAATCCGGTAGCCATGAGTATCAGGAGAACCCAACTTCACTGCTCGTTCATATCCCGATTGTATTAGGCGCTTTGCTGGATTATGAAAAGGCGGAGAAAATCGCCCACAACTTGAAAAACGATCACTTGACCGAGCATGGTCTGGCAACGGAGCAGGTGAATAGCCCTAGATATCAGCCGGATGGGTACTGGAGAGGACCCATCTGGGCACCGCCGACCTATTTGGTCGTCGACGGTCTGCGCCGCGCCGGATTTAAGGAGCTGGCAAGGGAAATTGCCGAGAAATATATCAAAATGTCCTGCCATGTGGCACAAGGCAATTATGAAAATTTCGACGCCGTCACCGGTGCAGGGCTAAGAGCACCTGGCTACACATGGTCCGCCAGTGTCTATATGCTTCTCTTTTGGGAGTACAGATGTGATAAGGTTTTGGCATGATTCCTGCTTCGCTACGTAATAAGTTGGCCGTAGGCCGCTCATCCGTTTTTCGGGTGCGGTTTCCATTGTAGGTTCAACGACACAAATAGAGGTTGTAGAGAAAGGAAGTCATAGTATGACAAACATAAAAAAACCTTTAACGCGTGAACAAATGAAACGCGTGATCGAAGGACGTGGAAACGCAGGCAGAATACCCATTGCTGTTCAAGCTTGGATGGATCCAAACATATTCGGAACAAAAGCCGAAGAATACCGTACCGTTCTCAATGAAACACCTTGCGATATTGAGAAAATCAACTTAAATATCCCGCAGATATTCGATGCGCCAGCCGATGATCCATCGTACCGGTGGCTCAATTTTGATAATCCTTTTCCGGCAGGCATGGCGCTCGATGCCGTGAGTGCGCTGGATGACTGGGAAAAATTAGATGGCGTGCTGGCGGATTTCCCAAGCCCTGATTACCCCTGCTTGATTCCAAAAAACATACCGTCAAAAGGTGATACATACCGTGTTGGGCTGTGGTGGTATTGGCTGTTTGAGCGTTTATGGTCCGTGCGCGGCATGGAAAATGCATTGTGTGATTTCTATGAGAATGAGGAGGAATTGCACAGGCTGTTTCGCGCATTGACAGATTTTTACAAGGGAATGCTCACGCGCGCCAAAAATGAGCTGGATTTGGATGCCGTATGGACAAGTGACGACATCGGCACACAGGCGTCCTCTTTTTTCTCGCTTGATATTTTTCGTAATTTTTTCAAACCCTATTATAAAGAGTTGATTGAACATGCACATAACCTTGGCATGCACTTTTGGCTGCATACTTGCGGTAATGTGCGTAGTTTTATTCCGGATTTTATCGAAATAGGGTTGGATGTGCTGCATCCCATTCAAAAACATACAATGGATGAAACTGAAATTGCGGAGCAATTTGGCAATGACATCTGCATTTGGGCAGGGATTGATGTACAGCGTGTGGTGCCTTTTGGAACTTCGCAGGAAGTGCGGGAGGAAGTACGGGCGATGATTAATACTTATTATCGCCCGCAAGGGCGGTTAATTCTGGCGGCTGGAAATAATATGACAGTTGATACCCCGCTTGAAAATTTGCGCGCGTTACTGGAAGAAGCGTATACCTACGGAACAAAAATTGCAGAGGAATGCACATGAAATTTACGAAATATTGCATCCAGATAATGACATAAAAAAGAAAGATAAAATAGGAGTATAGGCACAATGCAAATTTATATATCAGCCCAAGCCAAAAGGGATGGTGACGGAAGAGAGGCGTCTCCCTTTTGCTGTGGCAGGTGATGAGGTGATATTGGAACCCGGAGTGTACCGTGAGTGGGTAAACCCAATAAACGGCTGCGGCGTATTCTCTGTCATCGAGGACAACCCCGCGGATTGTGTCTCGATTGGCAGGCGCACTGTTATAAAAAAGGCAGGATTCTTTGATGAAAATAGTAAATATCTACAAATAAAGTATGAAATTAATACATTCTTCGGAATATACTACAAAAAATAGTAACTTCCTTCATGTATTTTTCCAAACATTTAATGTAAAGTAGTCTTAGTATTTCGAAGTATTAAGGAAGGAGAAAAAGACATGAACAAAGCATGGGCTGAGACAATTACTTTAATTATTGGGTGTTTTCATTAGTCTTAAAATAAAAGATGTGAAATTTTTAGATGAGAGAGCTTTGAAAACTCTGTCATCAGTTTATGAGGAGGGAATACAAATGCTAACTGTCATAAAAAAAGCTTCTCGAATAATAAATAAAGCAGAACGAATCGGACACACATTAGTTTTAACAAGTGAATATGCAAAGCTAAAGATTGAGCCTAAAAGTGCTTCTATTGTGCGTATTGTTTATACAAGTGAGGCGCAATTTCAAGATTGCGAACGAATTGTAATCAGTGCTTCTGATAGTTTCGGGGATTGGTCCTATATCGATTCAGGTGATTCGGTAGAGTTGACAACATCAAAACTACGAGTTTCCGTATCAAAAGCGACAGCGGCTATTCGCTATTATGATAGTGAAAACAGGCTGATTCTTTCGGAAAAAGAAGAAGAAAGCAGAATACTGGACAGGTTCGATTCCTATCG
>Ga0153938_1001045_pt1 | contig 11288 bp, 12 predicted proteins | sample TSNY022MetaG_FD_104740 | JGI IMG/M metagenome (GOLD analysis project Ga0153938, IMG submission 104740) | Attine ant fungus gardens microbial communities from New Jersey, USA - TSNJ022 MetaG | ecosystem: Host-associated > Fungi > Mycelium > Unclassified | place: USA:New Jersey: Brendan T. Byrne... | reverse complement strand
ACTCGTTTCATTTGGTCGCGTTTTCTCTTTCTTTGGTTCGTTTCTTTCTCTTTACTCAAGGACTCCACAAATTTGATTGAGTATCAAATTTGGAGGAGGGAAAGAGAAAGAAATGAACGTCACAAGAATAGTTAGAACATAATAATTGATAGATCCTGAATCAAGTTCAGGATGACATAAATTGGCTGGATTGCTTCGGCTATGCCTCGCAATAACATATTTTATGAAAGATTTTATTTGTAATCAAATTAACGAGATTTATGATTGTAAACGAATGTAAAGCAAGATTTTTAAAGAGCTGTAATTGCCTCATACTCAATATCTTAAGTTTTTTAATACAGCCAAAATCCATGCCCGCATGCAATTTTCGCTTCCGGAAATTTTTTATAGGGATATAGGGGATATTCAAAAATTATTTTAATTTTATATGAGGAAAAATTTTGAAAGGGGAAAAACAATGACACTTGATGGGGTAAAAAGAGTCGGAAATGAAGAATTATTACGACAACAGCAATTAAAAACCGAAGCAAAAGAAGAAACTGTAAACAGTGTATTTACAGAAAATCCGATAACAACAACGCATGTAGTTCCACAGCAGAAAAAGATTTACAAATGGAATGATGAAGAAAAAGCAGCAATCGAAAAAAACATTCATGATTTGCAAAGCTTAGACAAAAACATAAGAAAACAAGCCGAAAATAATTTAATTGAATTATACGGAAAAGCTAAAATGTATGAAAAACCGGAACTTTCTTTTAAACAATTCAAAAAAGAAGTTAAACAAGATGTCAAAAACGCAGAAGCACGATCAAAAGTAATAGCAACAACTGTTTATAAGCCTGAAGACAAAGACATTGCGAAAGCAGAGAAAAAAGAATTCAAAGCTGAGAAAAAAGCAGGAATAGCAACTCACAAAGAATACCATAACACTTATAACAAAAAAGATTATAGAGTAATAACGTCAGATAGAAACCAAGATAAATTCTTTGACGAAAACGGTGAATTATCTAAAGACGAAACAGTTCAAACAATCGTTAACGAAACAGGCACTGACTATCGTTTAACAAAAAATAAATGTAATAATGAAGAGCAAAATTTAGCTGATGAATTGGGAACATCAAAAAAACGTGCCAAAAGCATTGCAAAAACAAATAATTTTGAAACATACAATAACGGAAACAAAGTATTATATGTTGCAGCTTGCACGGCGACAGGCGGCGCAATAGGCTCAGCGGTCGGAGCATTAACAAAAGCAACGGCAACATCAACAGCAGAAGCTGCCGCGGTTGCAGAAGTAGCAGATCATACAGGAGCAATTGTGGCAAGCGATGTTGCAATCGCAAGCAGCACCGCAAGAGCAGTTGCCAGAGGAACATTATCAGGTTTAGGAATAGGTTCTGCAGTTGGTCTCGGATACGGCTTAGCTACAATGAACAAACTTGGTCACGATAACAAACGTGATAATGCAGCTAAAATTAACGATTTAAGATATCAGGATGACAATGTGATAGAAATTCCTATAACAGAAGTTCCGGAGGGAAGAGGTCTTGTAATAGAAGATATCGTGGAACCTGATGAATGTGAATTAACTCCGGGTCAAGAAACCGAAACAAAAACTCCTGAACCGTTATACAAATACCAATTAAAATACGGCGAATCTCCATACGACTTAGCAATAGCTAAATACGGAGTAACAGGTAAGGAAGCATTACAAATAGCAAGAGAATTAAAAAGAATTAACGGCGTTCAAAATTTAAACAAAACAGAATTACCTAAAAACGCAGAATTCACTTTACCTGATAAATTAAAAGTCGGCGATAAAGAATATGACTTAAACAGAGATACAAAAGTCGTAGGAACGGTTAAAGAATTCGTCGAAACAAAATATAAAGGCTCTTACATTGATAAAAGAACCGGCGAAACAGTTACAAAATACTTCTTCACCGACTGTAACGGAAAGAAATCAGGACCATTCACAACAGCTAAACAACGCGATGCGGCAATGGCAGCAGAAAAAGCAAATCGCAATTAATAACAGTCATTTTCAAAATAGTAAAAAAACAGGAATCTTTTTATAAAAATTCCTGTTTTTCTTTGTTTATCGAAATTTTACTATACAATTCTTACCCCGAAAGGTACGGTTTTTAAATCATTATTTATCCAAAACCCTTCCTGCGGATTAAATTTCATATTAATACCAAAATAGGTTGAGCCGGAACCCGACATAACCGCCTGAGGATAGAGTTTTTTAATTTCTAACAGTTCTTTGTAATCCGCAATCAATGCCCATTCCAAATCGTTTGCAAAAACTTCCCGTCCGTTTTTTTCTTTCCGTGCAAACTTAGTATAAGCTTCTTTGGCGCTTATCCCAAGATTTACGGGTTTAATTAACGCAACATCAAATTCTTCAAATTCAAGCGGTTTAAGGATTTCTCCGCGGCCTTCAGTAAGCTGCCTGCCGCCTTCCAGACAAAAATTCAAATCTGATCCTAATTTTGCGCAAAGTTCATGTAATTCTGCTCTTGACAAAGGTTCATTGAAAATTTTATTCATCCCGTACAAAGTTCCTGCAGCATCTGTACTTCCGCCTGCCAAACCTGCCGCGACAGGAATATTTTTTTCTATATGAATATATATTTTGTGTGCTGAAATATTTGTTCTTTCAAAAAACAGCATAGCGGCTTTGTAAACAAGATTTTTTTCGTTATATGGAATTTCATTGCTTGAACCTGATAAATTTATTTCATATTTATTGCTTTCTTCAATATTAATAGTTAGATAATCGTATAAACTTATCGTTTGCATTATGCTTTCAATATTATGAAAACCGTCTTCGCGTTTGCCGGTAATTTTCAGAGTCAAATTTATTTTAGCGGGACATTGAATTTTAATTTCCATTTTTTAACGCCTCTGATAATTGTCCGAATTGTTCTATTGAGAGCTTTTCTCCACGGATATTTTCATCCAGACCCAATTTTTCCATAGCATTTTTTATATTTTCTCTTGAAAACCCGCCGCTTAAAAGACAGTTTTTTATATTTTTTCTTCTCTGTGAAAACGCCGCTTTTATTGTCTTTTTGAAATGACCGTAATCGCTTAACTCAAGCCTCGGGGTTTGACGGACTTTTAATTTTACAATAGCAGAATTTACTTTAGGCGAAGGGAAAAATGATTTTCTGCCGACATGTCTAACAATTTTCACATCCGCCCAAAATTGAGAAAGTATAGTTAAAAGCCCGTATTGTTTTGACGGTGATTTTTCTGTTGCGACCATGCGATTGGCAACTTCTTCCTGAACCATCAGCAAAATATCAGTTATTTTATTGCGGTTTTTATTATTTAAATCGTCAATTTCCCCTAAAAGATGAGCAATAATAGGGCTTGTTATGTAATAAGGAATATTTGCGACAATCTTAAATTTACTTTCACTTAATTCTGATAAGTCAGTTTTTAAAATATCTTTATGAATTATTTTAAGGTTTGGGGCGTTAAGTTTTTTCAACTCTGCTATTGCTTCTTCATCCAATTCTATTGCGATAACCTCTTTTGCATGTTTAACAAGCTGTTCTGTCACAAAACCCACACCCGGACCGATTTCTATAACGGTATCTTCAGGCGATATATCAGAATACTTTATAATAGATGCTATAACTTCTCCGTCAATAAGGAAATTTTGACCGAGACGTTTTTTTGTTTTAAAAAATCTTGCCCTCTCAAAGTAATTCATCTTACCTATAATAATACCACAGACAGGTAGTATTTTAAATTTTTCTTATCTGATATTTTTGATAATGTTATAATAGAATACACGGGGGTTAAATGAGTAACACTGAAATTAAGGAAAAATTGGAATTAGGGCAGATTTTGAAGTTGTTCACATCCGGCTGCAAACCTGAAAATGAGCACAAAATAGGTATTGAATATGAAAGACTGCCAGTATTTTCCGTAACCAAAAGAACTGTCGATTATTACTCCGAATTCGGAATATGCAATTTTTTAAGAGAATTCGCCAAAGAAGACAACTGGGATTACATCATTGATGATTATAGTATAATAGGACTAAAGCAAGGGCATGATACGATTACTCTTGAACCGGGCTCTCAATTCGAATTGAGCTTGAAACCTGAAGCAAAAATATCCGACATAGAAAAAAAGATTGATTTGCTTGATAAAAAAATGAAACCGATTTTAAATAAATTAGGAATAGAACTCCTCGGGTATGGGATTTCACCTGTATCTACACACAAAAATATCAAATTAATCCCTAAACAAAGATATCATATAATGGCAAAATATTTATGGGGGATTTTATCTGATGTAATGATGAGAGAAACCGCCGGGATACAGGCTTGTTTTGATTTTTCAAGCGAGGAAGATGCCGTTAGAAAATATATAATCGCTAATAAATTATCACCATTTATGACGGCAATGTTTGCAAATTCTCCGATAAGAGGCGGTGTCGATACCGGATACAAGACTTTCCGCGCTTTGAGCTGGCTTAACACTGATAATGACCGATGCGGTTTTGTAGGGGATTTGAGTAATAAGTTTTCTTTTGAAGAGTATATCCGTCATGTTTTGAAATCACCTATGATATTTGTAAATAAAGAAAATTTTCCTGTCCAAATAAACGGAAAAATTAATTTTAAAACATACATGCAAGACGGTTTGGAAAATTTCACTCCGGATATAAATGATTTTATTCTTCATTCAAATCTTTATTTCCCAGAAGTTCGTTTAAGAAATTTTATAGAAATAAGAAATCATGATTGTGTTAATCATGGACTGCAATTTGCTATTTTAGCTATATATAAAGGCATATTATACAATAAAACTGCTATGGATGAAATCGAGGATTTATTTTCGATATTTGAATACAAAGATTTTGCAGAATTAAGATATAATGTACCAAAAAACGCTTTAAACTGTAAAATCCGTGATTTTGAGGTATCGGAAATTGCAAAAAATATCCTTTTTATTGCTGAAAAAGCTTTATTAAAAAATAATGAAGGTGAAGAAAAATACTTGGATATAATTAAAGAATTTACAATGCAAAATTTATCACCGGCAGATGTTATTTTGAAAAACTGGTATGGCTTGTGGAATAAAGATATTAACAAACTTATAAAACATATTGCCACTTAAAAACCCGGGGTTTTCTATTACATATAAAACCATAATATAACTCTGAAATAACGCGCTATAAAAATAGCAAAGAAACTTAGAACAAAGTCATAGATAATTTTTACTCCGCTTTGAATTGAAATCCAGCTTAACATAAAAGCCCAGCTTTCATGCCGGATACATGCCATTAAAAACATATATAAAATCCCGGTGATATGTATTGTTAAAACACCGATTAACGCTGCTTTAAAGATATTTTTGTTTGAATAACCGCTTTTCAAGATAGACGCTGCAAAAAATAATGCGGGAATATATCCCAGAATATACCCGAAACTATACTCAAATATATATTTTAATCCGCCGCCTAATGCAAAAATCGGCACAAAAAACAACCCTGCCAATATATATATAACAACGCTTGTTATTCCGTATTTTCTACCTAAAAAAGCTGCAATAAACATTATTGCCGGGACTTGAGGAATAAATTTGTATGTATGTATAAAATCACTTATGGTAAAATTTCCGCCATCAAACAACCCTTTTGGAATTATAAAATGAATTACGTCAAATTGCACAAATGTCGCTGTAATTATAAGAAAAGTACAAAAAACTACCAAAAGAAGACTGCCTAAACATAACTTTATTCCTTCAGAAGGCCTGCGGACAATATTAACTTTAGGTATGGCAATCTCATTTTCCATAGATAATTATATTTTCCCTATTTTTTCTTTTAACTCTTCTACATTTTTATTATATCTAACTTTGAATTTATTGTAAAAAATATTTTCTGTCCACATAATTAAGGCATCTTCATTATTATTTTGATAATATCCTTTTCTTATTCCGAGAGACTTAAAACCGTATTTTTCATATAATTTTATGGCCGGTTCATTGCTGACACGTACTTCCAATGTAATGTATTTTATCTTATTTTCATAACATTTATCAATCAGAGTTACTAAAAGAGTTTCTCCGATATATTTTCTTCTGTATTCGGAAGAAACAGCAACATTGGTTATATGAGCCTCCTCAAGAATCTGCCAGCAGCCGGCATAGCCTATTAATTCGTTATTTTCATTAAATGCACTGAAATAAAAAGCTAAATCATTAGAAAGTTCACTTAGAAACGAATCCTTTGACCAATGATGTTCTCCATATGCTGCAGATTCAATACTTAAAACATCATCAATATCCGTTTTTTCCATTGGCACGATTTTGATTTTTAAACTTTCTTTATTCATACAAAATAGTCTATCACGATATTAATTGTATGGCAACGAAGATTAGCCACCGGACCATCAATAAGCGGATAAGAGATTAAGTGAATTTATTGAACATAATGTTTGGTTAAAATTTATTTACATATTGATTTAGTATACCCAATGTGATAAACTTCTGGTATGAGAGAGTAAAGTAAGGATAACTGTAAAATATGAAAAATATCGTTGTTTATACAAATCAAAAAGAATCTCGCCTGGCTGATGTTTTAGCCGGTATTGATGATGTCAGTGTAAGAATTGAGAATGCAGAGAATTTAAAAGATTATGAAACTTTAAATCCGGGTTTAATTGTTGTTGAACAGGTGCCTGATGTCAAAGATGTATTAATGGTTACAAAATTCAAATCTCCGATATTATTCATTAGTGATGTTTTCAAAGGTTCGACCGTCAGAGCAATTGCTTATGACTTTATAAAAACGCCTGTTGATAATAACGAACTGGTAATCAGAGCAAATTCTTTATTAAAAATCAAAGATTTACGTGATAAATTAAAAATCGTTGCGACAACTGATGAACTTACGGGTTTGCATAACAGAAAATATCTCCATGAACGTTTAGAGCAGGAAATTTCCCGCGCGAAACGTTACGGAAACAAACTTTCATGTCTTTTATTTGATTTAGACTTTTTCAAAGTTGTAAATGATATTTACGGTTACGATTGGGGCGATGTGTTATTGCGTTCAATCGCAGATAAACTAAAACAACTTATCAGAAAAGAAGATATTTTAACAAGATATGGAGATGAGGAGTTTTTATTAATTCTTCCAAATACATCTGAAGAAAATGCTTTCTTATTTGCTGAAAGATTCAGACGCGACATAGAAAAAATGGAATTTATTCCTGCGGGAGAGGAAGAAAGACACCCTATCACAATTTCAGGCGGAATCTCTACTTATCCTTGCATAGAAAACGCTGATGAAGATGCAAATACCATTATCCGTTATGCTGAACACGCTTTATACAATGCAAAAAAACGCGGTAAGAATAAAATTGTTCAATTCTCACAAATCAATCTTGGAGAATAAAAAAGTTCATAAACACAATCAAATGTGAATCTGGTTAATAGACGGTTATTTCAAATCGTCTTTTTTATTTCTATGTTAATTTGGGTTGTGCAAAGGTTCATTTTTCTCATTAATTCTATTTTTTACCCAATCTATCTTGCAATATTTTTCATTTTTTTTAGTAACTAACCACTTTCCGTTTAATTCCTTACAATATTCTTCCGAGATTGGTCTATCCTTGATAATATAACCCTCAAAACAATCTCCGTCTTCGATGCAGTAATCACTTTCTATACCAAGATAATTTGACATTTTAATAACTGCAAATATGAATAAAACAATGATTGAAATAGCCATTATAATCTTTTTAATTATACCTCTTGACCATATAGACCAATTTACAAAAATAGTAATAGCCATACAAAACAATATTAACAAAAAGACTTGTAAATCAATCTTTCCTGATTTAATAGCCGCAAAAGGGATAATTAAAAGAAAATATGAAAGTATTGCTGATGAAATAAGCTTAACAATTATAATAATTATATTTAAACCTATTTTAATAATCTTTTTTGCAATATTTAAAGTTGTATTCATTTTTTTATTATATCAGATTATTTGTAAATAAATACTATTTTTTATAAATGTCATAAACATCTTTTACTTTGTCAGAACAACAACCCGGCTGTTTTGCTTTCATTAATCCATATAAGTCTGCTCTTAAATCTTCAATACAATCTTTTAATATTACTAATGCATTTTGATGCTCTACAATTACTTTTCTAATGTAGTCTTTAATTTCTTTGCCAATACTCCATACAACTGACCACAAAGTTTCTATTAAGCCTAGCTCTGCCGATTCACAATTTGCTTTAGCATGGTAATATTTATCCATACTATTCGCTGCAGCATCCATTTCGTGTTTATGCGATTGGAATATTTCGAATGTTACCCTTGCTTCTTCAATATCTTTTATAATTTCGTATATTTTTCCTTCTAAATCGGAATCATCTTTTAAATTAATAGCATATCCCGTTAGAATTTCACAATCCGGTCCACATGGTTCCATTTCCTCAAGTTCTGCTTTAATCTGCTCTACTTCCGCTTTTAATTCTTGATATTCAGCATACAGAGATTCTACATCTTCACACATTTCTTCTATTTCAGAAAGCATAGCTTCTGCTTCGCTTTCTGCTTCATCAGCTTCATCCAGTATTGAATCTATTATGTCCCAGCAGTTGCATTCATCGCCATCAGCTTCTTTTTCCTCAATATGACAGTTACAATTCGGATGAGGTCTGTCCGGGATATCTTCTATAAACTCAAATTCTTGTCCGTCTAAAGATTCACAAGCATCACATCCGCCTCCTGAATGCCAAACATAAACAGTGTTGCTTATTCCGCCTTTTAATACTGTATCTCCCATTATTTTCTACCTCCCAATTGCATGTCATTGTTTATTTGTTCTATTTTCCTTTCAGTATTTATTCTTTTATCATTTTTTGTGTCAAAAATTGCATTAGTGAGTGCGCCTTTCTTTATATTCCTGCAGATAGTCCTTGGAGAATAATATTTGCACAGATTTGCAATACATGCATAACTCTTATTACCAAAATCACCGTCTTCTTTTAATTGACGGAATGCCTCAATAGTAGAATTTTTTCTTTTCTTATTTAGAATATTTAAACCGTATTGTAAATCTTTAATAGCTTGCTTTCTGCCAACCCTTTGGATATGTTTTTTTATAAAATTCATTACCTCTTGAATTTTATAATCAACATTAATATTTGACTGATGTAAATTTTGTAATTTATTCATAAGCGGTATCCTATTTATGTTCCAAACAGTTACCATTATGTCAAATTAAGAATATCTCCACAAGTCCCCAAAAATGCCTAGATAAAAGTATCTACATGTTTTCATTAAGTTAATCTTTTCGTATTTGCGCTGCTCCGTAGCCGAAAAGTGCAAAATCATATTTAATCGGGTCTTCAGGGTCAAATTTTTTAAGATTTTCGGTTAATTCAACAACCGCTTTGAAATCGTTTGAGCTTCTTTTTAACAAACCCATTTCACGAGAGACGCGTCCGACATGAACATCCAGCGGGATATATAAATCAGATTTCGGCATAAAATCCCAAATCCCAATATCTACACAACTTTTTCTGACAAGCCAGCGGAGATACATACACATACGCTTCATTGCGCCGCCGTTATGCGGATTCGGAATCATATGATAAAACCCTTGTCCTACAGGATTTTTAACCCTTGAATAAAAATAATCAACAACCGTATTGAATATTTTATTTTCCTCATACCCATGTCTGAACAGCTCTTCCAGGCCACCGTCTTTTGAATACAGAGTTTTCATTATATTAAATATCTCTGCAAAATCTGCTTCTTTTCCGAATCTGTAATTAAAACCGTTCAAAGATTTAGCTTCAAAATTCAGAATATAATTATGCGGTTCATTTTGGCTTATTTCAAAAAACTCGTTTAATTTTTTAATAAAAACTTTTCTACTTCCGTAAGACAATAATGATGCTATAAACCCTGCAATTTCTATATCTTTTTTATCTTGGAATTTATGCAAAAACTGTGAAGGATCTTCTTTTATAAACATCTCCGTTTCAAATTGTTCCGCTAAACTATCCAAATAATCTTTTGTAACAGTTGTTATCATCTTACCCCCCGGAAAAAATTTTCCAGTAATTCGTCGCATTCTTTTTCCATTATACCGCCGTAAACCTCTAATTTCGAATCAACAAGAGTTCTAATATTGATTTTAGAACCTAATGCACCGTAACTTAAATCATACGATCCGAAGTAAACAGCTTTTATTCTTGATTGAATAATCGCCCATGCGCACATTGGACAAGGTTCTAATGTTACATACATTATACAGTCATTTAAACGCCAATTGTTTAATTTTTTTTCTGCTTCTCTGATTGCAAGAACTTCTGCATGAGCCGTAACGTCATTCATTTGTTCTTTAATATTATACGCTGAAGCGATTATTTCACCGTTTTTAACGATTACAGCTCCGACAGGTATTTCAAAACCGGCCTGTTTAGCCGTTTCTATAGCCTTTGACATAAAACCGCTCAAACTTTTACCTCGCTCTTAGAAAGATTTAAACACACTTCCGCACAAAATCCGCAATCTTTATCGGATCTGAGAGAAATTTTACCGTTCATAGCTTCTACTAATCCTTTAACAATAAATAAACCCAGTCCTGTACCGCGTGTTGTTCTCGTTGTATTATTGTCAATTCTGATGAATTTTTCAAATAATTTATTTAATTTTTTAGGAGGAATAACATCGCAATCGTTTTTTACAAAAATTCTTGCCGTTTTTTTGTCTATCGCACCGTCTATAACTATTTTAGTTTCAGGATAAGCATACTTTGCAGCGTTTTCTAATAAGTTCACAAAAACCTGTATTAACCTGCCTTTGTCTGCATCAATATTAGGAAAATCTTGACTTATATTGAAAATAATTTCTTTCTTTTCTTTATTTTTTACTAATATTTTTGCTTCTTCCAAAACTTCAGGCAGCCATACCGGTTCTATATCAGTCCTTAATCTCATTCCTTCAATATCGGGAATTGTAAGCAAATCTTCTATAAGACGTTTTAACTGTTCGGATTGTTCTTTTATTATTCTTAAAGATTTCTGTCTGGTTTCTTCATCAATTTTTATATCCTGTCTTAGTAACCGTGAAGTATAGCCTTGAATACTTGTTAACGGAGTTCTTAATTCATGACTTACGGTATCAATAAGATTTGAACGAAATTCATTTAATTGTTTTAATTCTTTATTATTTTCTCTCAATCTCAAATGTGATTTATGAATTTGACTTGCCATGCGATTAAATTCGT
>Ga0153938_1001043_pt1 | contig 11294 bp, 9 predicted proteins | sample TSNY022MetaG_FD_104740 | JGI IMG/M metagenome (GOLD analysis project Ga0153938, IMG submission 104740) | Attine ant fungus gardens microbial communities from New Jersey, USA - TSNJ022 MetaG | ecosystem: Host-associated > Fungi > Mycelium > Unclassified | place: USA:New Jersey: Brendan T. Byrne... | reverse complement strand
TTCCACGGATGCCTTAGGCCCCAATCGAACCCTAAATAAGCCAAGCTTATGTCGTAACTAGCTCTGCTTTGAGCTTCATGGAAATGTTTGTATAATTCTAGTGCTTCGTGCCTATTGTTGTATGAGACAACTATACAACAAAATTTGTCACAAACCATGGTTTTTCGTAGCTTGTCTGGTTTATTTTGTTGCCTTCCAACCCAAGTGATGAGGATCACTGGATGAAAGAAGGTCTGCGGATGTTTTTCGGTCATTTCGACTTGTATCACCCTGATACTTACATAATTTTCTCAGGCAGACACTGGGTGGCCATGGTATTCCTCATTGCTATCGCCCCATTAGAATTCCTTGCTTCTATCCGGTCGTATGTTAGCGTAATTCATCCTCTGGACCTGGCCTCTGATCTTGTATCGCAGAAACTGAATTGAAATCCCATCAGTGAGTGACTGGGCATGACATCACTACACGTTGTCCGGCGTCGGAGTGATGTGAAAGACATCAAAAAACAAGACCTTTACATATGTTCTTCGTCCCAAAAGAGGCATCCCTGAGATTGAAGACTTTTTTTATTCAAAATGGAAGCTGATAAGCGCTGGTTATAATTGCCAATAAGGCTTCCCTTTCAACAGGCTGCGTAAATTTAGTAAGACATGCGAAGCTAAGCTAAGCTTCTTTTCACTTCTGGATAGTCAGGGCCTATCGACTTGCGGCTGCGTATTTAAGGAAAAGGGCCGAGAGTTTGATCAAGGTCGTCCTTTCCACGTCCTCCAGAAGGAGTAGAATATAGTCTTTACCCCTTGCTATACTCTCTTCTGTTCCATTCCTTTCATTTTTCTCCCTTTTATTTCAATTGCCAACCATGCCGGAGTGGTCATCCCCCGATGAAATAATCAAGGAAGGCGCTATCATGGTGAAGTTCATGCATGCCCTCATTGGCCTCTATGTGTATGTGATCCTCTTATTACTGGAGTAGAAAGGTTGTTATTCACTTCAGTGCCACATTAGCTACGAATGGTTTCTCTCATTGGACTTCGAGTTAGACCTTATTCGCGGCAGAAAAAAGTTCCGATGGCCATTGGTACGTGCTCCTCATAAATTCCGGTGATAAAGGATTCAGTCTCAGTGAGAGTGATCCAGATTTTCTACTTCGCAAATCGATACTTATTGTTGTTCGCTTTGATCGGAATGTATGTAAATTCTCTTAGCATACAGATAACAAAGTTCACAAGTCTCAAGTATCATCTCATTTGATGCGACAGAGTAAGTAGCAGGTTTTGAACTATCCAGGTGTAGTGTTGAAGCTGTGGCTGCTAGGAAAATAGATTGCCAAGCCATATTTACCTTCAACCAAATTGCGGGTGATGCTGCTGTTGGGCTCGCCAGCATCAGCTTGTCCATAAGAACGTGAGTGGAACTTGGGGAGGTAAACGTTATTGAGGGCCCCATCTTTACGGATAGCATGGCCATTTGGGCACAAAACCGGTATATAGTCTGTCTCTTAGTTATGGTCATCCTAGGCCATTGGTCTATTATCCTGCAAGGTGACACCGTCGAACATACCGATCATCCGCGGTCTGATAATTTGACTTTTTAGGCATACAACTGAAGGCTATGTGGGTTCCCGAAACTGGATGCGTCATCACCGAGACTCGTAATCATATTTTGGCTGCTATCTTTATTTATTCCATGATATTCGACCTCATCGTCCTCCTCCTGAACACGTACAAGCTCTCTGGTGCTCGCTCTGGAATGTTGAGAACGAGTCGGCTGGCCAAGATGATCTTCACTGATGGTTTGATATATTTCATCCTCGCGTGCGTCAGCTCTCTGGATTTAGGCGCCCTAACTTTCTATGTGTACCAACTTTTTCAACTTTTAGATTTGTGGCGAACCTCCTGGCCACCGTTTTCATGGTATTAAATTTGAATCAGATTATGAGCGTTGTCTTCAACGTCCCCGCTGCAGTCTGCACAACAGTGAGTAGATATATTCAAAATATATCCAGCTAGAGTTGACGGCCCTATTTCTAGATTGTTGCATGCCGTGCCGTCCGCCGCCTAACGTCCTTCACCCAGACTGGAGCTGATGTGTTGTATGTATTTGAGCAAGGTTGCCATCTGTTCATATTGATCACTTTGACTTTAGTTCCAGCTCGCAGTCTGCTGGCAATCAATTCAAAGGTCCTTCGGCTTCTCTCGCTGTCAGGGGAGTTACATCGCGTGCCCCACCCAGGAATGGTGGGACAGGCGTTCACGTACAGGTATGTGTTGTATTCCAGTCTTTGCTTTGCAAGATTCTACTGGATAGACTTCTATTTGCCCTATCCTAGGCATACATTCTAAGTGAATTTTAAATTTTGCCTTCAATACAAATCCTCTGCCTATAATCTTATGCTGACTTTTCGATAGATGGAGACTTTCACTCGCGCTGAAGAGGAAATTGATACCGAATATACAAGCGAGATGAAGCAACCATGTGAAGGAAGCGACACTGACGTTGAAGTCGACCTGGAAAAGAACGAAACTCTCTGAGAATCACCGAACCCAGAGCTTATGGTACGCGCTCCCAAGGACCGCACCAGACACCCCAGCCTCACTCAAAGCTCTATTTTATTGTGTTGACCGCATTTAACCCACCTTCAGTATTCTCCTGGTTACACCTAATACGCGTTAAATCTAAAGTCTCGATTGGATTCCTGACATTCGAAACTTTGATTTTATCTCTTCGTATTTCTTGATGTTTTAGCTCGGGAAATCTCCACAATTTAAATGCCGAGATTTAATTGAATAATGTGTCAAAGGTGCTCTTTATTACATATAGGGCGTATGCTAGTATTGTGATGATTCAAATAACCAACCCTTACATTCCCTATGAATGTCCGTAGTATGAATAACAACCTAAATGTTCCACGTTCTGGACGTAACAATATAAATGCAACATTCATGTAGAAGTAATTAACCTTATTTTCTAGACGGTGCTTCTTATGTATGTTCTTATGCTTATTCAACTTTCAAGGTTCAAATAGCATCTAGACAAAGTTTCCAAAAATGCGCAAGAACCTTCAATTTGAGGTCCTTCCGAGGATCAGGACTGAGGTCTCAGCCTCAGCCCACTTCTTGGACTAGTCGCGTCGTGAAACATGTAATCACGAAGTGCTAGAAGCAGGGTCCTGCAACACAATCCATTTATCCAAACTTGGGACTTAACATTCAACTTTGTAGGTAATTTGGACTCTTTGAATGAGTGCATTGCAAACCATGCCGAATTTCGTTAGTCAACGCGTAGCTCGCGTGGGAACCGTTATAACATGATTCACAGTAATCCAGAGAACAAAATGAAAATGGGTCGTGTCGTGTAGTAACGAGCGAGGGGCGTTCATGATAGGACGGAAGAGTAAATCGACAAACACCGACATCCTAACCATAAGCAGGAACGAGGTTCAAATCCTAAGCATCGGAAGAGAGCCTTCGGCCGAGGAATGGCAGCAACGATTACGATAGGAAGATTCCTTGAACAGAGTCTGATCTTTGTTGAATTTCAATTCGTTGTCTTCGATCCACTTATACCAATTCGTCCACCAAGGTCGTTCTCCGACTTTGGTATGTCAGGTTACCGGTTGAGTGAGGAGTGGCAGGTGGATAGTCGGCCAGAAAGAACTTGCATGTCAAGAGCAGGGATAGATGTTAGCCTTTGTCCCTAAAGGAATCATTCAAAAGTAGCAGGGGTGATGCCGAACAAGAACTCACGCATGTTAGTCAAGGGTTGTCCGAGTCCAACGCGTTAGGAGAGATCCATTGACGGAGAAGGATGGATATGATAAAACCAGGCCAGAAGGAACTTACAGAATGTCAGTCGATATAATCAATGGCTCTGGAAGTCAAAAGAGAATCCCTCCCTGAATAAAAGACAAAAGGAGAGGGAAAGAAGTTCATATAATTTCATCTCTTTTCGTGAATGGCTGGCAGCGGTCGATTATGAAATCTTGGCTCATGTGAAAATTGATAGCCCCTCATCGTTAGGGTCAGTTTGGCTCACGGTGGGTGTAATCGGCTTATCGATTTGTCTTAAATCATTGATCACTTCCATTTTTTGCGAGCTCTTGTAATTTCCGATCAAAGTAAGATTCCAGAAGAGTGAAAACTGGTCCATCGTTATCGTAACTGTCGTGGAATTGAGGGGAATGATCATCAGCTACGATAATAATGGCGGAGCTTCAAATTAGCGAATGTCTGCCAGCGACGACCAGAAAAGAAGGCAAGATACGTTATAATAGTAGTCCTTGGAAATCGCATTATCCAGCGCACAGTTATGAAGAAGTCGGGCTTATGGGGTAAGTCGGACTGATCACTGTGAGTGATAGGACCCCCGTTGACTAGTCATGTTCCAAAAACAATGACAAGCTTGATATCCGGTGTTACAGTCGACGTGATCCTTAGTAATAAACACCGGTTGCGTTATATGGACCAAGAAGCATTTCCCTAGCTGCCGCCACAGGGAGTGAATGAATAGTGGTATAAATCTGTGGGAATGCTAGAAGAATCTTGGAAATGATTCAGTTCCTCCTGCCGTAGGCTAGAGATCCTGAAATTAAAATAAATAAAGGGTGACTGGTTCTGATAAATGGAAGCCTTGGCTCGTTGATAGACGCGTATAGGGTCACTCCAATGCGGCTCCAAGCGTCCTTGCTGGAGTTCTCAGGGGTTCCTTTGGATCGAAGACCACGACCTGAAAATGACTGGGCTATGCACCGTATAGTTGTTGATGCTTTGTGAGCCTGGCCAGTGTCAGCTCCACCCGCCGGTGGCGTCACTTTAATCTATTCATAGGTACCCAGTTCTCAATGGTCTTTCTTTTGATTGGACACCCACTGAACGTGAATAAAATTTAGTGTTTCCAGTTCTTGGAAGTTGTATTCCATGACCAATAAGAATCAAATGAACTGCTGATAGGTTCAGTAGAGAGAGAGCAAGTGAAATCTCAATTCTGAAGTGTTGTGATGGCAAATTCGTCCCGATAACCCGACGCACATTGCCATCGCAATATCAAATGGTTGCCGTTCCTGAGTGCTGGATCCGCGCATTCATCATCATTGCGAGACATATTTGGACTTGTATAAATATGTGCTTACTTGCCTATAATCCTCAGTTCTCGCGACTCTGAGTGTCGAGTTGCCTATTCTAGATCAGAAAAGTGTTCTTTTGAGAACATGGCAGCGCTTACAGCAGTCAAAGTTCTTGATGACAATGAATTTGGTATTGAATTATTATTTACATATTCAAGTTCGATATATTCAAGGTACTGAGTGAACAAAGTCAATGATTTTGGTAATTACAATGACTGAAAGCTTGTCACAGATTTGGAGTTGAGTTAATGCGCACGAAGTTCTGCCGACGAGGTCGAATTATTTCGAGTCGCGAAACCTTGATGTGTTTTATTTCAGGAAGCCGATTAATACAAAATTGTTATCAGGAAAAATTTGCTTTTGTCTAGGTACAGGGACCAATTACTACTACGATAACTATTCACCCCAGAATCGAGATAAACGTATCGTTTGAAGAATCCATCATTATACAGCAGTGGAAAGCAGCACATGCATCTCTGACCGTTTGATGAACTTATCGCAGTTCAGCTTCAACCCATGAAAATTCTAGAAAAATTCTAGAACTGACAAAATCTGGTGAGACAACAGAAGCCAGTGTCGAAAGCTGCTAGCGGTTCAGTCCAGAAGCATGAGATCGTCAGCGAGTCAAGATCTGAGATTGGAGCAATGTGATATCAAAAGGTGCCTTTTAGGGGTTACCCGTTGGAAAAATCGACACAGAACCACGCCAGTCGCGTAAGTATCTGGACAGAGTAACCTGGGGATGATCCTGCGCTGCTAGCTTCGAACTCCAGGCCCAGCTGTTACAGGACAGCATTACTAGTAGATTTGGGATAAACAGGGAAATTAAAACTAGGATCTAGCCGGGGGTTCGTGTGGGCAAATTGTGGGAAGCAAAAGAACTTCTTAAGTTCTTACGTCGAAGTTATCACATGTCCCTATAAGTACCCCTTCTTGGCTACATCCGCTTCCCTTCGAGCCATCTTTCTCTGCCCCGCAACCTATCACAATGGTTAACTGGTCTTCAACAGAAGAGATCCAGAAGGATGCCGGTATACGCTCTGCTCATCTGTCCTAGCGATTATTCACAACCTATATAGTCGCCTTTGACCGCTTCATGCATGCACTGCTAGGGGTTTACATGTATGTTTGATAATCGCTCCAGGCTTCTACTCATATTCACGTATCACCAGATGGGAATGGTTCACGTCCCTTAATTTTGACTGGAAATACGTTTCTGGCAGCAAGAAGTTCCGATGGCCAATGGTCAGTCCATATGAAGATGTTCACTCTATGAATCCATACTCATTTTCACATCAGATATTTTATTTCCTGAACCGTTACTGCCTCTTATTTGCACTTGTTGGCATGTCAGTCGCAGCTTCATCTTTCTGTGTTTTTTTGTGCTGACAAAAATATAGTGCCATTTCCCTCAATGTGACAACGTAAGTATACACGCCATCCTATATTCTATCCAGGCTTGATCAGTTTTCTCAGTGTCATCAACTGCCAAGTTCTTTACACCTATATCCAAGTGATTTATCATCTGTTTCCCAACTATACAGGGACTGATACCCAATACAGGTCCTTGGGAATGCTTCAGTTGGTCTGGCTAGCATCAACCTTTCATTGCGAACGTGAGTGGCCAACTTGACTGATTGGATAATATGGCCGATTACTGTCTAGAATGGCCGTCTGGTCACAGAACAAATGGCTCGTAATATTCCTTGTGCTTGTTATCCTGGGACACTGGTCTCTGTTGCTCCACGGTAGGTATATGCACTCCCTCTCCGCATATAAGCTTACTTTAGCAGGTGTCTTGCTCACTGCTGTCTGGATTCCCGGCCAAGGTTGTGCTATCGTATCAACCCAGAACCGCATCCTGGCCATCAGCTTCATCTATTCGATGGTGTTTGATTTCACCGTACTGTGCTTGACTGCATACAAGCTACTTTCACCTCGAACCGGCAGATCTCGTCTAGTTGGACTTATCTTCGGCGATGGACTCATTTACTTCCTAATTGCGTAAGTATACCCAGGAAAATGTTCTTTATAGCATGTCCTGATTATGAACAGCTTCTTGGCTAACTCCCTTGCAACGGTCCGTCGAGATTCAATTGCATATTCATACTTCACGTCGAACCTTAATAACTTTCACAGGTCTTCATGCTGCTTAACTTGAATGCTGTCATGTCCATTATCGCCAATGTTCCTGCTGCCATCGCCTCGACGGTAGGTGTCCACACCTTTTTCATGATTGTAACGTGTCGTTAAAAGGTGATTTAGATTGTTGCGTGTCGAGTTGTCCGTCGGTTGAATCAGTTTACTTCTAGAAGTGCTGAAATGTTCCCGTATGTTGTATGACTTTCTTGGCCCGAGTGGCGTTTTATCTCTCATGTCAACTTCAGGTCTACGACCGAAGCTTCCACGCTTGCCTTCCGTCCCGGATTTCGCCCTAAGGTTTCCACTAAAACTGAAGGAGTTCATGTACAGGCAAGTGGCCCGTCATTTCAAGCTCTAACTCAGCAACTGACACTAGTGTAGATGGACACTTTCGATAACCCCGCAGACACGGAGCCATATCTGGCATACGATGCAGCAGGGCATGTCAAGGGAGACAATTACGACCAAGAGGCACAGAACATCAGTGATGAATTCAAGCGTCCTCCTTATTAGATCAGGTCTCTGATTCGAAATGTCTGGAAAAGATGTCACCTCACGTTCCTTCAGCTTTTCAGCATGCAATCATTGCTCACTGTCGTTTTCGGTACTATATCGCTTCAACTGCATCGCTAGCTTTAGAACACAGCGTTTTTGGATACCCCTTCCTCAAAATCCATCATTTCATCATTCGATTATGTTTATTGGGATACACATTTGGCTTCGGACTTTCTCTTTGCATCGTTCTACATTCATTCAACCATGAATAAATTTTTCATGCCCATTTCGGAGGCCATTGATTTTTCTATGGCACCTGCATGTAGTGTTATGATTTTCTATAAGGAGGGTCCTTGAAACTATCATCCAGAAAACAAAAATTCCATGTAGTATAATAGAATGACAGAGTAGCTATGAACGTAGTGTCATCCTCAGCATGTTGTATACAGGTGGAAATATGAAGATTCACTTCATTTCCTATCAACTGGCTTATCAACTTTATAAGAAAGCATTTAGGTTGAACATCGTGTAAGAATGGAGCGTGCAATGAATATATCAAAACAAAACAAGAGAAAAAAAATAAAGGTGCCGATGGTTGTGGCAGTTTGTTAAGTGTACAGAATATCTGCAAATGATATATGTCTAGGAAATTTTGATATTTAGTGTGGACGTTCTAAGCCAACTGATCTTGAAGTAGGTATTCCTATTATATAAGCAAAACCTGGGAGCATTCTCAGGCTCTCCTTATCATCGGGACATACTCAGTGGTAGATTAATATATTTCGAGTGAGAAGCTGCCAACTCTGCGCGACGATAACGGGAAAATTGTGATTATGAGCGAGATCTCCTCCGACCCCGGACAAGACTTAAAGTGAACAATTTTGTCATATGAGACCTCTTCTTGAAGCGGAATAAATCCCAAGTTTGAGAGAAAGTTGCCTAGATTTCGTCCTCAGATGATTGTGTAGGACGAGAGTAATTTATCGGAGTTCCCACGGCTCGTTCAACAGCTTGAACACAATGAGTTCCTCTGAACCGTCCCTTTCGCGTGCACGGGCCAGGTGGAATTCCGTACGACAACATGTGCTCTTGCCTGTCCGTCAGGGAAATGCCAGCGACAGTCGGTCTCGGACGCCGACGCCGACGCCGACGCCTTCAGAACAGCAGCATCATCGTCAGCCGACCTCTGTATCTTCTTCTACTGCTATCCCCTTTCCACAGCGGCCGCAATCTACTTTACAGACACAGAAACCGGGATCAAGACTCGCTGCGAAGCTGGGATTTCGGAATGTTGTGGACCATGCGCGTGAAGCTGCGGTCGATGAGAACAGGAAATTTACTGATGATGTTTCTCGAGCATGTTGGGCTGCCAGGGTCAATGTCTCTACGAGGGGTTTATTGTCTCCCACAGGAGGAAAGAGTAAATATGGTGATACGCTCAACACGGTGTTGACTGGCGCTTCCAACCTAAATTTACCATTCTCAAATAACACGGCGGCCTCATCCAGTGGGAGCTTTTCTGGGGCTGCTTCAGGTAGTGGTACTGGATCTTATTCAAAGAAATCAGAGTATCGTAGTCCAACAAGCCCATACGAAGGACTATTCAATCCACCCTCAGCATCATCGTTCAATGTATCGGCTACCTTTGCTTCCGCCTCTGCCTCTGCGTACAATCTCATAACCTCGACATCTCATACCCAACCCCATGTCCCGTCGGTCAAGTACCTGCATCAGGTATTGTGGCAAGGTTCGGGATCGAGTTCTGTATCTCTGCGGTCAGTATATCTACCACATGAGTCATTGGTTCTTTCCGCTTTGTTGGTGCCATTTGTAGGCAGTGGGCATAGTAATGTCAACATGGGTGATGCAGGTAAGGTCGAAGAGGAGAGATGGTTGGCAGTGGATGCGTTTGAGTTAATAGCCAAAACTTGGCCTCCGGCAAATGAGGTGAGCTATTACGGGTGTCTGATTCATTTAATCAATTTAGTTACTTCTTTGGGTTAGCTCGCAAGTGCAGAACGCTGCTTATGGTGTACCAAGGCTGTTGCAAATCTTCCAACATCACCTCTCCGTAGTCGTATATTGTTCAATCTATGGGGTCTCACAAATCCAAATGAAAACACTCATCTGCTTCTTTCGCCCGACACTATTGATTCCATTGCATGCAGCATTTTCCTCCTGTTCCCTCTTATCTCATCGCCCTCGTCAACCTCGCCAACCTCGCCAATCTCGCCATCGTGGCAAAATCTATCAAGTCCTCCGCAACTATCCTTGAGAATGGACGAGTCGTCTGACGAAAAGACTCTCAAGCAAGCTTTATCTCATTTGTCTACTGGCTTGTTAGACGAAGAAGCTTGCGGAGACGAGTATGGCGGTGCTCATGTGAGATGGAGTGCAGGAGAGGATGACGCAGGAGTGACTAGGCAGATGCTGTTGAGTGAATCCTTAGCGAAATGTTTGACTGTTGTTTGGGCATCTGGTAGTGTTCAGGGTTATGGCACAGGAAGCGTTGCAAGATCCACATTAGTCGGTGGGTGGTTGGTAGGCAGAAGTTTGGATGTGAGCGTTTTTGATTCAATATCAATTGCTGTGCAGAAGGTTGATCTGAAGATGATGCTAGGATTATTGGATCAAATTGGCAGAGAGACCGACACGGTTGCAAATGATGATGAGTGTTCGGAGGATAATTAACTGGTGCAACGGAGTTGTATCATTCCTTTCCCAGTTTTTTCACTTGCCCGTTCCCGCGCCCTGTTCAATGGATGAATTGAACCCAACGCCAGCCTCTATCATACAACGTATCATGTCGTTCCTCTCGGATATGATTATGCCTGAAATCCACATCCTCTCTTCTTCCTCTCCTTCCCCATCCTCTTCCTCCTCCTCGTGGATAGAAGGGAAAATACGAGAAGCGAGAATGAACGTATCACGGGTCATATTGGAATTACTCTGCATCTCTTCGTCAATGAAAATGGCTGCCAATGATGAGACGAGAAACTTCGTGCCTTCCACACACGTGGATCCCGATCCAACAACTTGGGCTGGAAAATTGATTATTCGGCTGTTTACTGTTGATATGGGATCGGGATGGAGAGGATCATTTGAGGAGATGTTGAAAGATTTTGTATGTCATTATGATTCTCTCTGCTTTGCACCAGAATGGTATGCTGATGTGACTGTGTTTCTCATGATTAGATTACGAATGCAGAATGGGGAAGTGTAGTGGGCAGGTTAATGGTTTTCGTCAGCCGGATGTGTTCGCCTGGTGATGGTGTGAGTGTGAGGAAAATGGTCATTGAGAGTTTGTTTCCTTCCTTGACTGATGTAAGTCGTTTCTTATTCTTGGTCAAATCAGCTAGATGGTTTCTTCGGCATAATAGCGATTGATCCAAGACCCACCACCTACATATCTCCTCGCATCATCGCCCAGCCACACGCAGACTGATAACAACGCTTACGATCAGTTTTCTCCTTCACGTTCGTCATCATATACCTACACCTCTTCCCTTTGTGCTCCTTCTCAATCTACGGCGCC
>Ga0153938_1001037_pt1 | contig 11320 bp, 11 predicted proteins | sample TSNY022MetaG_FD_104740 | JGI IMG/M metagenome (GOLD analysis project Ga0153938, IMG submission 104740) | Attine ant fungus gardens microbial communities from New Jersey, USA - TSNJ022 MetaG | ecosystem: Host-associated > Fungi > Mycelium > Unclassified | place: USA:New Jersey: Brendan T. Byrne... | reverse complement strand
TAGACTTCATTTGGATAATGCAGTAATTTTTCTTGGAGTGATTGATAATGTTCCAGACATATTACAAGCAATGGATGTCATGGTATTACCTTCGTTATATGAGGGCCTGCCCTTGGTGGTAGTAGAGTGGCAGATATCTGATTTGCCTTGTCTCATTTCTGATGCTATTACAAAAGAATGTTCATATAGTGATTTGGTTAAATTTCAATCTTTGAAAGATTCATATACTGAATGGGCAAAAGCAATAATGAATTTGTCAAAACATGAACGTGGTAAAGATAGCGATGATATTTTGTATCTTACCGGTAAGAGTGGGTACGATATTGATAAGAACGTTGAATATTTACAAGAAAAAATTGATAATGAGGTAAGGCGGTTTTATCGTGCTTACTTATGAAGGATTGAGACTTAAATTATTTAAACCGCTTTGTACTGGAAAGTTTTTTGTTAAAAGGAAAATTAAACAGCATAAAAATAATGACTTTACCATTATCAGCAATAATTGCTGGGGTGGAATGATTTATGAATCATATGGTTTGCCTGAACAATCGCCTACAGTAGAAATGTCCTTTATGCCATTCGACTAGATTGTTTCTGACTTAAAGGGTTATTGTATGGAAAATTTACTTTTATTAAACCAGAAGAATTAAGATGACGAGATGCATCGCAGGTTTCTGGAAAGTGAACAAGACGCAAAGGACAAGTTGGGACATCGCTGTAAGCGTGTAAATTGGGGCAGAGTGTTAATTAAATTCAATAACCAGAATGGCTGCACAGTGGAAGTTGTAGATTGTTTTTGTGTTCTTCCATATGGAAATAAACTTTTTACGCCTAAACACTGGTTGAACGAAAAAATGGAAAAAACTATGGGGGTACTACTGTATAGAGCAGTGGCCTGATCATTACTATACTATACAAGGGCTTCTTATGAGCCATTTGGAAAAAATAAATATATTGATATTGCAGGACTGCTTAATCCATTATAAATGTCCTGTAAGAAGGAGAAATTATGCGAATTGCAGTGCTGATGTCAATTTATAATGGTCATAAATATTTGAATGCACAGTTATTAAGTTTAGCAGAGCAGACGGTAAAAAATAATATGACTGTCTATATCCGAGATGATGGAAGTGAAGATAATACATTTGAAATCATTGATTTGTGGAAAGAAAAAATAAATATCGTCCTCTATAAGGGATGCAACGTGGGCCCGGCAATGAGTTTTTGGGAACTTTTTATGAATCAAGAAATTCAAGCTGATTATTATGCGTTTTGTGATCAAGATGATATATGGGATTCTGATAAGATTGAGTTAGGCATCAAGCATTTAACCGGAAGTGCGCATTTTTACGCCTGCAACTGCAGAATTATTGATGAAAATGGGAATATTGTGAAAAGCGCGAGAGAGAAGTCAGCACCTGAAATTAGTATTCCAAGATTGTTTGTTTCTGGATGTACGCAGGGGTGTTCTATGGTATTTACAGATGCGTTGAGGAAGTATATAATGAACTTGAAAATTCACTGTATCCCGATGCATGATGTAATTCTGATGCTTTACGCAATACAGTTTGGAAAAATATTCTGGGATCAAGAGCCACATTTCAGTTATCGTGTGCACTCTAATAATGTGGTGGCGAAAGAAAATAAATCGATTGTCCAGAAGTTGAAAACAACATACTGGAATTGGAATAATAGCAGTAAACATTCGATGGCGAACGTAGCAAAAGAGATGTGCAACAATATTAATGATTTGTCTCTAGAGGATAAACTATTTTTGAATCGGGTTTTAAATTATAAGATGCATAGAATTCGTTTGATTAGGAATTGTAAAAGCTATAGAGTTGAGCACAATGCGCTAAGGTCATTTAAGGTAAGAGTTTTGTTGGGATTATATTGAATAGATAATAGGAGAATCCAAGTATCATAGATTATTAGGAGATGAAACTACTGTATTAGTTCGGTGGGAACAGAAAAGTTTATTAGAGAATTGTCACGAAATCTGCAAAATAATGGCTATTCACATATGAATATATTTTCGTTTTATGATGATAAAGGACGAATGAAGATGAAGTTGTTTGGTGTAAACTATAATGAATGTGTTGTCGGAATATTTAAATACTGCGATCTGTTGCGGGTAATTGATTCATTGACGTATAAATAACAGATGCAAATTGATGCGATTCATTTGCAGCATTTATTGCATCACGATTTAGAATTGATGAAAAAATTTGTTATTAAAACTTGTGTACCAGTTTATATTGGGTTCTTTCTCACAAAGTTTAAAATATTTAGATATTATAGAATTCGAATTGTACGGAACTTGTTGTAAATGTCAATTTAGTGGAGGATTGAGAAATGAAAAAAGTTATGTTGATTTTTGGCACAAGGCCTGAAGCTATTAAGATGTGTCCACTTGTTAATGAACTGAAAAAAAGAAAAAGCATTCAGACAGTTGTATGTGTCACAGGTCAGCATCGCCAGATGTTAGATCAAGTTCTGGAGACATTCCATGTTGTTCCAGATTATGATCTTTCTATTATGAAAGACAGACAAACACTGTTTGATGTTACAACAAATATTCTGACAGAAATCAAGGTTGTTCTGGAAGAAGCAAAGCCGGATGTTTGTTTGGTTCATGGTGATACATCCACAACGTTTGTAACTGCACTTGCATGCTTTTATATGCAAATACCGGTAGGTCATGTAGAAGCAGGCCTTCGTACTTATAATATATATTCTCCATATCCCGAAGAATTTAACCGTCAAGCTGTAGGAATTATTTGTAAGTATAATTTTGCACCAACAAGGTTAGCTAAGGAGCATCTTGTTAAGGAAGGAAAAGATGAGTCCACAATCTATGTAACTGGCAATACTGTTATAGATGCCATGCGGCATACAGTTGTAGAGGATTATCATCATCCAGAACTCGACTGGGTAGGTAATGACAGAATGATCTTTATCACAGCACATAGAAGAGAAAATCTTGGTGAGCCGATGCATCATATGTTTCGTGCCATTCGAAGAGTGTTAAATGAGCATCCTGACGTAAAGGCCATTTATCCGATTCATATGAATCCAGTAGTAAGAAAAGCTGCTGATGAGAAACTGGGCGACTGCAAGCAGATTCATATCATTGAGCCTATTGAAGTATTCGATTGCCATAATTTTGAGGCAAGATGCCATCTGTGTCTGACTGATTCTGGCGGAATTCAGGAAGAGTGTCCGTCTTACGGTAAACCAGTCCTTGTTATGAGAGATAATACTGAAAGGCCAGAAGGTGTGGAAGCGGGTACTCTTAAACTGGTTGGCACAAACGAGGAAACCATCTACGAGTGGTTTACAAAACTTCTTGATAATGAAGAGGAGTATGCAAAGATGGCACATGCAGCAAACCCGTATGGGGATGGTCATGCTTGTGAGAGAATTGCGGATATTTTAGAGAGGGAATTATAATTATGTCAGATATAGTTTATGTGATGAATGTTGACTGGAATTGGATAAAACAAAGACCACATTTTATAGCGGAACGTTTACAGGGCAAGTACTATGTACACGTTATGTATCAGCATAGATACGGAAGAGAAGGTTTTCAAAAGCGTGTTCCAGATAAGATAGATGTTAAACCGATTTATGTAATTCCTAGAGGGGATAGATTTGCTTTGGGCTCAAAAATTAATAGATGGATAAAAAATCGTTCCATTATTAGTGCTATTAATAGAACCAAGGCTAAGTATCTCTATTTAACCTTTCCAGATCAAGCGGGAGCTATACCAAATGACTTCAAAGGTGCTGTTATTTATGATTGCATGGATAACCATCCGGCTTTCATTGATGATTATAAAAAGCGAAATGAAATGATTTCCATGGAAAAGCAAATGGTAACTCGTGCAAATATTATACTCGCATCAAGTGAAAATTTGATTTCTGTATTATTAGACAGATTTGGAAACATAATTAATAATAAAATTCATTTAATTAGGAATGGATATAATGGTAGTATTGTAGATGTTCAAGAAACAATACCGTTGAAAGTATTAGATAAATTTACATTCACCTATTTGGGTACTGTAAGTAGCTGGTTTAATTTTGATTATATAATTAAAAGTTTAGAGGATTTTCCATCTATCCAATATGAGATATTTGGTCCAGTTGCAAGAGTCTCTATTCCGAAACACGATCGTGTTATCTATCGTGGAACTGTAGAACATGATCAATTATTACAGAATGTAAAGGACTCAGATTGCCTTATAATGCCTTTTATGGTAAATGAAATTATTGAGTCTGTAGATCCAGTTAAACTTTATGAATATATAAATTTTAACAAAAATATTCTGTGTTGTGAATATAAAGAAATTCGTAGATTTGAACCGTTTGTTAACTTTTATTCTGATTATAGTTCCTACAGAACTTGCATTCAAAACTTATTAGATAGTAGAGGAAAGATAAAATATTCCCAAAAGAATAGAAATGAATTTCTTATAGATAATAATTGGGATGCGAGAGTTGATGATGTCGAAAGATTGATCGAATCCGGAGGTGTATGATTAAATGTGTACATTGATACTGTTAAACTATAATGATGTATACACCGTTGAAAAGTATTTGCATCAGATAAAAGAATATAAATGTTTTGATCATGTAATTATTGTAGATAATTGCTCAACAGATGGTTCTTTTAAAAGGTTGCTTTCATATTCAAATGACAGGATATCTGTAATTGAATCAGAAGTAAATAAGGGATATGGTTATGGAAATAATTTTGGAATTAAATATGCTACAGAGATGTTTAAATCCGAGTATATTCTTATATCTAATCCAGATGTAGTTTATGATGAAGAAACAATTTTGAAGATGGAAACGTTGCTTAGAAATAATAAATCAGCCGGTGTGGTTGGAACTATGATGAAAATGAAGGATGGAAGTTATTCAAATTTATCGGCATGGAGAATTCCTACTTTTTGGCAGGCTGTGTTTATTAATGCTTCCCATCCCAATAAAATTGCCATGATTGTTGGTAAACGAACATATGATGATATTCTCAAATCAACTGAAATTGTCAGAGAGGTTGATTGCATTCCAGGATCATTGCTTATGGTTAATAGACACTGTATGGAAGAATGTGGAATGTATGATGAAGGGATTTTCCTGTACGGAGAAGAAACTGTATTAGGGATAAGAATGAAAAGGTGCGGGTATAAAACGCTTCTTATTACAGATGATTTTTTTATTCATTATCACTCTGTCAGCATTAACAAAAGCATAAAAAAGGAAGCAGATAGAATGCGGGTTATGTGGACGAGTAGAAAATATATTTTAGAGAAATACTATGATATGAGTCTTGTGAAACACTTGCTTATAAATATATATTCAGAGATCAATATACGCAGTATTGCAAAAAAGGTTATAAAAAAAAACATTAGGAAGGGACAATATTATGAAGATTAGAATAAGTCATATGCTTATTACATTATTGTTGACAAGTTGTCTTTTTCCTAGAAGGTGGATAGCTCTCGGAATATATTCTTATGTTATCGAAATATTATTTGTAGCCATGTTGTGCGTATTTAGAGGTCGACATATTACTGTTCCTTCTAAAAAGATACATATACTAATACTTGGCTTAGTTCTTCTTCATGCTATGTGCTATGTGTTACATAATAATATAAAGGCGATGATTTATAGTGTCGTAGCACCTGTATTATTGACATATTTACTGTATGAGATAATTGTTGACCAAGAAAAATATGAATTTTCACTTAGAGCTATTGCAATTGTTTTTTTGATTTTGTCAGTCCTTAGTATGTTGGAAACATTTACTAGCTTTAACCTTTGGGATAAGATTTCTGGATATGAAGTATCCTATATTGCGGCAAACGGGTATCGGTATGGACTTGCAAGAGCGAGAGGGGCATTTGAAACCTCAATAAATAATGGGATGTTTATGGTTTTAGGCCAAGGAGTGCTCTTATATTGCATAACTAAATACAAAAAATCCCTTCTTTTTAGGGTTTCTTATACAGCAACACTGATAGCAGCAATACTGATAATGTCACGAGCTACAATCATAGCTTGTGCTGTTTTGACTCTTCTATGGATGTTTAAGTCGGGAATGAGAAAACTTCCTATGCGTATTATAAAGATTGCATTGATTTTGCTTGTATTATATGGCTTAGTCAGATTTTTAAACATTACGGTAATTATCAACTTTTTTGAATGGTTAGGGAATACATTGAATGCTTTGATTGATTCGAGATATGTTGATTATGATGCCAACATTGGAGACTCCGAGCAGAGACTATTGTTATTTGGGTGGATTTATGAGGCAACAAGTGGTCACCGGCTATTAGGATTGGGGGAATATGGTGTTTTCAGTAAAACCGTCAATAATGTGTTTACTAAAACATCAATAGAGAATTATTTTTTATGGATATTCTTCCGCCTTGGTTGGGTCGGCTTGATTACAATTATTGTCTTGTTAGTGATGTTTATGATTCATATTATAAAACATGATAGATTGGAAATAAGGGATTTAAATAAGAATGAGGATAAACTTACCTTTCCAGGAATGATGTTATGTACAACACTTGTATATGTAGCTACTAATTTTGCATGCGCAGGACAGAATGACACATTGTTTTTCTGCGCTTTAGTGGGGATTGTTCTAGCATATACAAAATTAAGACAACAGGGAGTGGTTGCATGAGAATAGGATTGATGGGGTTAGCATTTGGTTCTACTAATAAAGGCTGCGAAGCATTGGGGTATGGTTTCTTGAATGTATTACAAGAAATTGCAAAAAATCGAAATGTAGAATTTGATATTGACATTTTCCAAAAATTTGATGTGGATATGATTTATCAGCATGGAAATTATGATCGACTAAAATGCCGGTCAGTTGCTCTGCCAGGGATTGGATCTATTCAGCATTTAAAAACGCATATAGGAATATATAAAAAAGATGATATAATTTTTGACTTTACTGCCGGTGATAGTTTTTCTGATATATATGGCATGGAACGTTTTGTTCGAAGAACTGTTATAAAAACGCTAGCAATAAAATCAAAGACACCGCTAGTACTTGGAAGCCAAACCTATGGTCCTTTTAAATCATTTTTTGCAAAAAAATTTGCTGGGTATGTTATTAATCGCAGTGAAAAGGTCTTTGCAAGAGATAATCTTTCTTGTGAACGAGTTGAACAAGTATCTAAGCAAACTGCTATACAAACAGTAGATGTAGCATTTGCTATGCAATCGCAGCAAACAAGATATGACAGCGAAAAATTAACAGTTGGAATTAATCCTTCGGGTCTACTTTGGAATGAAGCATATAACCAAAAAAATCAATTTTCTTTAAGCGTTGATTATCAAAAGTATTGTAGAGAAGTTATTAAGTGGTTATTAAACGCTGGAAAGTATGATGTGGTTTTAGTTCCGCACGTGATTTCGGATGATTTATCCGAGATAGATAATGATAGTGTTGCTTGCAAAGCCTTAAAAAAGGAATTTCCGCAGCTTATAGAAGCATCGTTTTTTGAAACTCCTGTTGACGCAAAATCATTTATATCTGGACTTGATATGTTCACTGGTGCAAGAATGCATGCAACAATAGCTGCATTTACAACAGCCGTACCAGTTCTACCATTTTCTTATAGCCCTAAATTTGAGGGGCTGTTTGGAAGTATGGGATATGAACATATTATATCTGGAAGAAATGACAGTACAGAAACCGCTGTCATGAAAACCATAGATTTTTTTGAAAAGTATAATGAAATAAAGAATGAGATGTTTATTTATACTCCGGTAATAGAAGAAGGAGTTAAGGATCTTATTGATGAGACAGACAAGATTATATTTTCTTAAGGAAGACGAGATATGATTAGTAATAGATGTAAAAAGTATTGTACAGGGTGCGGATTGTGTTCATCTTTAAATAAAGCTAGCTTGGTAAAAGACAAAAAAGGATTTTCACACCCTGAGACCGGCGATCAGCGTTGGTTGAGTCTGGTTTGTCCCGCCGAAGGAAAACACCAAGTTTGGATGGATAAAACAATATGGGGACGTGCGACACATGTATACTATGGATGGTCATTAGATGAAAAGGTTCGAGCAATGGCATCTAGTGGAGGGGCGCTGACAGAGATTGCATCTTTTCTTCTGGAAAGTCATATGGTAGATGCTGTTATTCACACAGGTGTACACAATGAAAATCCTACTGGTACTATGACATACATAAGCTACACTAGAGATGAAATGATTCAGCGGTCAGGGTCACGTTATGCAATTAGCCATCCGTTGGAAAATTTTGATGATTTAGACATGTCTTTGAAGTATGCATTTATTGGTAAACCCTGCGACGTAATTGCTCTGAAAAACTATATGGAAGTAAATTCTAATGTGAAGCAGATTATATATATAACACTTTCATTTTTTTGTGCTGGTCTACCAAGCGATACAGCTCAGAATAAACTATTGGAGCAGTTAGGTTGTGAGAAATCCAAGTGTGAATTATTACGTTATCGCGGAAATGGTTGGCCAGGTTTTGCTACTGCTGTAGATACAAATGGCAAGGAATATAAAATGGATTATGATAGCTCTTGGGGAAAAATTCTTGGACGAGACATAATGCCAGCTTGTAGATTCTGTATTGATGGCATAGGAGAAGTTGCTGATATTGCATGCGGGGATGCGTGGTATCTTACGGTGGATTTGAAGCCGGATTTCTCAGAGCATAAAGGAAGAAATGTAATTATTGCACGTACACCGGAAGGAAATCATCTTTTGCAAAAGATAAAAAAACAAGGATTGTTATATCTTGTGGATTTTGCGGATTATAAAGAAAAACTAGTATATATGCAGCATTTTCAGCGTGAACGTAAGGAGACAATGTTAGCTAAAAAACTAGCTATGAGCATTATGGGGCGTCCATTTCCAAAGTATTCGTTAAAGCTGTTATATTCATATTATAAAGGAACTGAAATAAAGTATTCTTGGTGGACATTTAAAGGTACTATAAAACGCGTATTACAGGGGAAGATATAATTAAATTTCGAAATAAGAAGGTGCTGATAGATGAATACAATTATAAGTAAATTTAGAAATGCCTCTCCAGCGGCAAAAGCATCAATGGCACTATTGTTTGCAAATCTTGTTTTGAAGGGCCTTTCTTTGATAAGCGGACCAATATTTACAAGAATAATGTCTACAGAACAGTATGGTATTGTTTCAACGTTTCAGTCATGGCAAAGCCTACTATCTGTTGTTGTAACACTAAATCTTGCAAGCGGTGTTTTTAATAATGGTATGCTTGATTTCAAGGAGCATCGTGACGAATTTCAAGTGTCGTTGTTAGCAATTTCTACGGTTTCTACAGCTATTTTTTATTTTATCTTTTTTATGTTTAGCAAGCCTTTGTTGGAACTGTTTGAATTGCCTACTATTCTTGTACATTTAATGTTTTTTCATTACTTGGTGATTCCTGCTTACTGGTACTGGAGCGGACGACAGAGATATGAATATAAGTATAAGGCATTAACTATTATTACAGTTGCGAGTGCAGTTTTATCGTTGGTCATTGGAATTGTTGCTGTTTTAGCTTCACCAGATAAACATGCTGCAATTGTTAGAGTCCTTTCTCTTGAGGGAGTCAGCATAGTAATAGGTCTTTTCTTCTATATTTGGACAATTATTAAAGGAAGACTAAAAGTTAACTTCCAATATTGCAAATATGCTTTGCGATTTAATATTCCTTTGCTACCGCATTATATGTCTATGTACGTGTTGGCCAGTTCAGACCGTATTATGATTACAAAAATGATCAATACGAGTGCAACCGCTATCTATTCTGTTTCATATACAGTAGCATCGGTTATAGCAATTGTTTGGCAGTCTATAGATGCCTCTCTTTCTCCTTGGATATATGAGAGACTGGATTCACAGGAGGAAGAGAAAGTAAAGAAATTAGCAACACAGATTATGTTGATTTTTGCAATATTATGTGTTGTATGTACCTTATTTGCGCCAGAGATTATGGCTATTTTAGCTCCGCCATCTTATTCTTCTGGAATATATGTTATTCCTTCGGTTGCGGCAGGAGTATTTTTTACTGGGATGTATTCACTATATATGAGAGTGGAACTTTTTTATAAGCAAACCGGGTTTGCAACAATGGCTTCTATTTTGGCGGCAGTATGTAATATACTATTGAATTATATTTTTATAGCAATAGTCGGCTTTGTGGCAGCGGGCTATACTACAATGACCTGCTATGCACTATTGGCACTTTTTCATTATTTTAATGTTAAGCGGAAAGGTTATGCGTATGTGTTTAATAATATAGCTTTCTTAGCAATCTCGTGTGTTGTTATTGGATTATCTATTTCTGTTACAATATTGTATTCATTTTCTATAATCAGATATTTTTTTATTCTAGCATTACTTGTGATGTTGGTTGTAAAAAAGGATATGCTCCTACAGATTTTTAATTTAAAAAAGAAAAGTTGACGATAGAGTGTCCGACGGCAGAATTTGGGAGGTGGTAACTGCATTTTGAATTCGGTAAAAATGCCTCCTGCAAATGTCAATCACTTTTTACCTCGTAAGGTAAGGTGCTTTTGCAGTGTATGGTAAGCTTTTTTTTACATACTATGGTAAGGAGTTTTTGCTCCGTGTGGTAAGCATATTTTTACAAGGTTCGGTAAGCACTTTTTTACATATGCCCTGTCAGGTAAAAAGGTTCGGATGCTTGAGCCGGTAGGATTCCCCTTGGAAGGAATAGCATTTGGCACGGTACAGGATCCGGTCAAGTAACGCAGTGGCAAGCACTGGGTCTCCCATCATCTCCGCCCAGTCGATAATCTCCTTGTTGGTTGTGAAAAGAAGGGAGGATGTTTCATAGGTATCACTTATAAAGGTAATGAACCGATTGGCCTGGCTTCGTGTGATCGGAGTGTATCCAATCTCATCAATGGTGATCAGCTGGGCTTTCTTAAGGTTCTTAAGCCGGAACACCTGCGGTACGCTCTGTTTCCGCTGTATCCAGGATCTTGACCAGGCTGACCATCTTTTCAAAGCATACGGTATAACTTTAAATGCTTGTCTGAGGAGGAATCAACTGTTTTAAATTAATGGGGTGAATGATTATGAAAGAAAAGATGTGGCATTGGTACACGGCTGAAAAAATGAAATTGCTATTTGCGATTCACTGTCGTCAACTTAAGAAAAAATCGAAATAGTGCACAAAATCAATGAATGAATTTTGGACATTCTGCGAATTGACATTTTGAAATCGCCCCAATAATCGAATTGAATACCAGTTTCAAAG
>Ga0153938_1001035_pt1 | contig 11333 bp, 8 predicted proteins | sample TSNY022MetaG_FD_104740 | JGI IMG/M metagenome (GOLD analysis project Ga0153938, IMG submission 104740) | Attine ant fungus gardens microbial communities from New Jersey, USA - TSNJ022 MetaG | ecosystem: Host-associated > Fungi > Mycelium > Unclassified | place: USA:New Jersey: Brendan T. Byrne... | reverse complement strand
CATTGCAAGGATCAGAAGTCCTTTATACTTGCCGGCTTCACGGCCGATTCTCCATAATAGTTTCACGATAATCCTCATTTCTGTTCTGGTATTGATATATGGCAGCTTAAGCAGAGAATAACTGCCTGTATGGTATGAGTATACAACATAGTTAGGGAAAAGGCATTATAAATTTGAAATTATATGCCAGTAATGAGAATTATATGTTACAATTCAGAGGGTAGTATCCTGTTACTGTTTGCACCGCAGGTGTGAACAGTAACAATTGTATTGATTTATCCGAACATACGTGCTATCATGGTGTCAGCTCCTGGTAAGGCAGTAAACTATGTATATTTTGGGCATGCAATACAGAAGGCTGCTATGAAACCAGGCAGACAGAATCATAACAGTTTAGGAGAATGATATGGATTTATTTGAATATATGAGAAGCACAAACATGGAAAAAGAAGCCCCATTGGCAGCCAGAATGCGTCCGCGTGTTCTGGAAGAGGTGGCGGGGCAGGAGCATATTGTGGGGGAAGGAACATTGCTGTACCGTGCCATTAAAGCGGACAAGGTAAGTTCTGTTATTTTCTATGGTCCGCCGGGCACGGGCAAGACCACCCTGGCGAAGGTGATTGCCAATACGACCAGTGCGGAGTTTACACAGATCAACGCTACCATTTCCGGGAAGAAGGATATGGAGGAAGTGATTAAGAAGGCAAAGGATATGCAGGGGATGTATGGGAAACGTACGATACTGTTTATTGACGAAATCCACCGTTTCAATAAGAGTCAGCAGGATTATCTGCTTCCTTTCGTGGAAGACGGGACCATCGTGCTGATCGGAGCCACTACTGAGAATCCATATTTTGAAGTAAACAATGCTTTGTTGTCCAGATCCATCATTTTTGAGCTCAAGTCATTACCTCCGGATGCGATAAAAGAACTGCTGAAAAAGGCTGTATATGATAAAGACCGGGGAATGGGAGCCTATGAGGCTGAAATTGCGGAAGATGCCCTGGATTTTCTTGCGGATATCGCAGGAGGGGATGCCAGACAGGCTCTGAATGCGATTGAGCTTGGGATTATGACGACCAACCGGGGAGAAGACGGCAGGATACATATCACGCTGGATGTGGCTCAGGAATGTATTCAGAAACGAGCTGTCCGTTATGATAAGAATGGAGACAATCATTATGATACGATTTCTGCATTTATAAAAAGCATGCGTGGATCAGATCCGGATGCGGCAGTCTATTATCTTGCCAGGATGATATATGCAGGTGAGAATGTTACCTTTATTGCCCGCAGAATGATGATTTGTGCGGCGGAAGACGTAGGGAATGCAGATCCCAATGCATTGGTGGTGGCAACCAGTGCTTCCCTGGCAGCAGAGAGGGTGGGTCTGCCGGAGGCACAGATCATATTGTCCCAGGCTGTTGCCTATATAGCCTGCGCACCAAAAAGCAATGCAGCCTGCAATGCAGTATTTGCAGCAGGTGCCGTGGTGGAAGCGACCGGTAATCTTCCTATTCCGTCACATCTGCAGGATGCCCACTATAAAGGGGCCGCCAAGCTTGGAAAAGGAACCGGCTACCAATATGCCCACGATTATCCCAACCATTATGTTAAGCAGCAATATCTGCCTTATGAATTGACCGGGAGAGAATTTTATCAGCCTTCCGATAATGGATATGAAGCTAAGATAAAAGAACATATGAACCGGCTGAAAAAAGAAAGTGAAAAGTAACCTTATTAAAATAATTGCTGAACCAGATATTTATAGATTTCCTGATTTTTCTTCTGCCAGTTGTCACATATGGAAACAGCCAGTTCCTCCATGGGGACGGACAAGGTAATATCAATCAGCTTGATGCCGCGATCCTTGGCTACCAGATGTGCTTCATATTCGCCGGAAGTGGATTTATAATAATCTGCCAGAACAGAGACTTCATTTCGCAGGGAAAATTCATTTTCACGAAAATAGCTGTTAATCTCGTTTTTAATATCCTCATTGATGCGGTTTTCAAAGAAACGGAGTGTTTCCAGTCCTTCTTCAGTGATTGCCAGGTGGGTACGATTATGGACAGTCCTGGCAGCGATCATTTCAGCGTCGGTTAGTTCATTAATGACCTGCTGCAGGGTCAGGAAATTGGTATAGTCATTTTCCAGTATGAAATCGCTGACCTGGGCTGTTGTTAAAGGAAAAGAAACCCTGTTCAACATATATAATATGATTAATTTGTATAAGGTAATCAGGTCCTGCATGATAATGATTCCCCTCTGTGTATCCGGCAGGTAGTGATGATCGGATATGTGAATTTTTTGTTTTGCTATTAAATAATATACTAAAATGAAGTGAGCCGCAAGAACTTCCTTACAGAAATTTTAAATTAGGGCTTCCTATTTTTTGAAATATGTATTATAATCTATTGTAGCATGATAAATCAAGTCATGAATTCATGGTCGCACATCCAAGATATTTCTGGATAGAAAACCCCTTAATCATTATTTTATATTATTTGATATGTATTCTGGTATGTATATGTAAATGAGGTAAAAGAATGAATTATTATATTTCTTAGGAGGATATATGAGAGAAAAATATGAATCATTAGCGTTGACAGAACTTAAGGCCCTTGCAAAGGTCCGTGGCATTAAGGGTATATCTGCCATGAAAAAGGCAGATGTGATAGCAGCTATGCTGATCGCTGATGAAATGGAGCAAACGGAGAAGACCGGTAAGGTAAATGAAGTAAAAGCCCCGGAAAGCAAACCTGACAATGCAGATACAAAGCAGGATACGCCAATCAAAGAGGTAAATGACAATCCGGAAAATCGTAAGATGGAAAGCAGCCGTCAGGAGCCAGCCAGGGAAGAAAGCAGCATTTCACAGGATGATGGCAGAGCAGGAAGCAGCCGTCAGGAGAATGGCAAGACGGGAAGCGGCAGCCGCCAGGAGTCAGCCAGAACAGGAGGCAGCAGCCGCCAGGAGTCAGCCAGAACAGGAAGCAGCAATCGTCAGGAGTCAGCCAGAACAGGAAGCAGCAGCCGCCAGGAGCCAGCCAGAGCAGGAAGCAGCAGCCAGGAGTCAAGCAGGACAGACAGCGGACGCCAGGAGCCAGCCAGGGCAGAAAGCAGCCGTACAGAGAACACCAGAACAGATATGGCTGATAAAAGGGAACGTAATTTTCGCGGAACAGAAGTATATGACGAGAATCAATATCCCAAAGAACTTGACAGTGGGGAAGAAGCTTCAGGAATATTGGAAGTTATGCCGGATGGTTATGGATTTATCCGCTGTGAAAATTATCTGCCTGGTGAAAATGACGTTTATGTGGCTCCCAGCCAGATTCGCCGTTTCGGTCTTAAGACAGGAGATGTCTTAAAAGGAAATAAGAGAGTGAAGACCCAGCAGGAGAAGTTCAGTGCACTGCTGTTTATCCGCTCGATCAATGGATATACTATGGAAGAAGCTTCTAAACGTAACACGTTTGAAGATATGACACCTATCTTCCCCAATAAGCGTATCCGCCTGGAGTCACAGGGATGCAGTGTGGCAATGCGTGTTATGGACCTGGTAAGTCCTGTGGGTAAGGGACAGCGCGGTATGATTGTATCGCCGCCCAAAGCAGGAAAGACCACATTGCTGAAGGAAGTTGCCAAGTCAATTCTTCGTACAAACCCCCAGATGCATATGCTGATTCTCTTGATTGATGAACGTCCTGAAGAGGTAACAGATATCAGGGAAGCCATTATCGGCGATAATGTGGAAGTGATTTATTCCACTTTTGACGAATTGCCGGAGCATCACAAAAGGGTTTCTGAGATGGTGATTGAACGCGCCAAACGTTTGGTTGAACATAAAAAAGATGTGGTAATATTATTGGACAGCATCACCCGTCTGACCAGAGCATATAACCAGGTAGTACCACCCAGCGGACGTACGCTGTCAGGCGGTCTTGATCCTTCGGCTCTGCATATGCCCAAGAGATTTTTCGGAGCAGCCCGTAATATGAGAGAAGGCGGCAGCCTGACCATTCTGGCAACAGCCCTTGTTGAAACCGGAAGTAAAATGGACGATGTGGTATATGAAGAATTCAAGGGTACCGGCAATATGGAAATCGTTCTGGACAGAAAATTATCCGAGAAACGTATATTCCCGGCAATTGATCTGCAGAAGTCAGGCACCAGAAGAGAAGATTTGCTGCTTAACCCGCATGAGCTGGATGCAATCAATGTAATGCGTAAGGCGCTGAACGGTATGAAGGCTGATGAAGCAACGGACCGTATTCTGGATATGTTCTCTCGTACCAGAAATAACGGAGAGTTTGTTTCATTGATTAAAAATAATAAATTTATCTAAATTTAGAATGAAAGCGGCAGGGATTTTTTAAAAAAGTATTGCATGAACCAGACTGTTATGTTACAATAACAACGCTGTTTGTGGTTCCATAAGCAGTACGGATGCGAGATTGAACTACAATTGGACTTTATTATAAAGAGGTGAAAGAAATGAAAGAAGGAATCCATCCTAACTACAATCAGGCAAATGTTACCTGTAACTGTGGGAATTCATTTGTAACAGGTTCTACCAAGAAGGATATCCACGTAGAAGTTTGTTCCAAATGCCATCCATTCTATACTGGTCAGCAGAAAACTGTCAGAGCTGATGGACGTATTGATAAGTTCAATAAGAAATACGGTATGGCAAACCAATAAGTGATTTATAAAAGGTTGAGGTATTTCTATCTCAACCTTTTATGTTTTAAACAGGAGGTGATTTACCTATGGCCAGGAGACGAAAATGTTATTCCGGAATCGGCGGTCAGGCTGTTACGGAAGGCGTCATGATAAGGAATCACGAGAATTATGCCGTGGCAATCAGGAAACCGGACGGAGAAATTGAAGTGGAACCGGAGAATTATCAGGGAATACTCCACGGCAGTAAAATAAAGAAGTTACCTTTTATCAGGGGAATATTCAAATTTTTGGATTCCATGATATTAGGTACAAGATGCCTGAGCTTCTCAAATACCTTTTATGAAGAAGAGTTGGATGAGACGAAGTTTGACAGACTGACGAACAAGGTAATGCGCGGCAGGGGGGAAGCAGTAATGACTGCGTTGGTCACATTGTTTTCACTGGTGCTGGCAGTGGGAATCTTTATAGTGCTTCCCAATTATATAGCTTCTCTTTTCGACGGCTTTATCAGAAACCATTCTCTAATGGCGATATTTGAAGGAGCGCTCAGGATATTGATCTTAATTTTTTATATCTGGGGGATCAGCCTGATCAAGGATATAAGGCGATTGTTCGGGTATCATGGTGCGGAGCATAAATGTATCAATTGTATCGAAATGGGCAGGCCGCTTACGGTCAGAAATGTAATGCGCAGTTCCAGGATTCACAAGCGCTGCAGTACGAGTTTCATTTTTTTCGTATTATTTATCAGTATTATTTTATTTATGTTTATCAATTTGGAGAATCCCTTGTACAGGGCGGGGATAAGGATACTGCTGATGCCTGTTGTAGCCGGGATATCTTATGAAGTGCTCAGACTGGCTGGGAAATCGGACAATATCCTGTTGATCATCCTTTCGCTGCCGGGGATGGTGATTCAGCGTATGACCACCAGGGAACCGGACAGGGAGATGATAGATGTTGCAATTGAGGCGGTTGAAGCAGTGTTTGACTGGAAGCAATATCTGAAGACTACATTTGGTTATGAAGTGGATGCTTCCTGGATGGATGATGAAGTGAAAGAGGAAGAAGATTAGAGGGCATGGCAGCATATACGTATCAGGAATATTATGAAATGGGTACCGGCATTTTACAGGCTGCCGGTATAGAGGAAGCTGCACTGGATGCCAGATTGTTACTGGAGTTTCTCCTGAAAACCAACCGCAATGATTTACTGGTTCATGGAGACCGGGTTGTGGAGAAAACAGCAGCAGATACTTATCGTGATTTGATACAAAGAAGAGCAGAGCGGATTCCGCTGCAGTATTTAACCGGGACGCAGGAGTTCATGGGTCTTTCCTTTATGGTAAATGAACATGTATTAATTCCCCGACAGGATACGGAGATCCTGGTGGAAGCAGCAATGAAAGAACTTCAGGACAATATGAGGATACTGGATATGTGTACCGGGTCCGGCTGTATTTTAATTAGTCTTTTGTATTATAGCAATGGCTGTCACGGAACCGGGGCGGATATTTCGAAGGAAGCACTTCATGTTGCCGTTCAAAACGCCCGCAGGCTGCTGGACGGGAAAGCAGATTTTTCTGAGACGGCGCAGAATCCGAAGGAAGAATTGTTTGAGCAGAGGACCAGAATTGAGTTTCTGGAAAGTGATTTGTTCCGCGCCATTAAGGATAAATACCATATGATTGTATCGAATCCGCCTTATATCAGGACCGGGGTTCTGCCGGAGCTGATGCCGGAGGTACGGGAGCATGAGCCGGTTTCTGCTTTGGACGGTCATGAAGACGGGTTATACTATTACCGGAGAATTGTCCGGGAGAGCAGGGATTATCTGGTGAGCGGCGGACGTATTTACCTGGAAACAGGATTTGACCAGGCCGGTGAGGTCAGGCTGCTGCTTTCGGAGAATGGATTCATGGAGATTGAAACCATTCAGGACTATGCAGGACAAAACAGAGTAGTAACGGGTATCTATATGAATCCCCGTGGACAGTGACAGAGGAAATAGTGAAAAGAGGTTAGTGATGTTTGATAGACTGGAGGATCTGCTGATCCGTTTTGAAGAAATAATGGGTGAGCTGAATGAACCGACTGTTGCCGGTAATCAGGAACGATTCCGCATGCTGATGAAGGAGCAGAGCGATCTGACTCCGATTGTGGAAGCCTATAAAGAATATAAAAAAAGCAGTCAGGATATCGAAGATTCCCTTGCCATGCTGGATGAGGAATCGGATGATGAAATGAGGGACATGATCAAGGAGACGCTTAATGACAGTAAAAAGCGCGTGGAAGAGCTGGAACAGGAGCTAAAGATACTTCTCCTGCCCAAAGACCCCAATGATGATAAAAATGTCATTATGGAAATACGTGCCGGCGCCGGCGGAGATGAAGCCGCTTTATTTGCAGCCCAAATGTACCGCTTGTATGTACATTATGCGGAAAAGCAGCGCTGGAAGGTGGAGACCATGAATGTGGATGATATCGGCATCGGCGGAATGAAGGAAGTGAATTTCATGATCAGCGGCCAGGGAGCATATTCCAGGCTGAAATATGAAAGCGGGGTACACAGGGTACAGCGTGTACCGGAGACAGAATCCGGCGGGCGGATCCATACCTCCACAATCACGGTGGCGGTTATGCCGGAAGTGGAAGAAGTTGATGTTGTAATTGACGAAAAGGATATAAGGATTGATGTCATGCGTGCTTCCGGCAGCGGCGGACAGTGTGTCAATACCACAGATTCAGCCGTTCGCCTGACCCATTACCCAACCGGAATCGTAGTATACAGTCAGACCGAGAAGTCCCAGCTCCAGAACAAATCAAAGGCATTTGCCCTTCTGCGTGCCAAGCTGTATGATCTGGAACAACAGAAGCAGCATGATGCCGAAGCTGAGCTTCGCCGCAGCCAGGTGGGAACAGGAGACCGCTCAGAAAAGATAAGGACATATAATTTCCCGCAGGGAAGAGTAACAGATCACCGCATCAAGCTTACTTTGTATAAAATAGATGCTGTTATGAACGGTGATATTGAGGAACTGCTGGACAGTCTGATTGCTGCTGACCAGGCTGCAAAGCTTGCAAAAATGAATGTTAATTAATAGAACAAAGGTTGAAAAAGTGCATTTCAACCTATTGATTTGAATGCGTGCAATACGAACAAGTTCGCATTGCACGCATGGGGTATAAATATGAAACTCATATCAAAAAGATGGGGCGGGGGACGATATCAGAACAGAATATTTTTACTGCTGCTTCTGGTTTCAGTGGTTCCGTTATTGTTGGTAGGATTTGTTTCTTACAGGATTTATACGGAAGAAATGACAAAACAGAGTGATTTGTCTATGGAAGCAATAAAAATCCAGCTCAGCAGTGATGTGGAAAGTATATTGTCCAACATACGCCAGTATTATCTGGAAAGTGCTGAGAAGGAGGAGCTTAAGTGGCTTATGGAAACAGACAGTATTCCTTATCAGGAGTACAGTTATCTTTATGATGCCCAAAAAGTATTGTCAGGACCGACTTATTTGACCGGGTATGTGGGTAATTATGCTTTTATTAATATTAAGCTTGGCTGGGTACTGACCAATAAGGGTATGTATCCGCTTAATGAAGTCCGCAACGGGGAGCAGGTATGGGAGTTTATTGACTCGGTAAGAGAGAATCCTTCTACCTTATACTGGTATAATAAGCTGCATGCACAGGCATCCTCTGAAGACGGCTTGTACCGCAGTAATACACTGGACGTGAACGGAATGTGGATGGTGCTTAAACTACCGGGGACCACTGTAAATATGAATTATCTCCTTATGGCACAATTAAATCTTACCACGGTGAGCCAGCAGCTTAATAAAAGCCTTGCGGGATATGAGGTGTGTATTATAAATCGGGATGGAGAGCTGGTTTTTTCATCGGATTCTTCTTTGGCTGACTATTGTGTAAATAATGGGACTTTAATCAATGATAACGGATCTATCAGGAATGTGACAGTTGATGACGATCTGGAATACAGGATTCTGGTCAGCAATATAAGTAATAACGGGATGATTTATGCAGTGGCGTATGATTTGAGTAATGTACAGGAAGGAGCGGACAAGATTCTGTATTTTACGATGCTGCTGATATTGGTATTGATACTGGTACTGATCGTATGCTGGATTTTCACCAGTATTTTGTACCAGCCCCTCAGGAATCTTACCACTTATGTGTCGGAGGCAGGCGGAGAAAGTCCGGGTGGAGAACGGGATGAATTTTCTTTCATTACCGAGAATGTGGTTTCGCTTATCCATACAAAGGACAGCCTGCAGCAGATGGTCAATGAGCAAAGGAAGATGCTGATTGAGCAGTTTATGATACGCACAATCAGAGGAGAACTGACACCGGAAGCCATCAACAAAACCCAGGAACGTTTCTCGCTGAATAAAGCCCGGGTTTATCGGCTGATGACAGTGGTCACAACCCTGGAGAGGGAGACAAATCAGGAAAGCGAACTGGAAAGCGAAGCATTTCTGCTGACCATTGTAAAACAGATACCGCAAGCTTTAGTGGAGGAGTTCCTGATTGTTGCACCATTTTGTTATAACGATCAGATCATGCTGCTGATTGGGGAGGATACGGAGGAGGCACTTTCCGTCAAATCTGTTATGCTGCATAGCAGGATGATGGAATTTGTGGAAACTAATTTTGGCTGTTCCATCATATCAGGTGTCAGCCAGATATTCCATCGTTTTAAATACATAAGAAAAGCCTGGAATGAATGTACGGAAGCCCAGAGAAATACAAAGGATCTGTCTCTGGAACACAGTGATATCGCCTTTTTTGAAGATATTTCCCGTAATGAAAATATTGAAGGTTACGATTTCGTAATAGAGATCTCCCTAATCAAGGCAATAGATAATGCTTCACAGGGAGAAGCAGAACAAATGATTGACAGATTTGTGAACAGCCTGTACAATCGGGGAATTTCCGGACATAACAGAAATTTTTATATCTATCGTCTGGTAACGGCTGTTCTGGCTCTATTGTCAGATGCAGGACTGTCCGTTAATAATGTATTTACAGAGGAGACAGAGGATATTTTTCACAGTCTGAATTATATTCTGGAAGCGGAACAGCTGAAATCCTATCTGTATCACAGGGTCACATGCCCCACAATAGAAGCGCTGAAGAGATATCGCTACAATGAATCCTCTGACATTTTACGTAAGATTATGGAAATCGTTAAGGAAAGCAAAGGGAATGTGACGATGACAGAATGCGCGGAACAGTTAAATTATCATCCCAGTTACATATGGAAGATACTGAAGGCCGAACGTAATATGACATTTACAGATCTGATTACCCTGGAAAAACTGGAAGCCGCCAAAAGCATGCTGACCAGAAGCGAAGTGTCCATAGCAGATATCGCAGAACAGCTCAATTATTCCAATACCCAGAATTTTATCCGCTTTTTCAGCAAGTACGAGAAGATGACCCCTGGAAACTATCGAAAACAGTACCGGGAAGGCAGATAATCATTTTATTTCCGTTGATAAAGAAGTATGTAAAGAAATTGATTACTCTCCCATTTTCACATGGGCAAGATAAAGATTATTGACAAATAAGGGAGGTCAGAAAACCGATAAATACGGGTTTTCTGACCTCCTTTATCTGGCAGAAACTGGAAAGATATTCACCATTGTATAATAGGAAAATGCAAATTAATATGGTTACAGATTAAAATAAAGAATGGAGGTTGAAAGAGTGAGTGGTCAAAAGCAAAAAGCGAAAGAGTCCTTTTTTCATTTTGTTATAAAGCATAAGTGGTTGTATATACTCATGCTGCCAGGGATATTGTATATGTTGATATTTAATTATCTGCCGATGTTAGGGATTGTAATTGCATTTCAGGATTTCAGACCGTTTGCGGCAGACACAGTGATGGGAGCTTATTTTAACAGTACATTTGTGGGGCTTGCAAATTTCAGAAAGTTTTTTACCGGATATGATTTCGGCATGTTAATGAAGAATACTTTAAGTATTTCAATACTCAGTTTGTTGTTTTATTTTCCGGCACCAATCCTGCTTGCCTTGCTGTTGAATGAGATTAGGAGTCAGGGATATAAGCGGGCGGCACAGACCATGGTTTATATACCGCATTTCATATCATTGGTTATAGTAGCAACCCTGACACAGCAGCTGTTCAGTACCACAGACGGAATTATCTATAAGATCATGGAGTATTTCATGGGACGGGGGAACGCTCCTAATATATTGGGATCACCCAGCCATTTTTATGGGCTGATTGTTGGTCAGAACATCTGGAAAGAGACAGGATATGGCACAATTGTATTTCTTGCTGCACTTGCAGGCGTGGATATGGAACTGTATGAAGCTGCTAGGATAGACGGTGCGGGCCGTTGGCGGCTGATGTGGCATATTACACTTCCGGCAATCCGTTCTACAATCGTCATCATGCTGATCCTGAGAGTCGGGACTATCCTGAATACCGGATACGAGCAGATTTTCCTGATGCAGAATGATCTGAACTATACGGCATCAGAGGTATTTGATACTTACATATACAATAAGGGTATCAAGCTGGCACAATATTCACTGTCAACCGCAGCAGGTGTCTTCAAGTCCGTGGTCAGCATGCTCCTGGT
>Ga0153938_1001032_pt1 | contig 11350 bp, 14 predicted proteins | sample TSNY022MetaG_FD_104740 | JGI IMG/M metagenome (GOLD analysis project Ga0153938, IMG submission 104740) | Attine ant fungus gardens microbial communities from New Jersey, USA - TSNJ022 MetaG | ecosystem: Host-associated > Fungi > Mycelium > Unclassified | place: USA:New Jersey: Brendan T. Byrne... | reverse complement strand
TACTAGTGGCTAATGAATCTACAAAGGTGTGGGAAACCCAGCATAATAGTAGCTACTTCAGGAAACAGCTGCTCTCAGTAGATTGGGGTTAGTTGATGGAGAAAAAAAATGCTCTATGGTTAACCTTCATAGAGAGAGCAGAGTTACAGTCAAATATGAGTGGAATTGAATGTGGTTTCAGGAGTAACTATAGTGATATGACGAAGGATGAGTGACAGTGACGTAGCGATGACGAGTTGAAGAATGGATTCAGCGGTTCAATAAGAGAACTGAAGTTTACTTCATGCTATGCGGTTCTTTATATGACATAGGTAACGAATAATGATACTTCAGCAGCAAAACTGAGACATAAGAACAATAAATCTAGTCTGAGCAGGATTCCGAGACAATAATAGTGTCGTTGCAAGTTTGACGTTGCAACACATAAAATACTTGTGCATTGATGGATACCATATTGTTGTTGCAGAGCTTAAGCAGTCACCTTTCCTTTCCTATACAACCGAGTCGCTAATTTTGCATTTTGCCAATAGTTGAAGAAATTCAAATGACCATGTGGGACTTTCAAATGTACCAAATAGGGTATATTAACATCAGCCGATCGTCGCGTTTGATTTCAACAAAAAAGGACCTAATTCGGAGAGGTTAAAACAGTTTATACAACAAATATCAGAATGCAGGGGTCATATTGAGCGAATGTCAGAGGAAGTAAATAGCTATATAACAATGAACCTCGTAGATTAGTAGTACAGGTGGATAATCAAGACTGGGAATAATCATGAGGAGCAATCGTTTTCGTAATGAGAGGAGATAAAACACAGAACCTAATAAGCAATAAAACACTCCTAATTCCCGACTATGCGGGGGGGAAAGTCATTGGCCACTAATAGCGATAAGAGACGTATTTTAAGCCTTTATACATTCTGATGCTCCTCAAACGAGGTGTCAGAATGTTTCTCATCGTGAGGCTCATCAACCTTGGCATGAGCGGCACCAGTGATCTGCTGAGTGGCCTCGTCACCATCGAACATAGCAGCAGTCTCTTCCAGAGAGCGGTTTTTTGTTTCAACGACATCTGAACAACGGTGATGAGGCAGAGTCAGAGTTTATGGAGATTTCATGCTTACACAGATAACAGAACACAAGCTCGAAGACGAGCCAGCAGCAATAAACAATGTAGTACTTCCAGCCAATATTACCTAAGCAAAAAATGAGCCGGGTGTTTGATTACGTATAAAGAAAGGATACACACCGAGAGCAATAGGATTAACGTATTGATTGAAAATGAGAGAGAGGGATATCGAGAAATTGAAGATGGTGAGACCCTTGGCACGGATGGAGAAGGGCAAAATTTCAACGGTATAGAGGACAATAAGTGGGCTAAAAGCAATACTGCAGATAGGTCAGCTCTGAGGATACAGTAGGAGAGATGAAACGCGACGTACTCGTAGGAAGCATAGAACAAGAAGATGAAAGCAATGACAGCATGGGCTGCGTTAGTGTTCTGACTCTGAGCAAAGAGGGCAGAGCAGATAGTTTGGAAGGTGAAGAAGATGAGCATGCCAACGACAGAGCTCAAGAAAAGAATCCGGCGACCAATCTTGTCCACTAGGAAGGCAGCGAGAAGCGCCCAGAATAGATTCCATATCTGGAGGATGCCGTTGATGAGGAGCTGGATGGTGGGATCAGTGATACCAACAGTGTCTAGGACACGTGTAAGGTAGTAGGAGACAAGGCCATTGCCAGACCATTGAGAGAAGAAGGCGATAGCAATAATGATTCTGAGACGCCTCAGGTTACCGGATGTGGTAAAAAGGGATTTCCAGCCGACATTATCTGCCACAGTGCGGTCGAATTCGATAGCAGCCTTGATCTCCTCAAATTCAAACTTGACCAATGGATCTTGGCTGAGTAAAAATAAGTTAACAAAAATCTTATGCATGTCAATCCAAGCCACACTCACGAGTTGCCATCAGCATGATAGTAAGCAAGCGTCTTGAGAGCCTCAGCTTCTCTACCCTTACTGACAAGCCAACGAGGCGACTCAGGCATGAACCAAACCAAAACAATTTGGATAACGGAAGGCGTAGCCTGGAGGACAGAGGGAATACGCCATGCCCAGGTATTAGAAATCTTGAAAGTACCAAAAGTCGTCCAAGCGGCACTATCAAACAAAAATTAGAAACGAGTCGAGTCGAAATTTCAGGTACTCACATGATAGCTCCGATATACCAGAGAGAGTTGTAAACTCCAGTGAGGGGGGCGCGGTACGTGGGGTAAGAGATCTCAGTGACCAGCATCGGAGCGGCGGTAGCTAGCGGATCATTAGCAAGTATTCACATAGGAAAACAGATGAACCATTACTAGCAAATGTAAGACCGAAACCAATCAAGAAACTGTGATTAAATCGCTTCCTCAGTCTCTTATCATGACGAAGATACATTGATACACACCGAGCGCCGATGAACATGCCAGTTGACTGAGCAGCGGTCTGGATGGCAGTAGCAACACACATTATACTAGCACCAAGTAGGATAGCTGAGCGACGACCCAGACCATCGCAGACGTAAGGGGACATAGGGTAGGCAGCCAGACCACCGATGTTCTATTAAGCACCATGTCATCATTTCGAGTTTGAAGAAGGCCGAGAAAACATGCCTGAATAGCATTCAACAGACCCAGCCTACCGCCGGAAGGATTATTGAAGTAATCGGTCCACTGGGTGAGAGACTGAAGACCGTTCATCATACTTCCATCATAACCATTAGTTGAGGAAGTTATGAGACTGAAAAGGATGAGTAGGTAAACAAGTAAATCATCATTGACAATGTGAGACGCACAGGAGGACAATCCACGCATTCAGCGTTATGATCCTAAGCAGAGCAAACGTCAGTTGCGTGACTTCACGAGGAAGGAAGTTACCCACCGCCTGTTGTTATACCATTTCCTATTGGGGTCCAGGAGATGGGTAAACCCAGCGGAAGAACCGGTATTAGCAACAGGACCACCACCCATGCTTCGAAGCTTGTCAGGATATTAAGGAAGAGCGGATAGGGGTATGAAAAGCAGGAACGGCTTTTATAGTACGTCAATAGAAAGAAGGGACCAGTCACTTTGTCGGGTAAGGGAAAGTGTGACATGTTTTGTTCGGGGTAGTGGATATGGAGAAAGCTCAGATGACCACGACCAGGAGTTTTTCCAGAGGTACGCCGCGATCATTCGCATGGTCGCCGGACACTAATAGATTTCATACTCGCGACCTTTTCAGACATTTGCATCCACTGAAACCCGTCTGTTTTCACCCTACGACGGGCCCTGCTCGCCACCCCATAGTCATTACCATCATTACCGCCCCTCTCGTCATTGATCCGAACTTTTGCAGGAATTTCAGCGATTCAAGCATGGCCATGCATCAATATAGCAACGACCCTGCCGAATGGACCCTGCTCACGATCAATGGGGAGAGTTTTGTTTGTGCAATTGGCAGGATACCCATTCGTAGACCGAAAATAATGTGCCTGATTCCGAAAATTCTCCGTTTACCATCGTCATCCCAGGCCAAAGTCTAGGCGCATCAGATCAGATCAACTCATAATTAAAATTTCTCCGAAGATATTTTCTGGTGGCGGCTATGATCGGTTCTAGCTGTAATATGCAGGCGCAGTGAAGAACTGTCGGTCAGACAACTGGCAGTATGATGCTATAGCTCTCTTATTTTCATCTCCAAGGAAATAACTATTAGTGAAAATTTCTACATACGTGCAAAAACATCGATAGACATAGGACAGCCGGTTCTCATAAATATGGCGAGAGCAGTAAGATGATATCTGAGAGCTATCTGAAAGCTATGGTTACAGTCGCCTAAGTAAATCTCTGGCAGATAGATCTTGTTTACTACGTTCGGTTGCAGTTTCCTCTCTTGCCAGCCCCTCGCGCGGTGGCGATTCAACGGTAGGAGTAAGAGAATTTATACTTGACTTCTTCCGTCTCCCGAATGGCATTCCCCAGTTACTTGCCAAGCTGGCAAGCGTGTTAGTTGCGGTTGCGGTCGACTCCGATCTACCTGGAATCTGTGAAATCTGTAGTGGATTATTTAAAGCAAGTGGTGACGGTCTTGAGACATGATATGACGTCGTTCGTCTTCGTTTCAACAAGCTATCCATACCGTCAGATACGGACTCTTCTCGTGGCGGTGTCACAGGCAAACCAAACGGATTGCCGTCATTAGAAGGTGAAGAAGATAATAACGTTTGGTCCGCCAATGCAGTGGTAGGTGGAGCCTTGGATCCTCCAGGTAAAGAATTACCTAGTGCAGGTATTCGACCGGAAAATTTCGAAGTTGTGGACAACCGGGAAGCCCGCGAACCAGGGCGCAGGGGTGACACTTGAGTAGAAAAGATTTTTGGAACTGACGGAATGATAGGTGGAAGAGAAGGTGGAAGAGAAGGTAGTGAAGGGTGGGAAGGTGAAACATCCACTGGTAAATAGGAATCTTGGGGCGAAAATGACGATGTACCTCTTGGTGAAGAAGAGGCATCGTGGGGAGTCTCATGCAGCGTTGTGTCGTGGCGTTGAGACATGCCCTGTTTTGTGAGGCTATCAATCTGATTCTCTGGCGCTTGCGCCAAAAGACGTGACAAGGACGATGGCCGAGCACCCGGTGAAGAACTTGATCGTGCGCGAACAGGGAAGAACTGTGAATTTGGAGAACGTGTTACACGAAAAGCTTCTTCAACTTCAGTCTCAGGCGGACCGGGTGCTATAACGGGAGGAAGTGCTGGAGGAATGTTGATAGGTGTGACAGCAGAAACGCCATCTCTGACCTTGTCGATAGAAGCTTTCCTCGAAGATACTCGTCGTTTGTTTTGACTTGGCTGAGTCCAATCTTCTACCTCAAGCATATAATACTTGACACCATCACCAAGACCATATGGATTGCTGGTTGGGTCCTGGAAGCAAACATTCATAGCTACTAATTATGTCTGCTGCACCATGTGGGGAAGAAGGTACCCACCTGGTGATCCACTACACGTTCTGTGATTGAGGTGATCCTAGCCACGATCCATTCCCGTGTTTTGAGTTGTTCTGCCAGATATCCAGTTGCTTGAAGGAAGTAATGCGGAAATGAAACTACGAATTGTCGAGACGGAACATTATCGGGAGTCAATAAAAATCTATCCGGTAGGTACCAAAACGAGCTTACCATTAAAGGCAGCCCATGGCTTCGACACAGAATTCCTCGTGGGCAGGAATAGAGCCAGATCTCCCTTGGCAAAATTCCTAAATGAAATTTTTCCCTTCGCACGCTCTCGATATTCTTTGCACTGTTTCTGCCATTTCCGTATTGTTGATCCCGTTTTTGACATAACCTCAAGGAAATGATCGTGATCAAACCCACGCAGAATTTCAAGTGCTGCATTAGGGTCTGAGGGATCAATTGGTTCTTCCTCTGCATTAAACTCATGCTCGATGATACTATGCCGTAGACCAGAAGAGAAGGTCGAGTCTGCCATATGAAGGGTATTTGTAGTAGCGGTATGCTTCGTAGAACCGATGTGAGATGTCATAGCCTGTGCTGAGGTCATCGCCTTTACATGAGAATCACGGAATGTGATTGCAACGTCCAAAATCTGGGCTAGCAATCGGCCACCATCCTCTAGTCGCTGTTCGAAATCAGATCGCGAGACTTGACCAGCACGTAAATCTTCTCGCAGTATGCGTTCCGTGTGTCTGGCATCGCGAAGTTCGTGCTCGACACGCCGGAGTTCCTCCCTTAAACCGACAGCATCCGCATTAGCCACCTCTACTTCAGCCTTAAGGTCCTTTGTCATTCTTTCCTTCCCCTCCAGAACGACTTTGAGCTCAAAGAATTGCCGCTCGAGTACAGCACGGTCTCCATCTGCCTCAGCTCGATGGTCCCGTATGATACGGTCGTGCTCTGAAGCTTGTACTCTTAGTAGTCTGTCCTTCTCTAGGCTTGCCTCCTTGAGTGCTTGACGGACCTCGTGACTCTCTGCCCGTGCTGCTTCAATTTGTGCTTGAAGATCCTCTCCACGAAAACGAGCATCCTCTAATTTGCGCAGATTATTCGCCTGTTCCTCGAGAAGAGCAACAACCTTCACAGCGTTTTTTGTCTCTAACGTTTTGATTTCTTCGAACTCAACTTTCACTTGCGCGAGTTCTTGGCGTAAATGCTCAACCTCTCGTGACTGTTCTGTTGCATCTGCCAAGGCTCGCCCGAGTGCCAGGCGTTGACTCTCAATATCAGCAGTGAGGTCCACATTGCGACACTCCAAAACTCGTCTTGCCTTCGCATCCCCCTCCAGCTGCGTTCGAACTTGATGTATCTCGCGTTCCAACCGATTGCTGCGTTCTTTCTCTGCCACGAGAGAAGAGTTAGCTTGATCCAAATTCTTCTTGAGAAGCTGTATCTCATTTTGCAGTGCTGTCTTCTCGTCCTGATAAACAGCTTCCTGGTGTGCCTTTTCTCCTTGTGCTACACGTAATGCCTCATTGAGCTCTTGATAGGCCTTGTCTTCCGCTTCCAACGCTAGCAGATTGTGTTGGCCAATATCAATTTCATGGAAGTTCAACGAAAGAAAACCTTACATCTCCGACGAGAGGAAGACAACCTGGATGCAGATAAGACTGTGCAGATTGATTAATCAATGAATTAAATCACACTGTCAAATGAAGGACCCACGTGAGCGCTCTGCAATCCTATCAAACCCTGTTTCTAATCCATCCATCTTCATGATCAACTTGTTGAGCGATGCCTTGCATTCAGTCACCGCTCGCAGAGACACATGATCATTAGAAGCTTTTGCGTAATGTTGGAGATCGTCCAACACCTGTACGAATGCTGGACCCAATCATCAGATCATCAACATCTCTTAGATGCGAAGCATACCATCGACGTCAGTTCGCTCAAGCGAGTAGACTGTATCAGTGCTCCCGATGGGCGAGAAATCTATAGTAGGCACAGGGTCATCCATTCCGTGAGTGTCAAAAGGCAGTTGACCATGAATTTCGCTACGATAGACCTGGCGTTTTTTGCGTTCGTTCGCCCTTTACGAAGTCAGACTGGTGTTAATATATGTGAATAAATCTTACGATAATTTGGCCATGACCTCTAGAATAGCTTGTGCGCGCTTGAAGAAAAAGCGAGCTCACCGACAGAGTCAACTGAATGAAATTCCATTTATGACAAATACCACATACAGAATTCTTTGCGACGAACGATCTCAATAACAGTCGCACCATATGCATATAGCATGTTGTGAAGTCGCTGGATATGAGAGAAGCTGTTCTTCCCGCGAAAGCTCGTTTGAAGTGTATTCAGCCCGGAAGGTATTTGAACAACATCATTGTTCAGAAGACTAATGCGCCGGATAGTCATGATGCATTGTTCTGTATACTCGTTCTGTGTTGATACTTATCAATAAACATACGAGAACTCGAAAGCGGAGTCGGACTTTGACTTCTGCAATAAACTGAACCTCGTTCCTATGATCATGGTCCAACTGTCGGAGTTCTTCGCGAGATGAATTTCCGCGTGATCTAATTAGATACATATACTCACCGTGAATGATCTTATCATAATTATTAATTGGACCTGGAGTAACTTGAGACAGACATTTGATAGGATAAGAACGACCGTACCCTCAAGGGACGCAGCATAACCTGCGATTTTCTCTTTTAGTGCCTGGGACCTGCGAAAAGATGTCTCTGCATCGTCCAGCAGGCTTGCGGATAGATTAGCCATGAGCAGATATAAGAAAGCAATGATTCTCACCGCTTGTTACCCACGGATGACCGGACAATGTCGGTACCTTCCCTCAACTTGAGAACAGCCTGCTCAGCAAGTTCAAAGCGCGATTTCAGATCATCTAGATCTTGGATGTCCAATCAAACTAGGAACTAGAGGGACAGATGCACACCATGCGTTCGTGCACAACCTGCCGCAACTGTCCGCATTTTCTCAGTTGAAACATAATCACCGAGTGTTCTGTGCCTTTCTCCTGCCTCGATAGCCCTACGTACGGCATTGGACATAAAGTCGATATGTATGCAAGCTCGTTTGATCAGCTCGAGGTCAGAATTTAGGCCCTCAAGGAGTACAGACTGTCTTTGTAGTTCACGTTTGGAGTTGGTAGCAAGTGAATCGAACGTATCGAAGATTGCGAGAACATGAAGGTCGAGGCTGCTAGTTGCTACCCTGATGGCTTCATGCTGATAATGTACTGATGTGAACATGGAATTGATCTGCTCGTGATGTAGTCGGGAAGTTCGGAGATACGAGGCAGCAAGCTGGGATGGCCGAAAGGGTGGGGTCTCGGGTATGTTCTCTATTGATACATGTTCAGCATCTCTTATCGGATTGTGCCTGGAGTAACTAACCCTCCGCGAGAGGCTGTAATGTTGGCCGAACGTACAAATCCTGAAGGACATCCTCAAGGTCAGAGTCAAGGTAGAATTTGTTGAATACATATATAGTCTGCGTAAATAGGAGGTACATCAGGCTCGGATTGGCGAATTGTCAGATCACGTACTTGGTCTGCTGCACCAGCAAGATCCAAGATATTTGAGTTCAATAGTCTGCGGCCATCTGAGAGATATGTCAAAACAGCTTCCTGGTCGAGTCCTGTTTCCTGGTGGACAAAAAGCTCGAGACTCCTGGCTCTGGGATACGCATCAGCATGGGTATGATGCAGCATTGCCCAGCTAACCTCTCAATGTCCCTCAGGCTAGCGTTGGTCTATACCAGAGTGAGCGGGCATTGAAGCCATGATGTCGAAAACCACCAACCTGGAACAAACGACCGTCCTCCGCACGACATATCCGCAGCATGTCAGGAGTATAGAACGTCCAATAGTACTAGAGTAGATTAGTAGCAGTTGTACGAAGGGGTATATCAATGAGCCAAATGCAAAGTCTAGTATATACCACGGTGACGTGATGAGAACAAATCACTATTTTGGAAATACAGTACGTACGTCTTCACCAAGATGACTTAACCAGTCCGACACAATGTCTCACCAGCTGAGGTTCTATTGTATCTTCTCCTACCACTACCATTGAGGCTCTCGAACCGTCCTCTTGTCAGCAGATGTCTGAGCTCTTAATGCCAACCAAGAGATCTGGTCCAATCATTGGCCGTACCGTCGCAGCGGACCAGCGAAGGAGCCTTTATAATGTTCCTCCGAGAGCTCTCACCAAACAGTCATCAAGCGACCTTCTTCCTTCAGATCTGATAAGAAAGGCATGATTTCCAAATTTCTGTCGTATTGTATCATTAATCTCAATTGAGAGCAGAGTATGCAATTAATCCTTGTTTAAACCAGGTTCCTGATGTGCATTCGCAGTAATTTTGTGGGCATGCGATGATGCATCAATCACTCCAAAGATGTGTCTCATCAACTCGACTGTTCACGATTGGGTCCTTCCAGTCCTCTATCATTCCGTTCACTTCCAGTTTTCACAAGATATTGTCAATTTTGTCTCCAAACATGACGTGCTAAACCTGCGCATGAGGAACAGATTTCAGTTTATCAAGGACCTACACATTGGCCGTGGCTTAAGCGGGATGGGCGACCTTCTGTACGGATCCCGTCAGTGGCCCATTCACCCTCTCCAGCAACTCATCAGTCTTTGTACTGAGCTACGATCCCTCACCGTACTCTACATGGACCAACGGCTTTGGTCCCTCTTTGAGCCCTTCCTTCCGCCTCGTGTCGACAAGATTACTTTGGGTCCGATGCATGGTCCCATCAACCCACAAGATCTAACTCAGCACCCCCCTCTGGCATATCTAACCAGTGTTTACACCTGTCTGAGTGATGAAGAAGCCGAAAAACTATTCAACTATCCAACTATGACCAAAGTGCGAAAATTTTGCGAGGCCAATAGCATGGGTCCAGCTTGGGCAGTCAACCAGGCACCGCTTGTGAAAAAATCCCAAAGTTTGCAAGAGTATGAAATCGTGATTTGTGGTGCACCCGATAACACTCAACCCATATGCCTTTTTGCGGAGCAATCTTTGAAACAGATGGACGCCACAGACAGAGTGGTTTTACGCCAAGCTCTTAGTGGTGGCTGGGTTCGCATCCTCTATGACGAATTTGTTGAAAACCGACGACGTTTCATCGGTATGCTCGCGTCTTTGACTTCTTCGTCGATATTCACCTAGACCACATTAGCTTCTCAGTAGACGAAGCAGAGTTTCCCTCTGTATTTTACATGACCTATTTACTTAATCATCCAAATCTGCTGCACACCAGTCATCACACACTGACAATCCATGCATTGACCTCCTGCTCAATCTTATGATTGGAGTCCCATGCACCTTGATCTAGATCTAGAAGAATTCGAATGACTTGGCCCATCGGTCACTAAATCTACTATTACTACGATATCAATGATGAAGGTTCACGAGTCCTACTTCCTTGCCTAATGTCACTGAGCTTCTATTCATCGGCAGCCTGAGCCTTTGTCTTGGCAAGCTTCTTCATCCGTCGAACATAGCTGAGTTCCCATTATGTCGTAATTACTCGAAATTTCTCCGTGAGAATTGCATTTAAACTTACTCATCGTACTGACATCTAAGATGAGTCGCATGTTTAAGGAAAGCTACAAAGGAAGATTCGGACAAAAGACGCACCGCTCATACTCGTGACGCTCGTGTTCACATTCCCAGGGAAGGTAGAAGTTCTTCTTCCGGCATACGTTTAGAGGAAGCAGCAGCCTGTGTAAGTCATGAGAGAGGCAATTCCGTGAATTCACGATGCACGCGGAGTTGGTGGTCCATGAAAAAAACCCGATAAGAGATAACACAATGAGGTTCATGTTGATAATGAGATAATGAACAGTCAATAAGATTCGTTTGCAAATTGTCAAGTAGAGGACAATGATTCATATTTCGAGTTCGAACATAAGTGCCAGACGCTTGTGAGAGAAGGATGACACTCACGCTGAGCAGCCATCCCGCCAATGTATGGGTACCTTGTTTTCCTTGAGTTGCGTTGGAGAGGCGGTTGTTGGAGATGCCATATGGGTAGGAGTTGGTGATCTGGTGCTCCTTGTCGTGAGCGACGGTGAAATTGATCATGTAATTGTGATATCCTTGAGTCCTAATGAAGCCAAATACAGAGCTAATTGCGGCGCACATTCTGATGTCAAGTCGTTTGAAGTTGCACTTTGAGACAAGAATTCTTAAAGATGAACAATGATTCAAATGAGATTTGAGGTTGTGCTCCTTGGACATTGCCAAAAATAACTTGTCCTTGGCAGACTATATAGACTTTAGCATGAGGAAAAACAATTCAGACTTGCAGAATTTTTTCCAGAGCTGCTG
>Ga0153938_1001029_pt1 | contig 11358 bp, 18 predicted proteins | sample TSNY022MetaG_FD_104740 | JGI IMG/M metagenome (GOLD analysis project Ga0153938, IMG submission 104740) | Attine ant fungus gardens microbial communities from New Jersey, USA - TSNJ022 MetaG | ecosystem: Host-associated > Fungi > Mycelium > Unclassified | place: USA:New Jersey: Brendan T. Byrne... | reverse complement strand
CTAGAATAAAAAATCAAGGTGTGCCTTGTCCTCAGCTGGACTACTTGAAGGTGTTCAAATGAATAGGTGAACTAGAAAGCACGACGAGTTCCACAGAGCTCACTACTTTGCTCAGATTTTTGCTTTCTTGGTGTCTCAAAGCATGTTTTCGCTTCAGCGAGTCTAAGGACACTCACTATTCCCTGTACTTACGGCTATCAAAGCAATTATAATGAATGGTCTCAGTGTGCTTGATATAGTCATGTAGTGAAGATGAGATGCAACAGTCCAAGTCTCATATCAAGGTGCAAAGAAAAAGAGGCAAGATAATGTCAGGTGCATGGTTCAACTGCAAGCAGCAGGCGAGAGAGAGCAACGCCAACAAATCTTGCTTGCTGGCTTAGGTGCGAGAACCTCAGACTCTTCAACGCTTCTGTCAAGTGACTCCTGCACACCTCTTAAGTAGCCAGGGAGATAGTCAGTGCATTAGGCAAAGATGAGGCATAGATGAGGTGGTCAATGAGTGCGTCGCGAAGGGCCGAGTCAAGGAGGGGTAACAGGATTCTTTTGGTGAGGTGTGAATTTGGTTTTGATTTTTATTTGATATTTCCTTCTACGATCTTTTTCATCTCTAGTGCCAAAAAAGCGCCTGAGCTGACTACTAGATTCCATCCTTCAACGTGATGTTATATGAATCCTGATCTTGCTTCCAGGCCTGGAAAGACTGAGTGTAGGCAGGTCAATGGATATGGTCAACTTCTTTATGACGGGTTTACTCCAGCGTCCTTGTTCCACAGGCATAAAACTGTCTCCTGGCAGGGTTTTATATATATGCTTAGCTCGACACAGGCGTCATTTTATCTCTGGGCAGCAATGACGAAGAAGAATATACGAATAGAAATGACTCCTCTGATAACACAAGAATCTCATCCCGACCATCAACAAACAAATCTTTCACTCATTCCAACTCAACAACAACTACAATTTAACAACGAACCCCTGGTTTTGCCCTCGCAAAAACACATTGTAATTGTCCATTTCACAGGATCCATATGTTCTCCGAGATCACCATCCTTGTGAAAATTTATTCGAAATCACAAAATATCTCTGTCATCAAAAACGACCTCGTTAGTCTATTACCAAAAAAAGTCAGCATCGAGTAAAAAGGAATGAGGGAGTCTAGAAATTGGAAATGATGTGATCTTCAGAGTTTCGATGTATTTAGGCACCATTCTTGTAGAAAAAAATATCTATTGCGACCCAATGATCACTCCAAGATTTTTTATAATAATTTCATTATCGGCTGCTGAAACAATCCCAGTAAAGAAAGGTTTCTTCTTATCAATGACAACACAGACTAAACAAAACGTCGATTCAACAATACACCATTTCAAATTTCATTATAGCTCATCACAAAAAAGAAAGCAAGGAAACACATGCCAAAAAAACCTCAAGACCGAGAGATTCTACTCCACAAACACCCTCTTCACACACAAAAGTCATTCACAAGCGGCTCTCAACCCATACAACACCCCTCCTCTCAAACACATCCTGATCACCACTACTCTCACTCCCATCCCACTCATCATCATCACCATTAACATCATCACCACCTCTTCCTCTCCTAGACGGTCCTCGTTTCCTTCCACCACCCATCTTCTTCCATCCCTCAACCACCTCCTTCCCAAACGCTTCTTCCAGCGCTTCTCCTACATTCCTCACAAACGCGAATTTGATTTCGGTCTTGATTTCTTTTGGAACATCGTGTTCAACATCTTTACGATTCGAATATGGAAGGAGCACTTTAGTTATGCCCGCTCTGTGAGCACCCAATATTTTCTCTTTGATACCTCCCACAGGGGTGACTTTGCCTCGAAGCGTTATCTATGAAATCGAGCCGGTTATATTTAAATGAGGAAGCGAGCACAGATATACGCGTACCTCGCCTGTCATAGCTATGTTCGTAGGAACGCACGATCCTGTCAATAACGACACCAAAGCACAGACCATGGCTATACCCGCACTCGGCCCGTCCTTTTTCTGCGCTCCAGCAGGAAGATGCAAGTGTACATCTAGCCCCTGTCCTCCGTTCGTATCCAGATCACTCTCAATACTATGATTGTCTTTCTTCTTGCCCTCCCCACTCGTACGCCCACCACTGGCGAAAACTCTTAAAGGATCCCCCATCCTCTTCTCCACCAACCCCAACTCCTAGGCATGTCTCTTCACCCAGCTCAACGCCAGCTCTCCACTTTCTTTGATCACCTCACCTAAACTCCCAGTCAGTTTCAACCTGCCATTGCCACCAGGTAAAAGTATCGTTTCGACAGGCAATATTCCTCCTTCGCCTTGACCCATCACAACGAGACCGTAAACTACACCCGGACGTTGATCTAAATCACGGTCGGATGAAGTGAAGGAATCAGAAGTATCTGATGAAAAACGAGGAAGACCGAGGATGGTTTCCAGATCAGAGGGGCGGACAGTTGGATTGTATAGCACAGTTGCTGACGATGCTGACGATGATTCCAATTCTTCCAACGAAGGAACATACCCAACTTTCCCATCGCTCTCACACTTCTCCACCCATTCGGCCCACTGTACAGCTTTGAACCTCACAACACCCGCAATAGCCCTCTCCAAGCTCCTCACCCCAGCCTCTCTTGTCCACCCCGTAACAATCTCTCTGAGTGTTTCCTCGCTCATGTCCACATATTGCTTCTTTAATCCATTCATCCCAATCTGCTTAGGTACCAAAAACCTGTTCGCGATCGCCACTTTCTCATCGAACGTATACCCCACCAGATGCACTATTTCACATCGATCGAGTAATGGCGAGGATATAGTGTCGAGTGAATTGGCAGTACAGATAAATAAAACTTGAGATAGATCAATTGGAACATTGATATAATGATCATTGAAACTCCAGTTTTGTTCGGGATCCAAGACTTCTAGAAGCGCAGCGGAAGGATCTCCATGGAAATTGCTTTGTCCAATTTTATCAACTTCGTCGAGAAGAATGACAGGGTCAACACATGAGGCTTTACGGAGCGCTTGAACAATAAGTCCGGGGCCAGATGCAACGTAAGTACGTCTGTGACCCCGTATTTCGGCTTCGTCACGGACACCACCAAGAGATATACGTTGGAATGGTCGACCAAGAGCACGAGCTATACTTTGGCCGAGTGAAGTTTTGCCTGTGCCTGGTGGTCCAACGAAAAGAAGTATTGGGCCCTTGGTCGATGATGAGCGAGGTTTGGAAAGGGGGGCAGGCGGCGAAGGATTTGTTAAAGGGATGGGTACATCACCGGAAGGTGGAGCCTGTGGTTTACCTGCCTCGATAGGGGCCACGGTTTCGGCTTGTTTAGCAGGTTCTTCGGCTACTGCAGTGATAGCTGCTGCTTCCCGTGCTTCCTTGTCCGCATTGAGTTCTTTCAGACGGACTACTGCGAGGTATTCAATGAGTCGTTTCTTGATTTTTTCGAGACCGAAGTGATCGGCATCAAGCTGCGTTCGAGCTTTTGTGAGGAACATTTTGTCGCGAATAACGTAGGAGGGAGTAGAGAATGATGACGTTGATGAGTTGGGCCATGGAACTGAGGTTAGCCACTCAAGCTGCATAGTGTATCTAAGTGGAGTTGTAATTTAGAAAGATGAGAGGGCGTACATAGTTCCTGATGACACCATTTTCAACGCTCCCTTGAGGAATTCTCTTGAGCCTTCTCCATTCCCTAGTGCCCATCTTCCTCTCCTCGGTGCCAGATTGCATGGCCTCGATCTTCTTCTTCAGGTCGGCCAAATCATCTACTTCATGCTGGTCATCATCGTCCAACTCACTCGTGGCACTGTTATTGGCGGAGCTAGATGTAGTTGAGTTACTGACACCTTTTTGAAGGGCCGACAATTCGCGTTGAATAGCTGCGAGTTGTTGACGCAAGAAGAACTCTTTCTGTTGCTTGGACAGGGACTCATCTACGGCAGAAGCTATTTTCTTTGACACCTCAGATATAGAAGCCTCCTTGAGAAATATGTCGGCTGCAAGGGACAAACGAACGTTGACATCTGGAGTGTTGAGCACGGCTAAACGGACGGTGTGAGAAAAGGAGAAAGGGGTGACAAAGAATGGAACCAACCCAATTTGTCGTTGTAGTCATTATCAATGCTGCCAACGAGAACGTCGGCCATCCAGGGGATGCGAGCATCGGCTATGTCTTCAAGCATGGTTGCGATCTTGATGTAGCTCTCTTTCCTAGCTGGTTGCAGGGCATCACGAGAAAGTCTGTCGAGAAGTCTGAGGGCAGCCTGCTTGAACCTCGCAATTGTTTCCCTGTTTGGAACTTTGTCGACGGGGAGATATTGGACCTGGAAAGAGGGTAAAGAATCGGAGAGAGGAGGATTGTGGGGGTGGGGCTGGAGGGGTTTTATACGGGCAAGGCCATGCAAAGAAATAATATAGGGCTGGTTTGAGCTACGTGTTGGGGGCTTTGCGATACGAAGGACTCGTGCAGCTGTGCCCCACTCTGCGAGAGCTGGGGCGGCGTTGTCGAGTGGCGGGGAGAGGGGGACGACGGCGACGACAGGGAGGGTGTCAGAATTGTCGACGAGATCAATAAGGGCGTCGCCGACGTCGCTGTTGACGGGGAGTGTGAGCCTCGACGCCGGGAGCAAGATCGCTGGTGGCTGCACAGTGAGCAGATGCAACACAGACGGAGCCATGCGTGACATCGCGTGACGGATTGACCAGAATCTTTGTTTTCACGTGACTCATCTAAAGACACGTGACTACTCCTAGATTTCGTCTGCCAACGCCTCTGCCTGCTGCACGACCCCAGCCAGCCTCCCTCCCAGCTCCTCCCCAATGTCCGACAGCCGCACACTGTTCAGCTCGTCCAGCAGCTTCTCTACAGTTTCCCGCTCTTTAAACGACGGAAGCCCGGCGAGCGCAGTTGCTATACCTCGAGCATGTCCCACCTGTCGGCCAAGAGGCACTCCGCTCTCCGCAAATCCAGCGTCAAAGCCTTCTTGCAGCGCAGATGTCTTTCCTGCTGTTACCCCTTCTCGGTACCCCGCCTGCACACACACACAATCAGTCGTTTCAAGCCTGGCTAGAGAAATAAACGCACATTTGTAAACTCGTTTGAAATTTTGCACCACTCTGTCTCTCGCACGCCGTCATGGTTAGGATCTTCTCCCCAGGCCAAGTCATCCATCATCCAAGCAAGCGCCATTGCACCTGCGACTACGACAAGTTAAATTCCCATGCATCACGTGCTACAAATTCATGGATTACCTACCATGGACTCCACCGTTTCGGACCCTCCATCATCCACCATGTCCAAGCTCGCAAAAGATGCAGCAGATTTCAAAGCTACAATGCACCGACAAGAATATACGTCCTGGCACTCGACCGCTCCAGTAGACGATACCGATGCTCTTCCTCTGCCTCAGAAAAAGAAACGGCCCAAGTCGAGTGCGTAGACCAAGCTCTTCCTCCGCCCCAACTCGAGATCTACCACCAAATTCCAGATATCGTCTACTCCCAACCAGCAGATACAGGTACCGGTACCAACGTCAACACCCAACTTCTTTATGCCGTAAACCACCTCAAGGTCAGTCAGTCAACTTGTTTCAGTTCATACCCTAAGAAAAAAGAATAGTCTACACACAATCCAATGCGACTGCAAGATATTGCCCTCCTCACAAATACTCCTCTTGATACCGACCCTTTACTCCTGGAAAAATTCAAATCCCATTCCAAAGTCCACTTTGATTCCAAAACTCACCTCTATTCCTACAAACACGATTTTTCCTTTCGTTCGAAACCCGCTCTCCTCACCGAGATTCAACGTCAAACCCGAAAAGGCTCCGGTATCAGCGTCAGAGCCCTGAAAGAGAGTTGGAAAGAAGCCCCAACAGCTATAGACGAATTAGAAAAGGAAGGAGAGGTGTTGTGTACGAGAACAGTCAAGGATGGGCAATTGAGGATGGTTTTCTGGAATGAAATAAAACCGAAAGAAATGGGTGAGGGTATGCTCGTCGAGAAAGAGTTTCTTGATCTTTGGCATGAACTCAAAGTTCCAAATGACGCCGATCTATTGAAACAACTAGAAAACGGTGCGCCATTTTCTTTTTTTCTCTTCTTTTCTCTGTCTAATACCGTTACACAGAGGGTCTACAAGCAACAAACGCAGAACAATCAGCTCCCAAAGCGCCCATCGTCAAAAAGAAAGGAAAGAAAGGCGGTGCTCCAAGACAACGGCAAGTGCGCATCACAAATACTCATCTAAGAGGAGAAATCGACCTATCGAAAGACTATCCTGTTCCTGGGAAATGAATTCTACACTTGTCATAATTATAATATCATTAATATACCCTCTTTCTAACCGAACAGCCTTGGTTTCCGTTTGGGTATGATCGAGCCATATCGTCGTTTATAATCCGCCGGCGTCTCCTTTGTAACACCTTTGTTCCACATTCCTCTGCGAGCGGTTCTAATCGAAATTAACATTTCAGCCGTGGTGAGGGGTAACGATAGTATTGTAAACACAAACCTAGCCTCTTTTTCTACTCGAAGATACTCCTCTTTTCCCTCTTTCCCATACTCAGCTCCAGCCTATCCAAAAAATCAAACAAAAAAATGATACTTTGCTGGCGTGACCTGACCTGCTCATACGTTGTCGCGCATCCAGCACGTAACATTTCAAGCGCTAAATTCTTTCTTGATAATAAGAAGGCTCCAGGAAAAAACCGCGGAGCCAAACGAACATTCGACACCTGTCATTGTTTTTATTTTTGATACACACGACCTTGTGAGAGAAGAACTTTTTTTTCGACCCCCAAATCGAAAACTCACCACACGCTGATATTGATCTCGACGTAACAGTTGACAATAAACCACTTTTCCTAAAATCTTCCGACGCAGCCATGTAAGGCTCTCATCAGCATAGGGTTGTCCAGGTTTACCAAAATGACCACACTAAAGGTATTTTTTTCAAAAATTCAAGTGAACATGTTTCGAAAAAAAGAAAGAACTACCTCTGGAGCATCAACCCCTGCAATCCTCACATGCAACGTCTGATTCACAAGTTCTAGAAAGTAAAAAAAAACAATAAGCATAAGCCACCAAAAAAAAAAAGAAGAAGCATCCAAACCACCTTTATTCATCGTGGGTACTTTCCTCCATTTCAACGGCCAAAACCAACCTCCCAAGACCGGCGTATGGAAGAACCGAAAATTGTCCGCATCACCTACACTTCACATCAGAGTGAACGTATCCACACCAACAAAATCATCCAGTAATAAACAATCACAACACACCTCGTCACGACACCTCTAATCCATCGCCTCTCTTGAAAATAAGCAGGTACGATCCAATCCGTGGTTTTCATTCGTCTTCCATAGCGTGCATATAACAGCGCTCCACCCGTCGAACAAGCGAATCCTAATCCAAAAAAGATCAACGCGACTAAGGGTACGGGTAACGCATCCTCCAACGACTGTTGGTCTTTCGCTTTGGCTTCCCGTACAGATGGTTGTTGTAGAGATTTTTTCTTGTCGTTCGTGGGAGACTTGTTAGGCCATATCGACGAGAACATACGTTTTTTAGGTGATTAATGAATTCAAACACACATCCACACACGCGCACACCGTTCTCACGATCTGACTGTCATTAAGAGCTATAAATACTATAATGAATCAACAAAAAAAAGCTAACCAACTCTCAAAAATCATCAGTCTACATCCTAGGTCGAGCCCCAAACGCTTCATCCCTTCTCACCCTCAACATCGACTCATACGCCTTACAAACCCATTTCAAATACCCTACATCTTGTTTCCTATCAAACATGACCAACCGATGATGCAGCGCTTCAACATCCATGAACCTCAAGAACGGAGGCACAGCATCATCCGGCAACTCCACATTCGAGGTCATCCGCACAAGAGGTCGAGAACTTCCCTCAAGCAATGTACGTGTCGATCGAAGATTCAACTTTGCCAGAGGTGTACGGACCAAAGGTGGAGGATAACGACGAACAAAGGCACGGACGAGATCTAAAGCTTTATCCAGATCATCATATCTATAGAGCGAAAAAAAATCAAAACACCGTCAATGTAGAACTGGTATTCAGAATAACTCACTTTGCATATAGGTGCAACATGGCTGCATAAGCCCTCTCGGTCATCCTCGCATCTAGAGCCTTACCAATATCTTGTCCACTATCCTCCACTTCTTGCCATTTTACCCACACGTCTTTGGAGAACTTGAGAGCGACGTCTCGGTTAGGGCAACGGGTACAGGCCTCTAGAGCTTCTACATAGACCCTGGCAGTCCTTGGCACTTTAAGTTGATCATAAACCGTCCAAAACATCGTCTCCGAGAGAGTCATAGGTGCATGTCGGAAAGATATGGACATATACGAGGCGATCAGACGTGGCGTCAACTGCACACCAGAGAATTTACCGACGAGGCTAGAAGAAGATGATGGATCGCAGTGATTATCCTCTGAAGGTGCGGGAATGATACCAATGTCGTAAAGGATCCGCTGAAAGAGGTACGTTGCTTCTCTGATAACTTCCTCAGAGCTTTGCGGTGGTAGATGAGAAAAACTTGGTATAGAGTCAAGTATGAGTGCAGACTCGCCAGAATCAGTTGATGTCTGATTCATGGCTGCCCCGAAAGGTACTGGTATTTTGACAGTTGACGAAATTTCAGCAGCTTCCGTCGAGCTGTTCTCCTCTTTCACATGCGCTGATCCCTCTGCCTCTTGCACAACAGCTGTGGCTTCCCTTGAAAATGGTGGCCGATAACAAGCGTAAGTCTGAAATAGGTGCATCATGACTTCCTCATTGACAGGAACTGTTTGTATATCATCCCCCAGGCCATAACTTACACCTCTTACAACCTTAGCCAATATCCACCTCGCACGCCCTAGATCACGAAGTCTCTTAGCACCTTGCAGGAGTGCAATCAAAGTTTTTCTATTAGGCCCAAAAGCAGAAACCCCTTTTGCATCTCTGAATGCATCCATCATCTGCTTTGCGAGCCTATATGCTTCATTCACGTAGACCTTTTCCCCAGATTTCGCACATGCCAGAATGATGGCGTTGTACGAGCGAATCGTGGGTTCCAATCTTCTGTCTACTGTCATCTCCGTCCAGATATCAAGTGCCTTTTCAGGTTCGGAGGTACGTGATTTAGTAAGCGGGTCAGCGCAAGCTTGAATCATCTGTGTGTAGAGATGGACATCTGGATCGGGATGAGCGACGTAGCGCATGTGCGTGAAGAGATCCCAACCCTGGGCACGGCCAAGAGTTGATGATGAACGAAGAAGGGTGGAGATACAATATGAATAAGTATTCATTGGTGCGAAAAGAGCTTTCTGCTCGTAGGCGTGAAGAACATCGAGCGCTGAGGTAGGTAATGTGCCAGACGGTGTGACCTTGAGGTGCACTTTGACGTGAAGATGGCGTTGACGCTCTGTGGGAGTAGTGATAAAATTCTCAATCAAGTATTCGGAGTCTTTGACGTTGCCAGCTGCCACCAACACTTCAAGAGCATCTGTGACAGCATTTTCAGGTATTGGTATCCCAGATCGCTAGTAACGTCGTGAATATAACTTTTCTCGAATGAAAAATAGACATACCTGCATGATTTCCAGAGCGAGCAAGGCCCCTGATCCGTCCTGTGCTTTCGTCTATAAATGGTCGAAAGTCAACAAAAGACTCAACAAATCCAGCAATTCACTAAATTTACATACACTGAGTCTGATAAGTGACTCGCACTCCTTTATTGAGAGTACACTTATGGGAACCAGGAATTTACTGGGTCCTGCGACAGGACGACCTTCAAGGTCAGAGCCTCTCATTGCCAACTCTCTCATCTCCTCTATTCTGGAAACAACTGTCCGAGCATGCTTCAAAACGGTGCGGTATGTCGGCACGTCCTCTGAAGCCCCATCGACTTGGTTCGCATCTAAAGCCTGACCAGAAAGCCCTGGGTATATCTGAGAAAGGCGTCTCTCGGCTTCTGCCACAACTTCCGCATCAAGCTGTGCGATGCGCTCGTACATAATCTTGGGGTTGAGTTTGCTTTGAATTGATTTTGAAGGCATAGAAAGAAGATCTTCGTACAGAAATACGAGATCGTCTTCAGTATAATACATGGGTGCGACTGATTTTTCCTTCGAAAAAATCTTCTAAGACACTTGGGGAGGTGAAGTAGCCAAACACACCTCTTCCATTGCGGCGACCTCTAATGCTTGTACCCGTTTTGCTAACTCGAGACTCACGCCATTAGCGCCTAGCCGTGCACGAACGGTTTCAAGACCTCTTCGCCTACGGCCACTGTTTTTTATCAATAATCATGCCCTGGCTGAAGATAGAGTTTATGTATATGGAAGAACGTACCGTCCAACAGTCGCCGGTTTCAGACTCTCCATCAGCGCAGGAGGTTCGGGAGGCAGAGTGGCAAGCGCCGCTGCCGAGTGCATATTGCACGTTCTTCCTAAAAGATTGCCTGATGTAGATGCCGTTCGGAAGGCATTGAGACATGGGTTGTATTTTCGGCCAAAAGTCAGATCCAAAAGTCCGCGAGGCAGATAAGTAGCATAGAGACTCATAGCTGGTACTTTCTGTCCTGGAGAAAGAATTTTTGGCGCAAGGTGTGACGATAGTATAACGCAGTCATTGATTTGATCGACTGTCACACTTCGTGATGTTTGGGTGAGAAATAAGAATGAGGTTTTCATCTGGGCCTCCAGCCCAACTTGAACCCTCTACTAATTCTGAGTCAAGTTGACATTGTGTTGTCTGGCAGATTGCTATGCTCCCTGCCTCCAACAGTCTGTATAATAGTGTGCAGTGTTGTCTGTCAGGTCACTGTGCTCCCTTTCTCCAACAGTTTTAGTATTGTCTACAGTGCACTATACTTCCTTCCTCCAATAGTGTACAGTAGTCTTTTCTGCAGTGTATTATGGTCCCTAATTTTCTGCAGTTTCTTTCTATTTTTAATAAATTGATTTGAATTTTTGAGTGAAAAAAGTGTGCTGAGAAAAACTTGGGGACAGGTGCAGTTTCTTCCAATTTTATTTTATTTTATTTTATTTTATTTTTCTGCAGTTTCTTCTAATTTTTAATGAATTTATTTGAATTTTGTGGAATTTTGTAGAATTAAAGTATGTTGTGAGTGTGATGTTACAGTAACTGCTTAGTCAGTTTTCACAGGAGTGTAGAAGATGGGAAAAGTTTTGAAACTCAGCAGTTATGCAATTCATCAAAATCTTCATCATTCTCATCAATTCTCACCTGTTCTCATATACTAATAGATGAAGTTTTCATCTGGGCCTCTGGCCCAACTTGAACCCTCTACTAATTCTGAGT
>Ga0153938_1001028_pt1 | contig 11361 bp, 16 predicted proteins | sample TSNY022MetaG_FD_104740 | JGI IMG/M metagenome (GOLD analysis project Ga0153938, IMG submission 104740) | Attine ant fungus gardens microbial communities from New Jersey, USA - TSNJ022 MetaG | ecosystem: Host-associated > Fungi > Mycelium > Unclassified | place: USA:New Jersey: Brendan T. Byrne... | reverse complement strand
CAAGCACGGGTGGCTTCTTGCCTCAACATTTTGCTGTGGTATAGAGATTTTCTGTGTGTGTGTTCACCACCTTACTTTACTGGATCTTGAGTTCCTCGTTATAATGCTGAATATGTTGATCGTCAAACTTGAGTAACAAGGACAGAACCAGGGGTATCAGGAAAGATGACTGCAAACCATTCCATTGGAACTATCCAGATTCTGAAACTGGGTGTGTACACAGAATCTGGTCTCATAGTCAATCTGGAAATTCTCATCGCCAACATCGGTTCTTACAAAATCTAGATCTGCATTTAGATTCCAGGTATGAGTTATATTTGTGCAAATCTTCCCGGCGTTTCAAACCTGTTCCTGAAAATGTCAAGATTCATCAGTCGCAAGCTACTTTGTCCGATAGGAGTCGAGGTTTAATGGTCCATGGTCACTCCATTCACCAAAAGAGCTTCTGAGGCAGAATAGCCATATTGGTCGACAATGAATAGGTTAGGTTGTCCATAATTGGGTCGGAAAGAGCAGTTAATTTTCTCGCAATGATCAACTACCACTACCAAGAAGTAGCTCAGAGTCTGATTTTCCATCAGCGGAGAGCTCTCAAAGCTCCTCAATAGCATCTTCTACTTTGTCAAAATGATCACCAGCACCAGATAGATACAAGACACGAGCAAAAGCAGCATGAATTCTGATGAATTTGAGGAGAGCCTCTGTTCGGAATTCCACATCACAAGTGAACTCTCCAGTAATGAACTGATAGAGTAGGTTACAGCCTCGTGTTTGGATTATCAGGATACTGCCGAATTTATCGAAATACTGGTCATCGCTCATCAGAATCACATTTATAGATCATTGATATTCGATCCCACAAGCTTGTCTATGTCAATTTCCATCTATGATTCGTAACATATCCCAGACTATAGCAGCCTCATGCTCTGAGACATGTAGTCAAGAGATTTGAAAGGGACAGAATGTCAGAACCCACGAGTTCAGGGCCCCCTTCGAATTTAATCAATACAAACGGATGATATGGGCCGCTTGGAGAGACAGGCGCAAAGGCGAGGGACATATTTTCCTTGTAGCAGTATTTTACGTGCATAGTACCGAGCAAGTGCGCCGGTGATGATTTATCTTTTTGTATTTTGACTTCAGAGATTATCAGAAATGAGAAGGAACAAGAGATCACGCTTCTCACAAGATCTTGGAGCTGCTTTTCCTTAGTCTGACTAGCACTCTCAATCGTGTCTCCGAGAGTAGAAGTGAGACTACTTGTGACTTTGGCCTCAGCTTCCCTCTTAGAGATAGCTAGCACTATTGAATTTCAAATAAGGTCCCCAAAATAAATGAATAGTGGATTGCTTCTGCCACTTTTCTTACTGCATCCAGACCCTTGGTCCCAGTAATGTGTAAAACTGTTGCAATATATCTTTTTCCAGATTTAGCAGGAGCATGCTCCAACATGGCAATAAGGAGTCTATATGCAGAAGTTCCTTGTTGATCAATGTCTAGGTCTTGATGACGCCTATCAAGGAGGTCTTTTTGCACATCAGCAACAAGTTTATGTGTTGGGAAATCAAGCCGACGTCATGATCCAGTGGAAGTTTTCAGGAACCTTCTTGAATCTTTCTTTAGTATATAAGATTTGTAATTCATTGTATCTACTCATTGGTTTGCAACGGAATACGCTTTATTCCAAGTCAAACCAACGTGCAACTCCGTTTCTGCGACATTATGGACCTTCGGAGAAATCTTCGAAAGTTGCTGAAGTGAATGAAAGGGCACTGCAAAATGACTCCTAGGGAGATAGATGGGCCATGATAGATGGAGTAGCTATAGGACAGCCACACAGTCAAAGTTGGAATGCTCGTCAGTATTCTCCAACTGCAACAGAAAGGCTACACATCGGAAAATGAAACCACTTGTCTCACCTGGGTAACAGTAGTTGAGTTGGAGAGTGAAGAAGGGCAAAGAGAAGTGGTGGAAGTGGCAGTCGAGTCGATAGCGACCTTGCCAAGCAGATAATATGACCAGCATGTTACATATAAACACGCCCTACGTTTACGTGATTCTTATAAGAGGATGTTATCGGGTAATCAGCGTCTGCAATCGAATATAGGCACTGCCGTGAGTTTGTATGCGATGACGAAGGATCACGGTCATTTATTATCCCGGCGGCAAATCCCCGATGAGCTGAGTGTATATCATGCGATTGGTACATTCATAAGATCAGGAGAGTGGAGAGACGCTTTGTGTGAGCAGCTATGAGGTGCAGAAGTGTTGTAGAGTTGTTTGACAGAGCTTGAAAACAATCACTCAATGATGAAATCAATGATTTATTACCGAGTAATTGAACAAGCATGTTGTGCGTACTTGGAATTAAAAATTAAGTAGCATACCCTATCTAGTATGAAGTTCCTCAAGGTCAAATTGCCTTACCCATATGAAAACCTTCATTTACACGAGAATTCGTTAATTCACTTCAGAGAAGATAGTGCAAATTCTTGGCGGGATAGCACTACGGAGAGAGATACCTGTGTAAGAGTCAGAAAGCTGTCGTGGAGTGGCAGTATAGTACAGTGCTCGTCTGTTCACCCATAAGGCTAGGGGAAACATCGTGTTATTCGTATTACAGCTCATGCACCATACTCACGCTAAATTGAACACCGGGCACTCCAATTCACCGGACACTCCTGTAGTTCCTGATGAACCCAAGGTGCTCCTTGATCGCTTTTGATCTAGAAGAACGATATGCTCTTGAAATGCTCTTAAAGCCCGTAAAGTGCTCGTCATGAAGCCTGAAGTATTCCTGAAGAATTTTTGATGAATCTTGAAATGTTCTTGACAGATCTTGAAACGTGTTTCAGGAATTCATCTCAAAAGCGTTCCTCAAGACTGTGACCTAATTTAATGGTACTTGAAGAAAAAATTACTTGGAAAACGTTAAATTATCAAGCTATAATCAAATGGTCCTGATTCAATAACTTTTTTCGTCTTGATTCAAATAGTTTCTCAGTCTTTTAGTCTTTTAGTCTTTGGCATCAGGAAACAAAGTATCCGAGTTAAAGATAGCATGATCTTGATGACACAATCTCGATAGCATAGAACTCATGTTAATAGATGATATTTTCAATACTGAATTCGCTATCTGGTACTGCTGGTACTATCATTCGTCGAGGTGCCCATCGTTGCACCTTTTCTCCAAACATTCATCGTCTTTCTGAAGCCTTCAAGCCTGCAATCAGGACCATCCTACTCCTCAGATACAGCCAGAGAAATTGACTTTCCCAATAGCTCGAGTCATACCACTGCGAGAAAACACAGATAGGGTGTCAAAGGTAGCATCCATAAATTTATGATAGTCCAACATTCGAAACCTTGCCCATAGTTATCGAGTCATGCAAGAAGTCAGCTTACAAATCTATAGCAGTGCGTGAGAAACCTTACTCAGAATTTGAATACAAAGACCTCGTAACGCGAGCTCATCGGAGGTCTGTCGGAATAAAATTTGAAATCAAGTCGACTACTACTAGGCTCGGACATTCCTCAACGCTTTGAAAATGATAGGTTTCATCTACTTGATCAGGGGGTTATTTGTAATAGTGCAAAAATAGTATACTGTAAGACATGCAATTACCCATTATCCGTGAAACTTGCGATATCTAAATATAGATTACCTGTGTGATCCTAGGAGAGATACAATTGTCCATCATTCAGATGGCATATTTAGATTACCTGCGCAAGAAGAGGAAAAGAGACAGAGGGTGTAGCTCATATGAAGCTTCGACGTTGGTGTTCTAGAGCTTTCTCAGAATTATTGGGACTGTGACAAAACCCAGAAAGAATCCATCGACACAGAATTTGAGATTGCAGTCGTTTATAAAATGCGTGTGCTTCGGTTTGATTCACATGCCGATCTATACGATTTTTTGATTCACAAAATTTCCTGGTAGCTATATGCGTTTCTATTTCAGATAACTAAGAACGTAAGATCGGGAATGCATCATATGGTCATTGCCCTGTATGTTCTGTTCTATAGCTTGAGGCAGTTCCTATTCCAGCGCCCATTTTAGCCAAAAGGGGATGGTGGGCCCTCGATTATAACTATAAATCTGAAGACAACATAACAAGCACTCATCGACAAAACCACTCCCGAGTCTTTAACATCTTCGGCTCTCCTCTGTATTTTTTCAAACATGGTCCATAACATTGCCTATAGCACTCCAAAGCCTATTACTTTTTTGTTGCCAGATATTTTGGCTGATTGGCCTTATGAGCGACTCTTGCACCCCGACTACGGCACTGTCGATGTGGAGTCCGCGAACTGGGTTAACCATAATAATCTCTTCAGCGAGAGAGCTCAACGGTCTTTTAACAAAGCCTTTTTTGGTCAGTGATGGTATGATCGATTATTGTATTCAGATTTTCATATCACTTCAGGTCTCCTGGGTTGTCTTGCTTTTCCTCGCGCTACCAGAGGTATTCGACTTGTTTGATTTTGCAACCAAATAATTGATGGTTCAAAGCTTTCTGTCGTTCAGGTTGTGATCTTGCGAACATTTTTTTTGCCATTGACGAATACTGTGACGTCGCTGAGCCCGAGGTTGCGACTCGGATTCGTGATATCGTGATCGACGTCTTTAACAATCCGTACAAAGAGTGCAAGCGAGGTGATAAAATAGGTATCTTTATACAGGGGTGAGTGCTTGCGTGAATCATATGATCACCCCACTGAAATGATTTTACAGCTTCTGGCAAAGAGCTCTTGCGCTGACTACGTCCGAAGATGCTTGTGTCAGTCGCTTCATCAGAGATTTTGACCTGTATATGAAGTCTATGAGACAAGAAGCTGAAGATCGGGAGAAGAAACGAGTCCGTGCCGTTGATGATTATCTGCAGCTCCGCCGAGAGACGTTTGCTGCTCAAGCGTCACTTTCGTTTCTAAGCTTCGGGTTGGAGCTTCCCGAGGAAGTTCTCTCACATCCTGTCATGCAAACTATGACAATTGCAGCCATGGATCTTATATGTATCAGTAACGTAAGTTGAAACTTTGTGGCAGAACGTACAAGCTTACAGACGTCTTTGTATATCTCAGGACATGCATTCCTATCCTGTTGAGCTCTCCCGAGGAATTGCATTCCATAACATTATCACATCCATCATTCACGAGCATCATCTGGATGTTCCCGCTGCGATGAAGTGGTTGGAGGAATTTGGCAGGCACAGAGTTGCTACTTTCCTGAATGGTATCGAAGAACTACCATCATGGGGACCTAAAATTGACGGAAAAGTACGCCAATACATAGATAACATAGGTTATCTCGTCCGAGGGACAGATACCTGGTGCTATGAGTCTGAGAGATATTGGGGAAGAAAAGGAAAGGAAATCCAGACCACCCGAGTGGTGACTATTTGGCCAGGAAAAAGTCAAGAAGGTCTATTGACCAAGAAAGAACTCGAGGTGGCCATAGCGCTGGAGAAAAATTAATGTATAATCGTCATTTGATCTGTCCCGAGCTGATTCATTTGGGAATCTTACTGATAGTATGATTTGACAGATGAACAGTAAACTTGTATTGAATTATCTATAGCTCATATATTTGTATCTGTTTGTACATTATAATTACTTCTGTGTTCAACGTCACTGTGGGTCATAAATTATTGACATGAGTTCTCTGTCCTTTCTTGTGACTGAACTTCAGGTATGCTGCTGACTTTATTTTTTTGTTTTTATTACACAATTGTAGGCACTTGCAAGTGAAACTCGTCGAAAGCACCCCGACGTTCGGGAGGTTAGGCCTCTAGCCTCTAATCGCTAATTTGTCACTGAGGAGTTTTAAGGCTGCAGAAAAGTCATTAACAATCCTGCGTGCATCGCCGGAGCAGTCTACGAGCCTTGCCACAGGTGTGTTGCTACTGGCAGTTCATTTCTCAGCATTCAAACCCTTGAATTACCAGGTGTGTCCAATCCGGCGCCATCTAACAGATACTCATGTAATCTAGATGGGCCACAATCTGAGGAGCTTCTGCGACCCGTGTTTATGGGATGTGCTACAAAGAATGCAAAGGTCGTTGTAATATCACTTGGTTCACTTCAGCGCCTGATCTCGCTGCGGGCGGTTCCTCAATCTGCTGTTCCCCACATAGTTTCGATCATGAGTGATGCCATGTCACAAGGGGTTGACATTCAGCTTCGGATTCTGCAGACTTTGGTTTCTCTCATTCCGAATTTTCCTCACATTCATGGGGAACTCTTGGCGGACGTATGTCATATATTTAGGGCCTGGATTTGGAGAGCAGTATCTCACGTATCCAACAGGCGTTATTACTTTGCTTCAAGCTCCAAGAGTCTCGTATTGCTGTTGTTTCATCGACTGCTGCAGCTACTCTACGTCAGCTAGTGATGTTCGTGGTGGACAAAATGGTCTCAGAGGATCAGCTAGAGGATTTAGATCCAGCACTTCTCATTGAAATTCATCTTCCAGATGAATCAGTCAAGTATCTTGGCCCTTCTGCTCATGATACCTTTGCCGTTTTCGAGGACCTCTGCCTCCTCGCTAATGGTGAAAAACCTCACTTCCTACACCTGGAGTTTCTTCACAAGACGTTTGCTCTAGAGCTAATTGAGAGCGTTCTTGCGAATTACTTCGAGGTATTTCGCAAGGTGAGTGTAGCATGCTTGTGTTTTTCTCCCTCATCACGACCTTCAGCATAACGAATTGATCCTGCTCCTGCAACACCACCTTTGTCCTCTTCTCCTGAAATCACTTTCTGATCGCCCTTTATTTCCCCTCATCCTTCGCTGTACTCGCGTCATCTTTCTTTTAGTCAAGCAATTCTCCCCAGAATTGAAAACTGAAGTTGAAGTCTTTCTCATGCATCTGATTAAGACTGTTTCGGATGATGGGGATGCCGAGTCTTCTCATCCTCCTAGACCTTCTTGGATGAGAGTCCTCGCTATGGAAATCATGCGAGGGTACGTTCGACATATGACTCTTAATTCTCGCGTCCTTATTTTTTCTGCAGGTTGTGCAGTGATGCGGAGCTGATGAGGAACATTTGGATGTGTTATGATGGACAAAGATCACAATCGAACGTTTTCGGTTCCCTTATAACAGCATTGAAGAGATTGATTACAGAAAAACCGACGCTCCTCGGAGCGTCTCAATACATGTTTGGTGTCGGTGTACCACATGACAGTGCGACATCATTAAGTCTGGATGGTGTCGCTGGGCGTGTTGCTACAGTGGCAAGTGCAACGGTTTCAGGGGTTGTTGGTATGATGCATTCAACTGCAGGCCTGAGCATACAAGGATCAGCCATGAAGCTTCAATGGTGTGTAGTTCGACTTTCGGGAACCATGAGATGCAGCTCAATTTTCTTAGTATAGATCAACTTGATAAAGCAGATGCGCCTCCTATTCCAGAAGCCTACGTCTACCTGCTGGCCTTGCAGTGTCTAGTCTCCTTGTGTGAAGGTTTTGCTGCATTCGCTGGGCCTCTTTATACGACTCTTGTTGTTCAGAAGCCACGAATGCCTGGAGATGCTGCTATCCGTGCTCCACCTGCTCTTGATATCGCAACCCTTTCTCCTGATGAATATTCTACGATACACCTCTTAATTGTACGCGACATCATAGACAGTGGCTGGCCAGCCCTCCTTGCCGCCCTTTCTTTCATCGTTGCCACTAATCTCTCCGATGAGCTTTTCGCTGATGTATTGGGCAGTTACCAGGCAATGACAAATGTTTCAGGAATGCTGGGGCTAGTAATTCCCCGAGACGCGTTCCTCAATAGTCTAGCCAAGTATGCAGTCCCGACACGCGTTGTTTCGAGCCTTGAAACCTATGTGGAACCTCAAACACCACGCTCTGCAACTATACAGCTGACAGACAGCGTGGGCTTGACATCGCCAATACAGGCCCCAGGTCTTTCTGAGCGCAATGTAACTTGTTTAAAGGTTTTCGTTTCGACTGCATTATTCCTCGCTGGGAGCTTGGGAGAGAGCTGGTTCGGAGTTTTAGAGGTTCTGCAGAACGCGAATTATGTCTTGACGTATAGATCTGGGCACCAGAGTACACCGAGCAAGAAAGGGATACTTCATCCCATTCCGAGCGGTGGGGGGAACTCTGTTGCCCGATCCAGCTCAAATGTATCTGGCATTCCTCCTGTTTCTCGTCACCCTCTTTTGGCCGATCTTGATCCCGATTCGATGCTGGGAGGGATTCAACGCTTGTTCGATGCGTCGAAGAATTTGGAGGATTCGGCATTCAAAGATTTTGTGAACGCGTTGTGTCGGTTGAGTGGAGAGATGGTAGGAATGCAGACCGCAAGCCTATCTGGATTTGAGTCGGAGGAGAGTTTGGCAGAGAAAGCTCAGCTTTCGCCTATTACCAAAGGTGAAGCCATCAATAGAAGGAGGGTCAGTGGCATTCATATTCCCCGGACTTTGGTCAGTAGATTGTTTGTCTCTCGTGAGTTGTTCTAATGCCGACCTCACCTCCCCAATTCGCAGAGAATGGGGGACTTTGGTATCTCAAAATTAGGTGGGATATCCATGCTCAACATCCACAGACTCATATATCGATCGCCTGACATTGCTTGGAACAAAATTACTACGTATCTCCTCTCTGTCATCCATTTCCCTCTCGCTTCCCAGCCCATTCGAGTACAAGCGGCTCGGGTGTTAAACGAGATCCTCTTTTCTATTCCTCGGAACATGTCGTTGGCGACGGGTGAGGTCCAAGTTCAGGTCCAGAACCGTGTACTGGGTGTGCTCGCCCAGCAAGTTGTACCTGATGTTGTCCCTCCTGCGTCGGATTCGAGTACTGGAGTTGAATTACGAAGGATGGGTCTCGAGACGTTGCATCAAATATTAGAGAGTTCTGTCTATTCGTTGGTAACGGGATGGGAGACCATTTTCCATATATTAGAAAGCGTTTGTCGACCGGTACCGCCGTCTCCTCCTTCACCATCCGCGGATCCCATTTCTCCTGGCATGGCCCTGTCTTCCGAAACGCCATCGAAGCCTTTTGTGCTGGGCATGTCACCACGAGGAAGGAACCACACCAACCTCGTGAAGATCGCATTCCAATCGATGACGCTCGTTTGTGATTCGATTTCAACGCTGTCTCCCGAGCATCTTCGTCTGTGCATTCGTACCCTCGGCCAATTTGGGAGACAGGCGGACACGAATATTGCGCTTACGGCTGCGACGAGTCTTTTGTGGAGCGTTTCGGATGCTATACAAGCGAAGAGGAAGGATGTTGAGCTGGAGCCTGAGTATAGTGAGCTGTGGATGTTTTTGTTGTTTGAGCTTTTGAAACTTGGGATGGATCCGAGGCCGGAGGTTCGTGATGGTGCGATACAGACGCTGTTTAGGACGATCCAGTTGTATGGGTCGACGTTGAGCTTGGAGACGTGGGATGAATGTGTTTGGAAGGTTTCGTTTCCGCTGTTGGAGTCCCTTACAGAGGAGATCAAGAGACACCGAATTGAACTTGGTGATGATGATGATGACGCAGAGGAGGTAGAGGAGGAAGAAGGAGGGGGAGAAGGAGATTCAAGTGGATCTGAAAAGGCGTGGAACGAGTCTCAAATTCTAGCGCTGACTTCGTTGGGCTCGATTTTTCAGGATTTCTTGGAGAGCGCTGTGATTGAGCTTGACTCGTTCGTTGAAGCATGGGATAAGTTTGTTGGACATGTTGAGAATGTGGTGTTGCATGATCATCGGGTTGTGAGTGCGCCTGCGCTGAGATCGTTGGAAAAGGGGATCAAAGCGGTGATGGTGAAGGATGAGGTGAAGAAAAAGAAGGTTGAAAAAGTGCAAGAGATGTTGAGAAGAAGTTGGGAAGCGGTTGTTGTGATAGGTGATTGTATTATCACGAACCAGCCTGCCAGTGGGGTGGTGGTGGTGAGTGGGAGAGCGTTTACGCAGGAGAGTTTAGTGGCGTTTGTGGATTTGATTCAGAGCATGAGAAGGACGAGTCGGGGATTGATGGGAAAGGAATGGGGGCTTGAACAGTTGACTAGATTGGCGGCGATTGTGAAAGGTTTGGAATTTTTTTTGTCCGAGAAATGATTTCTCTCCTTAATAAAAACAAAGGTGTATTGACATATGCGGGTTCTGTGGACTATAGACCTGATATCGACAATCTCACGCCTGTTCAGGTGAGGCTCTTTGGTCCTTTTTTCTTATTATTGACCTACTTTATTGCAGTCGGTTGTTTTGGAAACGTTGTCGAGTATTGATCTTTCTGTTGCTGGATCCGCGTCGCTGGTGATGAGAGATCTTTCAGAGTATGCGACGCTACCTTTTATAGCTGCCTTTGACGTGAAGGAAAAGAAGAGCGTGATGCAGAAACGAGTGACGTATATTGGTATTTCCAAAAAGACGATGCCGATGTTGGTGGAGTTGTTGATGCGGTTTCATCAGTGTTGTCCGGAGATTTATGTGGATGGGACGTTGGAGGCTGTTTTTGGGGTGCGTGTATTTCGTTTTTTTGGAGATGGGATGACTCACATGTGCGGCAGGCATATGCGATTCCTATGAAAATGAAGTATGAGTGTCCGGTGTCGTCCAAGTCGGGAAAGGATTTACCGTTGTGGAAGACGGCGACGCGATGTTTTTTGGAGTGTGTTGCTCTAGCGGTTCCTAATTTGAAACAAATGGATCGAGGTTTGTTTTTGTTGTCAGGTTGGAATGATTGATAAAGCCTCTTTTTAGTGATGACGGATGATCGACTTGCGAGGATATGGCGTCGCGTTTTATATTGTTTCAAGGGTGCGATTTTAGCTGATTGGTAAGGTCTCTGATTGCCTTTTGTTTACTTTACTTATCTCTTGTAGTTCTGCTGCTCTGACGTTTCCATTGGATGTTCAGGCGGAAGAAGAAGAGTTTGATTTTGCGCTGTTGGAGGCGCTGAGGAAGCATGTGGTGCCGTGTATTGGGGCGGTGGGTGTTCCTGATGCGTTGGTTTCGGAGATGGCGCGGATTTTGTGTAGAGGGAGTTGTGTTGTTGGTGTTGCGGATGATGATGAGGTGAGGTGGGCGAGTACAGAAGTAGGAGGGGTTATTCCTCGATGGGCGAGTACAGAAGTAGGACGTGTTATGCCTCGAGAAAGGTTTTCATATTGGTGTTTTGATCTTTTATTTTTGATCTGTTCGAGGAGAGAGGGTGATGACGGTGACAAGCGACTTGCGGTGTTGAGTTTGCCAGAGTTGGTGAGTCGGTGTGGGATGGTGTTGGAAGGGTATGTGGTGGATGAAAGTGTGCGTGGTCGATTACCGTTTTCGAGGTGAGTTGATTTTTGGTTTTTGAATGGTTTTGGTTTTTGATGGTTTTTTTTATGAAATTTAAACTCGTGTTTAGGT
>Ga0153938_1001027_pt1 | contig 11363 bp, 8 predicted proteins | sample TSNY022MetaG_FD_104740 | JGI IMG/M metagenome (GOLD analysis project Ga0153938, IMG submission 104740) | Attine ant fungus gardens microbial communities from New Jersey, USA - TSNJ022 MetaG | ecosystem: Host-associated > Fungi > Mycelium > Unclassified | place: USA:New Jersey: Brendan T. Byrne... | reverse complement strand
GAGCTGCTTAACACTGACTTCCCGGTGCTTGTCACCGGAGCTGACCCGCTGGACCGGCTTAAAGAGCTGCGGGAGCTTCTTAAGCTGCCATACTTGATTTCCGCTCCCGTCATTTTGCAGGACGAGGTTGCCGCCATTCTTATCACAGGCCGTACTGTTGAGGCGCATCCATACCTTCTGCGCCTTGGGCGCAACGATGTGGAAACTGTACAAGCCATCAGCGCGCTTTTGGCGTCGGTGCTGGCGGGTCAGCGGTTGGCTGCCGCTGAGGAGCGTAACAAGATAATGCTTGACGCCATGCCAATGTGCTGTGTTTTTTGGGACGAATATGGAAACCAGACCGACTGCAACCAGGAGGCTCTCTCGTTTTTCGAGCTATCAAGCAAGGAGGAGTTTCTTGAACGGTATTATAAGCTGTCGCCGGAATATCAGCCCGATGGCCTCCATTCGGAGGAAGAAGCCCGGGAAAAGGTTATGAAAGCTTTTGTCTCCGGCCATGCCAGGTTCGAGTGGACTTATAAGACGCTGAGCGGTAAGCTGATACCGTCGGAGGTCACAATGGAGCGGGTACCGTGGGGCGGGGACTATATTATGGCGGGATATATCCGCGACCTCCGCGAGCAGAAGGCGGCAATGGCCAAGCTCAGCGAGGCTCGTGATATGGCGGAGAGAAACGCCCAGGCTAAAAGTGAATTTTTGGCTTCGGTCAGCCATGAGATCCGTACACCTATGAACGCCATTATTGCCATGGTTCAGGCTGTGTCTAACAGCGGAATGGACGATAAGCAGCAAAAGCTGATCGACCAGGGGATGCGTTCCGCCAAGCTGCTGACGGCTGCTATCGAAAGTCTCCTTGACTTTTCGAAGATTGATTCCGGACAACTGACCTTGGAAAACGGAGAGTTTTCCATACATGAGTTAATTGACAGCATCGATGGAATGCTGCGCAGGGATGCCGAGGAAAAGTCTCTGTACTTGCGCAAATCGATTGGACCTGATGTTCCGGAAATTCTGGTGGGCGATTCCATCCGGTTAGAGCAAGCCGTCTTCAACATTGCCGCCAACGCTGTCAAGTTTACCGAGACAGGCGGTGTGGAAATCCGGGTTGTCAGGGAGGAAGCATCTGCAGACGGCAAGGTAGAGCTTACCTTTGAAGTGAATGATACAGGCATCGGCATAAGTGAGGAGCATATGGCAGATTTGTTTAATCCGCTGAAATCCGGCGATACCGCCTTTAATCGTAAGCGCGGCGGGCTGGGAATGGGTCTTGCCATCAGCAAGAGCCTGGCAATGCTTATGGGTGGTGAAATTATCTGCGAAAGCCATCCGGACAAAGGTACCACCTTTTCTCTAACCGTACCTCTCTCCATGCCGGAGGAGAAGGCTGCGGATACGGAAGAGCTGTCAAAAGCCTCCGATGCGGATGAGCTGTATGGAATGCGGGTGCTTGTGGCCGAGGATAATGTAATCAACCAGATGATTGTGGAAGAAATACTATCCAGCGCCGGAATTAATGTAACAATAGCAAATAATGGATTTGACGCGCTGGACGCGCTTAAAAATGAAAGCTTTGATATCATTCTGATGGACATACAGATGCCGGAAATGGACGGCTTGACCGCGACTGCTCAAATCCGCGCCAATCACCGTTATGATGACTTGCCCATTCTAGCCATGACCGCAAACGCGGGGACGGAACACCGGGCTGAAAGCATGAAGGCCGGCATGAACGACCATCTTACCAAGCCAATTGATGTGGAGCAGCTCTATAGCGCTTTGAAAAGATGGGGCAAACGAAATGCATAAAAAAAAATAAATTCCTACATACTATTCTTGTAATAATATATTCGACAATAAACATATAGACAGGAGTGTGTTAATAATGAGAGGCTTTACATCCGGATTGATAACTGGTTCTTTAATTGGTGTTGTCGGCATATCCTACATGCTGAGCGACAGCCGTACCCGCAGACGTCTGGCCAGAGATAGCCGCAAGTTCGCTAGGCGGGCCGGAGAAGCGTTTGAAAACGTGACCGATATGATGCAATAATTGCCTGAGGTTTAAGAACCGATTTAAGAACAGCCAAGCAAAAGCAGCGCGGCTGTTCTTTTTTATGATATAATAATAAAAGGCTGTAAAAAATTTGAATTATGGAGAAAACCATGAATAAAGCAAGACGAGCTGCTTTGAAGGCGCTATCCACTCCCGATCTAAAAACTAAAAAATATTATAAGCTTCAGCGGAGAGCGATAGACATCGCGAATATCCATATTGTGCGGCCTTTTTATAAAATATGGGATCATTCCTTACCGGCGCAGGGATATGACATACCCGTACGTATTTTTTCGCCTAGAGTTAAGGGGCGTTATCCTGTTTTGATTTTTTTTCACGGCGGCGGCTGGGTTACCGGCAGTATTGACAGCTATGACAGGGTTTGCACAAACATGGCCGCTGTCACGAAGCATGTGGTTGTTTCCGTTGATTACCGTCTTGCGCCGGAGCATAAATTCCCGGCCGCGCCGGAGGATTGTTATCTTGTTACGAAAGAAATCTTCATGGATCCGGAGCTTTTAGAGGTAACAACGGATGAAATAACCCTGATAGGGGACAGCGCCGGCGGCAATTTGGCGGCGGTTGTATCGTTGATGGCGAGGGATCGCGGAGACTTCCTGCCGAAACGGCAGATATTGATTTATCCCTGCACAGGAAGCGACAGAAGTAATTCTTCACCATACGCCTCTTTACACGAAAATGGGGCTGATTATATTCTGACACTCAAGCGCATTCAAGATTATATGGCGCTATACAAAAGCAGTGACGATGATTTGCGAAACCCTTATTTAGCGCCGATTTTGACCAGGGATTTGTCCGATCAGCCTGATACGCTTATTATTACCGCCGAGTTTGACCCCCTTCGGGACGAAGCTGAGGCTTACGGTATAAAGCTAAGAAAATTCGGCAATAAAGTAAGAATTGCCAGATTAGAGGGCGCAATACACGGATTTATGTCAAGGACCCTTTTATCCCCCCATGTTCGAAAAACATATGAAATAATTAATTCATTTCTCGCGTGAGTATATGAAGCAGAAAAGGAGAACGGGCAATGCCAAAGGATTGGATAAAATTGGATAACGCGGCCAAAATATTTCCTCCCGCTATGGATAATCGTGACACAAAGGTGTTCCGGTTCAGCTGTGATTTAAATGAAACGGTGGACCCTGAGATTCTTCAGGCCGCACTTGGAAAAACCCTAAAGCTTTTCCCTTTTTATCGTTCAACACTAAAAAGAGGTTTTTTTTGGTATTATCTGGAGATAAGCGCCCTGGAGCCGGTGGTTTCTGAGGAGCGCAACCCTCCCTGCAGCCCTATTTACGATAGAATAAATAAAGCGCTTTTGTTTGTTGTAAGCTTTTATAAAAAGAGAATTAATTTGGAAGTATTCCATGCTTTATCGGATGGAACGGGAGCGCTGCAATTTATAAAGACGCTTGTATATCAATATTTAAGGCTGAAATACAAGCTTGAAAACGTCCCGGGCTTGGACTATGACGCGTCGTTCGTACAAAAGATAGAGGACAGCTTCCAGAAAAATTATGTTTCGGGCAGAAAATTACGGTACAAAGGCACCAGAGCTTACCGCTTACGGGGGACTTATCTGTCGGAGAGAAGACAGGAAATTCTTTTAGGCCGCATGTCCGTCAAGGATGTGCTGAAGAGGGCGAAAGCCCATGGAACAACAATAACTATATATCTCGCGGCAATACTTATGAGCGCTATCAACGCGGAAATGGCCGTCAGACACAAGAAGCGGCCGGTGGTGATATCGGTGCCGGTCAATTTAAGGAATTATTTCAACTCGGCAACCGCCCGTAATTTTTTTGGTATTATCCGCATAAGCTATAACTTCGGCGCTTCATCAGGCAGCTTTGACGATATCGTTGAGCAGCTGAAGCGGCAATTTTCCCAAGAGTTGACTACAGAGCAGCTGAGCTGGCGTATGCACAGCCTGACCTCTCTTGAACGCAACATCTTCGCCAGGCTCATTCCTCTGCAAATAAAAAACCTGGCGCTTCGCATAGCCAGCGCAATCAACAAGCGTGAATATACCTGCACGTTCTCTAATCTTGGGATAGTCAACATGCCTGAGGCTATGCTTCCGTATATACGCGGCTTTGATGTTTTTAAATCTACGGGAGGAATAAATCTTTGCATAATTTCTCACGGCGACAGAATAAATATGGGCTTTACCTCGGCCTTTTCAGGCTCTGAAATTCAAAAACGTTTTTTTCGTTTTCTGGCCAACGAGGGAATTGAAATTGAAATCTCATCCAACATAACGGAGGATGAAGAAGCTGGTGAGGAATTATGAAATACTGCGAAAAGTGCAAGGTTAAAATATCGGACCCAAGAGAAAGATGTCCTCTCTGCCAAAGTGAATTGACAAAACTCGGCGACGGCAACGAGGAAAGAACATTTCCGTACATTCCTACCGTTTATAAAAGAAATTCCGGTTTTTTACGTATCCTGCTGTTTTTATCTATCATATGCGGATTGGTATGTTTACTGATAAACTATAAGTTTCCTATAGGTATTTGGTGGTCGCTGATCGTGATTTTAGGGCTTTTATACATGTGGTCTAACATTTTAACAGGCATACGAAGCAACCGTTACGGCATTGGAAAAAGAATATTGCAGCAGATGGTATCTTTAGGCTTGGTGCTAATCGGTATTGATTTGCTGACCGGATTTTATCGATGGTCGTTTAATTATGTACTCCCGATTCTTTTTATTTCAGCTTTGCTGGCAATTACCATCTCTTCCAAGCTGATGGGTATACGGCTGCAATTCTTCGCAATTTATCTTTTAATTGACGGGTTGTTTGGTATAATTCCACTTATTTTTATTTTTACCGGGCTGTGCACGGTTTGGGAGCCCTCAGCACTTTGCGTTATTATCAGTGTTTTGTCATTTGTATCCGTGTTTATATTCGCCGATGAAAATACCCGTGGGGAATTGAAGCGAAGGTTTCATGTGTAGCGCCCCGATTTGCATCACAATATTGACATCCGGCTTCCGCAATGATAAACTACGTTAAATTGAGGGAGTAGTTAGCGTACGAATTATGCGCGGTAAGTCAACATGCTGACCATACGGTCTGGCTTGCCTTAAAAAACGAGACTCAGGTATTGCTTATTTTAAGCTTATACCTGAGCCTTTTATTTTACACAAGATATTTGAGGAGGTTTGATATGAGCTTAGCGGGAATATTTATTATAGCGGTAGGGCTTTCTATGGACGCCTTTGCCGTTGCTGTATGTAAGGGCTTGTCAATGCGTAAAGCCGATTGGAAAAAGGCATTGGTCGTCGGGTTGTATTTTGGGATTTTTCAGGCGGCCATGCCTCTTATCGGCTATATTGCGGGGGTACAGTTTGCCGACAGGATAACCGCCTTCGACCATTGGATAGCTTTTATACTTCTTGGCCTTATTGGCGGCGAAATGATAAAAAACAGCTTTTGCAAGGATATTCCTAATTCCGAATCAAGCAGCGGGCAGGAATCCCTGTCGCCTAAAAGCATGCTTCCTCTTGCCGTTGCTACAAGTATAGACGCTTTGGCTATGGGCATAACCTTCGGAATTTTGGATGTTCAAATAATTCCGGCAGTAACGTTTATAGGAGTTACAACGATGATTTTATCCATGGCAGGCGTTAAGGTAGGCAACGTATTCGGCATAAAGTATAAATCCGGAGCCGAACTGGCAGGAGGTACTATTTTGATATTTATGGGCGTTAAAATACTGGTTGAGCATTTGGGTGTGTTTTAGCCGCTAAACAATATACGGCGAAAGCAGCTTGTCTATTTCATCCTCAGAAAATCCCCATTTCTCAGGCTGCGCGCCTCCCGCTCCATAAAGCTCCCATTCTTCCGTATGGGTCACCGAATCCCCCGGCTCAAGGAGGCATAATCCTCCCAAGGTCTCTATCTCAATAAATTTATCATTGGTATACGATTCACAGCTGCAACCGTTGTCAGGATAGACCGCTTCGGCGTCAGGCTCAAAAAATTTAATGAATAATTGTCCCTTGTTGCGGCAGGCCGCCCAGCCGGCTTCATTATTAATGCCCAGCTTAAAGGCGCGGCTGTTTGTTGTATCCTGATTCAGCAAAATATACTTATTACCCCAATATACCCGCGGGTCGTTCATCATAGAATAATCCCACAAGGAAATTATACGGTTAGGCAAGTAACCCGTCTCGGTGTTGGGCATAGGTATAATAGCCTGTCCCCCGGCAGCCATCATGGTAATGCTCCATGGAGCCAGCTCTACCTCCCAATTGCCGCAGTTTCTTATGGTATGACCTAAAGTGACATAGGGCTTATCCTCATCCAAAGTTATCGAAATGCTTTTTTGAATAAGGTTTACATCCTCCACGGCTGCGGTGAAAATAAATTCGTCGCCCTTTTGCGTGAATTTTACGGGTTCGCCGTCAGGGTAATAACATCTTGGCATTACCTCCGGAGAAATCCATAACCGGTGTCCGCCGCACAGGCGCAGAGGTTCACCGCCGAAAATCTCAAACCCCTCCCCTATAGGCTCTCGCGACGGGTCTTCATAGAACATATTCTCCTTATCAATAAGGGAAAAATGAATGACTCGGGGACCGAAATCCAAAGTGACCAATAATCTGATCAAGCCGTTTGTAATCTCCAGACAGTTTCCAAAATCCTTGTGTATAACCTTTGACTTTGTTACTTTTGACATTACAGCCACTCCTTATTATTTAAATGTAATATGCCAGGTCGAAAACCGGCAATAAAATAGCCATTAAAACAAAACCAAGCACAATACCCAGTATTATCATCAATATGGGCTCCACAAGCTTATTGATTCGCTTTATACTATTATCCACGCGGGACTGCGCATATTCGGCGCTGCTATTCATAAGCTTTGGCAATCTGCCTGTTTCTTCTCCAATTTTTATCATGTCGCATAATAATGAGTCAAAGTAATTTTTCTCACGTATCATTGCCGACAAGCTTTTTCCGTTTACCAAGCCTGTCATCATATTATCTATCCACCGGTCCAGTATGATATTATCCATTACGCCCTTTGTCTTCTCCATAGCTTGATACAGCGGAATACCCGCATCCAGCAAAAGGCTGACAGACTTGGCAAAATTTAAACCGGATAAGGTACGGTAAATTGTTTTTACAACCGGCAAATAAAGCAAAAGCCATGAATAAACATATTTGCCCCTTGGGGTTCTCAAGTAAAAACCGGTCATGCACGCAAGTAAAAGCGGCGCCACCGATATCAACAGCAAATTATCCCTAAGAAACACGGAAGCATTGATCATAAGCCTGGTCATCCAGGGCAGAGCAGCGTCCATCGACGCATAAATAGAAGTAAAATTAGGCAGTATGTAGACTAAGGCTATAATTGAGACGGCTAACATCATTATCACCACAATGAAGGGATAAAGAAGGGCCGCTGAAAGCTCACGGCGGTTAGACGCCTTTTTCTTATAATAAGCGGCAAGCTGTGAAAACACTATATCCAGCCTGCCCATCGTCTCCCCAACCTCAATCATATTTATCATAAAAGGCTGGAAGATACGGCATCCGTCCATAGCGCTGGATAAGCTATATCCCTTGCTCAGCCTGTCCGAAATATCAAGCAAAGCTATTTTAATTGAATGAGCGAAAGCCTGCTTTGCAACTATATCCACAGCTTGAAGCACGGATATGCCCGCCTCCAGCATAAAGCTCACTTGCTCGCAAAAGTATCCCGCGTCTTCATGTCTTATGGTTTTGCCGGAAAGCTTTAGCGCTTTGATCCGCATATAAACCTCCCGAAATTAATAAATCAAATTTTTATATATCTCGGCGACCGTAGTATTTCCTGCCAGAAGATTCTTGACCCCGTTATCCATCAAGGTCCCTGAACCGGCTCGCCTAAGACATTCCATAAATTCCTTGCGGGACGATTTTTCATCTAGCAGCTCTTTTAATTCCGGCCCCAAAGCCAAAATCTCATAAAGCATGATTCGTCCCTTGTATCCTGTGTGGTAGCATTGAGGACAGCCCCGGCCATGATATACCACCGCGTCCTGAGGCAAGCCCAGCCTCCCCGCCTCCTGGGGAGTAAGTCTCGCTTCCTCCTTGCAATTATCGCAAATTTTCCCTGCCAGCCTTTGGGATACGATTCCCTTTATGGCATCCGCTATCAGATATTTTTCTATACCCATATCCGACAGCCGTACAATAGCGCCAATAGTATCGCTGGTATGCAGAGTGCTCAATACCAAATGTCCGGTTATTGCGGAGCGTATAGCAATGCGAGCGGTCTTTTCGTCACGTATTTCACCTATCATGATAACGTCAGGATCCTGACGTAATATGTAAGGAAGTATGCCGGCAAAGTTCAGGTTGGCTTTCTCGTTTATAGATATTTGGTTGACTCCGGGGATGATATTTTCAACCGGGTCCTCAACGGTTACTATGTTTATATCGTTCCTGTTCAACTCGCGTATAAAGCATGAAAGAGTGGTTGTCTTGCCGCTTCCGGCAGGTCCTGTTACCAGTATGGCCCCGTTTGGAGAAAGAAGCAGACCGCGAACCTTATTAATATCCTCCGGCAAAAACCCCAGGCGGTCTAAGCTATGAAATTCTTCTTTATCATAAATCAATCTAATAACCGCTTTTTCTCCATGGATGGTAGGGATGGTGCTGAGACGGAAATCTATTTTTCCGTTTTGGCCGTTAAGCTTAAAGTGGCCGTCCTGAGGCAACCGTTTTTCTGAAATGTCCATGCCTCCCATAATCTTAAGCCGGGAAATCAAGAACGGCAAGAGATGGGAAGGACTTCTCTGATGCTCTTGCAAGCGCCCATCTATCCTAAAGCGTACGCGGACATCCTCTTCATTTGGCTCTATGTGAATATCACTGGCATTATAAAGCCTGGCGGTACGTATCAGCGAATCTAAGAGCCTGACTGGCAAATCATCCTCTGAGACATCGACTCCTGCGGCATTATTTCCGTAATGCTTGTTTATTAAAAGCTGAACATCCTCCGGCTTGGCGTAAAAAGCGGAAATAACATGCTTTGTGGAGAACTCCATATTATCAATGGCTTCATAGTCCAAAGGGTCCGCCATGGCAATAAACAGCCGGTTTCCCTCCTTCGCGAAAGGAAACGCGTGATACCTGGACGCGTACTCACCCGGAAAGGACGCTACAGCTTCCGTTTTAATACCCTGTATTATACTATCATATATGGGAATCCCCATTGAACTAAAGAATTCTTCCAATTTATCATGGGTCAAACAGCCTTGACTCAACAGCAGCTCCGTAACATGACGGCCTTCCCGCTCCCTGCTGCCCTCAATAACCTCCATCTGACTATCGGTAATGTAACCGTTACAGGCCAACAATTTCAACAATCTGCATTCCGACACGCGCCAACTACCTTTCAAGTAACTTGTTCTTTTTAATTTTCAACATTTTATCACAACTCCTTTGCAAATACCAATTAAAACGGCTCCTCTTTTTGTGTAGAGGAGCCGAAAATTAAAGGTTAAGCAAAAGACTTTCCAAATCATAAACCGGCGGAGAGCATGACTGGTTTTGGCAAAGATAATAGGCTTCATCGCGCCCTTCGGGCAGCTTATAGTCTTTTGTAAAGGCTGCCGCTTCACCAAGGGCGGCCGCGTTTTCATCAGTTTTTAAAACTACGGAATGCTGCGGCATAAATCTTCCGCCAAATTTTCTTGCAAGCTCTTTGGCGTTTTTATTATCACGGGCAAGGCAGACTATCTCGGCTGTTGGATATGTCCTGAGCATCAGAGCCATAAGTGCAAAGGTATAGGCTCTGGGCTGGCCGGAAAACGCAGCATAGTAAAACGAAAGCTGCCTGTCGGCTTCCTTCTGCCAGCGAACATCACCTGTCAATAGGTAAAGCTTGGTAAGGCAATATGCCGCAACGGAATTACCGCTTGGCATGGCGCCGTCGTACTGCTCCTTAGGCCGGAAAATTAAAGCCTCTCCATCCTTGGGATTAAGGAAAAAGCCGCCCTCAGAATCGGCAAAGCGCTCCAGTATTTCATTTATAGCCTGAGCGGAAAAGGATAAATATTTATCATCAAGGGTAGCTTCATACAACTCAAGAGCGGCCCATGCCATGTAAGCATAATCATCTAAAAGACCCTTTCCTTTAGCCGTGCCGTCCCTCCAGCTGATAAGTAAGCGCCCTGCAGCCTCCGTCATATTGTTCAAAACAAAGGCAAAGGAAGAGGAAGCCGCGTCAAGATATTCCTCATTGCCAAGCACCCGTGAAGCCTTCGCGTGCGCGGCTATCATTAGGGCATTCCATGAGGTAAGAACCTTATCATCCTTATGGAGCTTATAGCGTTCGTACCTGTATTTCGAAACTCTCGGAAGCATTGCGTTGATGTCGGAGCTGCCAGCAAAATATGACGGATTATGAATAAGGTTTGGGATGTTCTTTCCCTCAAAATTTCCTTTTGCCTTAATATCAAAATAACGGCAGAATTTCTCCGACTCTTCCTTGTCCAATATACCTGCTATTTCATCAGGGGTAAAGGTGTAATACTTGCCCTCTTCCCCATCTACGTCCGCATCCTGGGCGCTGTAAAAGCCTCCTGCTTCCAAGGTCATCTCCCGCTTTACATAAGACAAGGTCTTTTCCGCCACATCCTTGAAAAGGGGATTTTGAGTAAGCTGCCAGGCTTCCAGATAAATCATTATTAAAAGAGCGTTATCATACAGCATCTTTTCAAAATGCGGAGCAAGCCACCGGCTATCTGTGGAATAACGGGCGAAGCCATAGCCTATATGGTCAAAAATACCTCCCCTATACATATGAGCAAGAGTTTCTTCCACCATTTTCAAAGCGTCCTTGTCTCCGGTAATATAATGATAACGCAATAAAAACATTAGATTGTGGGGAGTTGGAAATTTTGGAGGATGGCCGAAGCCCCCGTACTGGGAGTCATAATCTTCTTTTAAATCCCTATAAGCCCGCTCTATGGACGCCTTATCCGGCATTTTGTCCGAGGCTTCCCTATTAAAAAACCCGGCCGTGGCTTCTGTTATCCTTTGACCCGCGGCCTGCAACGACTCCCGGTCATCTCTCCACTTTTCCGTTATCGCCGCCAAAAGCTCCATTAAGCCCATCCGTCCATACATGCTTTCTTTCGGAAAATAAGTTCCGGCGAAAAACGGTTTTTGCTCCTCCGTCATAACTATTGTAAGGGGCCAACCGCCGCTTCCTGTAAGGGCCTGGCATACATTCATATAGATACTGTCTATGTCCGGGCGTTCCTCCTTGTCTACCTTTAT
>Ga0153938_1001023_pt1 | contig 11384 bp, 19 predicted proteins | sample TSNY022MetaG_FD_104740 | JGI IMG/M metagenome (GOLD analysis project Ga0153938, IMG submission 104740) | Attine ant fungus gardens microbial communities from New Jersey, USA - TSNJ022 MetaG | ecosystem: Host-associated > Fungi > Mycelium > Unclassified | place: USA:New Jersey: Brendan T. Byrne... | reverse complement strand
CAAACAGAGCATCTTCTCCTACTTTTCTTGCCAGCCAGTGACGAAGCGCCTGGAAATTTCAATAGAGTTGTTTTTGGGCGAAAATCGATACATACCAATGATTCTACCTCCACGGTTTTGCTCAATCATTACTTTGGCTGCAGCTTTGTAGCACAGAAGAGTGCCCTTGATATTTATGTTGAAGACGCGTTCCCACTCCTCCATGGTTGCTGTTTAATTATGAAGCCACAGATAGCCAGTCATGAAAAAAGTAAACTTACTGTCAAGGATCGAAGTGAGGACAGCCACGCCCGCATTTGCAACCATCTTCCCTCAATGTGAGTTCATTTTTATAGAGAGATCGTGAAACTGTTCGCGCACAACATCCAGTCCACCGAATTCAGATACAACAGTCGAGACGAAGTCATTAACTTCCTTCTCAACGGAGACATCTGCTACCATAGCAATGGCTTTTCGTCCCTTTGCCTCTATCTCACCCTGCAAAGACTTCAGAGCGGCTTCTTGAGAAGAGATATCACACATGGCAACATTGAATCCATTGCTGGCTAGACGGAGTGCAATGGTCCGTCCAATACCATTAGCTGCACCAGTGACTATAGCGGAGCGAGGTTGAGATGACATTTTGACCAATTACAGAGGATAGAGACACATTTATACAATACCGAAGATCACACCCAAGGAATCATCTGATATGATACGATATGGCGATATGGAGACACTACTACATCAGTCTCGTAGGAGTGTACTACAAACCTAAATCAGGGATAAATATGATTTCCATGACAACAATCTTTAGATGTGACGTTACAATGTCACGTGTTTTGCGCCGCGGCGTGACGAGATAAACCGTGATTTCACCTCTTTGAACCAAGATGTGCAATATGTTGAAATACGAACGTGGGAGGGTACAAACGGATGATGAGTACAAACTACTTTTTCTACTTATATACCTATCTAGAACAATAGAATATGAAACAATAAAGAATCACATGCATCGCGCAGGCTCGCATGAGATCCAAATTCCAACACAATATTCACTTGCAAATTGACTCAAAGCTTCTGTTATTTGGTAGGAGCTATTGAAAGTTCAGTGGTTGGGGTTCTCACCTGTCCCATCATGGGATGAAAATTGCATGGCCTTTGATTGTCAGCGGTCTATCTCCAAGACATCCATAAAAGCTAGAGAACCTTAAAATACCTGACAGAGTGAGCTGACTGCACAATAAAGGAACAAGCAGTTCAGCTGTCTGTGTCACAATTGGAAAGGCTGCACAATAGAAGTAATACAAGCATATGACACTCTTGCTGAGGATCTACTTGCCAGCTACTTGCCAACCGCTAGGTTGTGAATTAATATACATGACATTTGTGTCAGCGAAGACTTTGAACAAAAATTCTATATTGCGGAAGGAGCAAACTAATAATAGTCAATATAATATGTTTTTTACATGTTTTCAAACTCCTCACATACGTTTCAACCCAGTATCATATTTCATCCTATTACACGTTTAGTCATGCAGTTTCTCTCACTTTTTTCTGCCTTTTTGCTCTTCACACCTGCTCTTGCAATATGGCCAAGACCACAGAACATGACAACTGGCACTACGCCTCTGCGCCTTTCATCTGGTTTTTCCATCCGAACCTCAGGAATCAACCATGTTCCCCAGGATCTCTTAGACGCCATACGCCATTCATCTGATTACCTCAAGACTGACAAGCTAGGTCTTCTCGTGCCCGATCGCGGAGCGTCATCAGCCCGGACAGCCTCTTCCGCGCGCAGCTTGCAGTCGCTCGTTCTGAGGTTAGAGAGTGATGATGGACAATCGCAGAGCATCAGTGACGGTGCGATTGCAGGACTTGGAGTGATAGATGAGACTTATACGTTGGAGATACCTGTAAATGGTGAGAACGCCATGTTGACTGCGAGGTCGGCGTTGGGGTTGTTTCGGGGTTTGAAGACGTTTGAGCAACTGTGGTTTCACGTCAATGACACGACGTATACCCTGCAAGCTCCCATCCAGATCCAGGATGCGCCGGCTTATGTGGGTGAGCTTTAGTCTCCACGATGATTTGCACTGAGTACTGCTGTTTCAGCCATACCGTGGTTTGATGCTTGATACCTCACGCAATTAGTGAGTAATTGTTTAGGTGAGGTCAAGGTTGAAAGTGAATGTTTGCGACGTAGTTATCCTGTTGAGGACCTCAAGCGTACTTTAGATGCAATGAGCTGGGCCAAGATCAACCATTTCCACTGGCATATCGTCGATGCCCAGTCATTTCCCCTTGTCATCCCTGGCTTTGAGGAGATCGCGGAGAAAGCAGCATACTCCGCCTCACAGGTTTACACTCCTGCGAACGTGAAGGACATTGTTTCATTTGCTGCCGCGGTATGTGTTCAATATGTGATTCAATGTTCTCGTGCTGATGGAATGTATGTACTCCAGCGTGGTATTGATGTTATTGTGGAAATTGATACTCCGGGACACACAACATCCATCGCAGAATCCCATCCCGAATTTATTGCTTGCCCCTTCGCTTCCCCTTGGGATCAATTTGCCAACGGTTCGCTTTTCACAAGCTTCTCAGATTGCGGTTCGACTCACAGGTCCACAGAACCTCCGGCTGGCCAGCTGCGACTTGCCAACCCAGACACTATCAAGTTCACTGCTGATCTGGTCAAGAATGTGGCCTCAATGTTCCCTAGCAAATATTTTAGTACTGGTGGAGATGAGATTAACGCGAACTGCTATGCAATGGATAATCAGACACAGCAGGAGCTTGGTATGTCGCTGTTCAAGTGAATGATATCCATAGTAATGGATACTTTTTCTCGTGTAGCTGCTCAGAATAAGACATTCGAACAAGCTTTGGATACATTTACACAAGCTACTCATAATGTCCTTGCTACGGCTGGAAAGACTCCAGTAGTCTGGGAGGGTCAGCATGAACTCTGAATCCGTACATGTTATCCATACTGACCATTTTTCAAAATAGAAATGGCCATTGAACATCAGGTTCAACTCAATAACGACACCTTAGTTCTGTAAGGATCCGACTACCTCTCTTTCATTCATACATCGCTCAATCTTTTCAGTGTCTGGATCTCTTCAGATCACGTCAAGTCAGTTGCACAAAGGGGCCTCCGAATCATCCACGCTGCTTCAGATTATTTCTATCTCGATTGTGGTCATGGTGGATGGGTTGGAAATAATATTGATGGGAATTCGTGGTGTGATCCTTTCAAGACGTGGCAGAAATCTTATTCGTTCGATCCTGCAGCAAATTTGACGAAGGAGGAAGCCAAGTTAATTACCGGTGGTGCGTCCCCATGTATTCCTGGCTGATTTCCATATGTTGACTTGCTTTATGTTGATCAGGTCAACAATTATTGTGGTCAGAGCAATCCGGTCCGGCAAACTTGGATTCTATCGTTTGGCCTCGGGCTGCAGCGATTGCAGAATTGTTTTGGTCTGGACCTGGAGGAGATGTGAGGACTGCGTTGCCGAGATTGCATGAACTTGCGTATCGGTATGTGCAGAGAGGTGTGAATGCCATTGCGTTACAACCGCAGTGGTGTGCTTTGAGGCCCAACGCTTGTGACATTGACGCTTAGGGAATAAGTGATCTTTATGTTGAATTTGAATGAGTATCAATCGAATAAATGCATTGTTCAGAGAGGAGAGGCCTGTCGGAGTGACGGATGAGTTCGCGGCAAAACAGTAGTCAATGACTGTAACTGTAACACTTGTCACCATCCTTCACACTCAACGGCTTGTCTTCTGTTTCTTTCTTCAGTCAAATTGCACAGGTGTTCATCTTTGTTAACCTTGATTTCAATTGAACGGACGGAGGGAAAATAGGCTGAAAGGAGAGATATACACGTTTACTTATCGCGAGGCATAATACCAATCATGGATCGACTTGAAGAGCTGTCAAATACGTTATCTAATATCACGATGTATGATATCAAGAACATGTATAACCAGGTATGTTGCTAGTTTAGTCTCCCGTGGATTTGTTTTGCTAATTCTGATATAACTCGTCGACTTGGATTTCCTCTGACTCTTCTTCCATGGGATGAACGTTGTGTCATGCAGGCGAAGAACGCAGTGTTGAATATAAGTGAAATGGAGGCGAAGGTCCGGGAAGCGACGAACGATGAACCTTGGTATATGAGTTTGATTCCTGGTAGAAGTGGTGGAATGACTTGATTTTTGCAGGGGCGCGAGTTCGACTTTGATGCAGGAGATCGCTCAAGGGTGAGTCGATTCTTCCTATCCGACTGGTTTTGCATGTCTGACTTGAATTAGAACGTTCAATTTGTGAGTTTTTCCCTTCCTCCGTTAACTCCATTGAGCTGGGGTTGGTCATAGTCAACAATTTAATGAGATTATGCCTTGTATCTATGGACGGTTTATGGATAAAGAAGCAAAACAGTGGCGTCAGATATACAAAGTCTGTATATCTCTTTACCCCCATATTCGAAGACATTGATCTCCACGGTTTGGTGAATAGGCATTACAACTATTGGAATACCTTATCAAACATGGTTCAGAACGAGTAGTGGATGACGCGAGATCGCATTTAAGCACACTCAAGATGTTGCGCAGTTTCCATTACATTGACGAGAAGGGAAAAGATGAGGGTATCAACGGTATGTTTTGCTCTGTGCTTGTGATGATTGCTTATGGAAAAAACAGTTCGCAACAGAGCAAAAGAACTTGTTGAACTACTTTCTGATGTCGAAAAGATTCGTGCTGAAAGACGAAAAGCCAAGGCAAATAGAAATAAATATGTCGGTGTAGGAAATGATGGTAGGTTTGGTGGGATGTCATTTAATTCCGGAGGAAGTAGGTATGGTGGGTTTGGAAGTGATTCACTGGCTAGCAATAGTTACGGAAACGGTAAGCGGGGGAAATGTCCTTTCCGAATACTGATACGACGGCTAGTAGATTATTATGCTTCAAGCTCTCCACGAACTGGTGGCTTCCAGGATTCCAGTAGCCGGAGACAATATGAAGAATATGATGCTGGTGGTGACGAAATCAGCGGGTCTGGATATGAAGCGTCTAGTGTTGTTGGGTCAAGTCATGTAAGGCCACTACCTGGAAGACAATCCTCTGTGACTAGTCCCGTCACTGCTACTCCAGCGCCTCCCCCTCCGCCTGTTCAGAACTTACTGGATTTTGATGACGATGATGTTACACCAGTAAGTGTCCCTGCCCCTGCCCCCGCCCCTGCCCCTGCCTCTGTAGCCACACGGCAGGCTCTAGCGATGAACAAGGCGTTGCCCAAACCTATCGGACTGGACGGTGACTATCCTTTTTTTTCTTGCCTAGAGGGGCTGAACAAGAAGCTGTACAGATGATGATTTCGACGATTTCCAAGCCGCGCCTCAAGTCATAGCCGTAGCATCTCCTGCCCGGGCTTTTTTGCCTGCGTCGCCTCTTCCTCAAAGGGAAGACAAGCTGATGCAACTGTTGGGAAATGCGGTGCCGTTGTCACCTACTGCTGCTGCTGCGAAGCCGGCGGTGGGTGGAGTGAGGACGAGTAGCATGCAGATAGGTGGCACTACTAATGCAATAGCGCCTACGCCTATGCGTGCAACGAAGACGACAAGCAGTGGAGGATTTGATGACTTGTGGAAGTTGTCACTGGGCTCTGTGGGTGACGAGAGGACTGCAACGAGTGAGGGAAGACAGGGAAAGAGTATGAAAGAGCTGCAGAGGGAGAAGGCTGCTGCTGGACTTTGGGGCGCTGGAACGCAGCCTGCTACTGGTGATGGCGACGATTTGTTGTTGTGATATCTAGTCTGTATGTCAGGTGTCAAAATAGGAAACACGCGGCAACAACGTGGGACATGGCTCAGTCTTATTCTTATTTTTATTCTTATTTCTCCTCTCATCTCCTTCCCTGGCTCTATGCCCCCTGCTCCCCTGGCGGACAGCAGCAATGCTGCTCTGTCTAGGCTTTCCCTGCTAGCCCCTCCGACTCTGACCGTAATCCATCCGACTCCTGAGGCTTCTCCTGTCACGCCCTCTCCAAGGAGGGTATCTCCGTTGGATGTCTCTCAGGCGCAAAAAAGCAGGTCCAGCGGCTCAGGGAAAAGAAAGGCAGAGGGCCTGCCTGATCTCGAGGGCCATACCGCAACGCCGTCGAAGGATCAAAGGGAACATCGGGCAACCTTCGCGCCTGACCCAAGGAGTGCGTACTTTAATCCAAATTTTCATCAGCTCATGTAAATCGCTTCTAGTGTACCGTTCCTCCTCATCGTCACTACCTCCTCCCTCATACCGCCGAAAAAGGGCTAGGCTGTCGGTTCCCTCGGATAGTTTCAATCCCTCCTCAACGCCGGGCTCAGTGCAGGAATCTCCTGACGCCAAGACGACAGGTTCTTTGTCAAGCAGGATAAGCGGTAAATCAACTGCAGAGACTCTACGTCGAGCGACATCGTCCTCGACCCACGCTCATGCACGAAACGACCTTGTCGTCCGTCCGCATTCCCACATAGGATCTCCATCAAATACCCCCTACCAACACCAGATGGCCGTACCCTCCCGACCAAGTCTCTCTCAAATGTCTTTACCTATATCCGCTCTTATCTCTCCCCATGCTCCCTCCGTCACATATTCAGGCAAATTCCACATGCGTGATCCAAGGAAACCAGCGCCGATACAAAGTACGCCTTGGTCGCTGTCACTTCCTTCCAAAGTAGAAAGTGGCCAGAACAGATGGGAGGGTACAAGTTGGGCAGAAAGGGGCGGAAGTCCCCTATGTGCTTGGTTGTTCTTTATTGGCTTTGTGATTTTTCCTGTGTGGTGGGTTACGTGGTTTATCGGTGTACCCGAGACCAGGAGATTGGTGGATGATGCTGCTGAGATGGGCATCTCGGGAAGGGAGAAGGCAGTTGTACTGGATGATCCGCAACTTGAGTATGGTAAGTCAATCTGTGATTAATGTCAGTGATATTTCACACTAATGGGATGCATTACAGATGCTCGATCGTGGAGATCAAGATGTCGAATTATGTCTGGTGTTTCATTGGTTACGTATATTCCATTCATCGTCCTGGTTATCGTCTTTGCGCGGTGATGTTCCATCAAATTATGGATGCTTCCAGTGCAGTCTGATTCTTGCATCGTCCAATGGCTGCCTGTCGTGTTCACCTTGGTGACAAAAGAAGAAGTCAAGTTAATTGTTATTCATCGCGATGCCATCCTGCCCCTTTCCCCCTGGCTTCTCCAAGTCATAACCAAGGCTCAGCTCTCGATCGATCGATAAATTTATTCCTGCACTCGTACGCATCGCTGCCGTGTCTCCCTTTTTGCTCCCAATCGAACTTTACCCTGGTGTCTGATCCGCATAGAGTGGAGAGACAAAAGAGCACTTGAACTCAGTCCACTCTCTGGTTTGTTGATAGATTTTCACACTCATTTTTTTGAACACTCGTTGATTCCTCCCTTTCACCTTGCAACTTCAGTTTTGCATGTGAATTACCCTTCTTCAGTCACACCTTTGTCATTGTCATTGCATTGCTCAATGCACAATCTGTATTCCCATACCCCATTATCCTCGTCCTTGATATGAAATACATACAAGTGCTCATTCTTGGTCTTGCTTGCTTCAATATGCACTTTTGTTTTTCTTCTCTTTTCTCCTGACCTTTGCTCAACGAACTTTGACATGTAACGCTGGGTATGTTTCGGGGTGAATAGTGAAATATGTCGGTTGGTGATAATTGTGTTATCTTTTCTTCCCTTCCTCTTGTTCCTGTTTTCTGTCTGGGGATCGTCTGCTGCACACTGTGTGCATTACCTTATTATAAACTTATGGTTGATAATTTCGGTACAATGTTCTGGATTTGGAATCAAATGGATTTTCCATTCATTGCATGATTGAAAGATGTAAAACACTGACGTGAGTGGAGACGAGAGTCTTTGTAGTCAGGAGGCTATCTAGTGATTCTGATGTGTTGCAAGGTACTTGCATTGTAGTCCTCAGGTGTATCCCTGATCTGGGTTTTCAGCAGAATTCTTAATAACCCCAGGATTTTTACCTTAACGTGGGTCCGAGCCATTCACTAGATCAATGGTGACCCTGACTCATTTGGCTCGAAACACCATTTTAGGGAATTCCTCGGTACAGACGATTAAAACCTTATTAACATGTCTACATCAACAATGTTCAAGAACTTCACGGATTGGACTGTCTTCGTACACCGCGTAATAAATTGTTGACTATATATAACAGATGTCTTATTAGACTTACTGCGGACTGCGATCGAGCACCACATTACAAATTTATGAAGGAAAAAAAAATACCCCAGATAAGCCCTGCACAAATTCTACAGCCCGATCACTAGGCCATAGGATGGCCTCGAAATTTATGCAGGGTTCTGGTAGTATATCCTGCTTTTCAGCTGAAACTGAACACTTACTCATCAACCCACAGCAAGTTTGTAAGCCTGAGGATGTGTTGAACAAGGATTGTACTTTGATCCAAGTGATCACGGGATCACACCCTAATCTTGGACGGAAATTGAATAACCGGGAAGTGATGTTGTGATGCTCCTCCTTCCAACACCATGAATAGCGTTTATGTACCTACACAAGTCGTTATTCTTCTCAGGAGACTTGCGAATGCTTTTGGTGTATTTGGAATATCCAACCAGTATCTTCATCGTCAGGCGAAAGTGGATGATCGGCGAACTCTTGGCCCAGATGTCACAGTGGAAGTTGGCAACCCCAAAGGAATGTCGCAGCAATCTGGTAGACTCAAAGCTGTAACATGGTCGTCATGGTTCTATAATTGGCGATTTTCAAGAAACGTAATAGCTGGTAAGTGGACAATAGATGGAGCGCCTCTACTTCAAAGTTTGAACCTCGTTAGTCTCACCATCTAACTGATTGCCTTGATGTGCCAGGTCCATTGTCGCTGCCATGGATAGGGCGCACGCAATCATGGTCCTCGGTCCTCTCTCTTTACTTGCGTCCCCATCCCAATAACTCTCCGGGTAACCTACCTCCACCAACGAACCGGAGTCCCAGTAAGGATCGAGACCGAGATCCTTTTGAACTACCTCCAGCCCACAAGGAGAAACTAGCACAGCTTCCACCAGATATTATCCATCAACTTCTTGCAAGTCCGACGCTCTTTGAACCCTTGCGAAGGCCGCGCTTCCCAGTCGTGCTTTGCCATGGTACGCTTTTACCCAGATGGTCTCTCTATACTTATCTTAGATTTTCAGGCCTTTATGGCTTTAATGCGCGCGGTCCTGAATCTTTTCCTAGCGTTCGCGTGCATTATTGGGCCAATATTTTGAAAATCCTACGGGGCAAAGTGGGTGCTGAAGTGATAGTGACATCTGTTCCCGGGTGAGTCGATACACGGCTCTAATTTTGTCGAGCCAAGAATTGACCATGACCTGCAGCACTGGATCCATTGTTTCTCGGGCTTCCCGATTGGATGAACAACTCCGTGCCCAAGCGAGAGGACGTGGCGTCAATATGCTTGCGCATTCTATGGGTGGTTTGGATAGTCGATATCTGATTTCCCACCTTCGCCCGACCGATTATGCGCCCCTGTCCTTGACGAGTGTCAGTACCCCTCACCGAGGGAGTCCATTCATGGACTGGTGTGCCGTGAGTGGTTTAGGGCTTCATACGTTGGAATTCACCGATCTCACAGAGAAACAGAAAAATATTGGTCTCGGTCAGTCTGCTAAGCAGGAGCGAGAACTTGCTGTGAATCTCAAGAACAGCCCTGATTTTGATTCAACGGTCCCGTTATCTCAAGATAACCCTAAGCCTCAAACCCCTTCATTTTCCTTCTCGCTGTCGTCACTCCCTTCTTCTTTTACTACTCTTCTCCTTTCCATAGTAGACTCGCCTGCTTACTCGAATTTGACTACCGCATATCTCAACAACGTCTTCAACCCCGCAACACCTGATGATCCTAAAGTGAAGTACTTTAGCATAGCAAGCCGCTTGTCAGGTGTCAGTATTTGGCATCCTCTCTGGCTTCCGAAGGCAGTACTAGATGGGACAGAACGGAACCAGCGATTAAAGTTGAAGCATACTTGGGAAGAACACCAAGAGAATGGGAGAGCGGGCATTGATGGAGAGGATGATGAAGGCGTACCATTGTGGGCTCAAGAGAGAGAATGGGGAAATGATGGGATTGTTCCTGTGCAAAGTGCAAAGTGGGGAGAATTTTTGGGGATCATGGAGGGTTGTGATCGTGAGTATTGGTTCACTATATCTCGGTAACAAATCTTCAAGCTCTTAGTTTTCTCAGACTGGGAAATGAGAGGGGCTAGAGGGCTTGACATTGACCTTCCATCCCTGAACAACATCGGTTTTGGACTCTCTTCAAGCACGGGTGCCTGGAGTATTCTAGACTGGAGCCGGTTTGTTACTGCTTGGAAACGAGAAGAGCAGAAAGAGCGAGATGAGAACCTTCGAACTGCAGCGACACCTGACTCTCTTTCGCCTAGCAGATCCAGACCCGCCCAACGTACATCCTTTCCGGTTCAATCAAACTCTAACAATGACGATGTCGTTAAAGCTTCCACCGACCGATTGTCCACCGTATTTGACTGGCTTATAGACCAGATCCCAGCATCTGCTAAATCAATATCAATGTCTTCGTCACCTGTTGATGCTGCAAATGCTCCTATTAAAGTACCCAAGAGAGTCATGGAAGCAGCGAACGAGGCTCTCAGTGAGCTGAAGCAGAAGGTCCAGACTCGAAATCAGAGACAAAAAGCGGCGACCACTACGAAGACCAACGAACTGCAGAGTAAGGAAGATCTGGAGAGGTTTTATGTTGCTCTGTCAAGAAAGATGTATGACGAGGGACTTTGAAGTACTTGTTGTCTGCTGTGGTCCGGACCAAGTCCATCATTTTCTAGTTATTCTCCGTATGTCCGTTTCAACAAAAGCCCCTCGTTCGCATATCCAGTCGCTTGCATTCACACTCCCTTTTGGATCAGAGTATCAATTAAATAAGTTTTCTGTAGATTTAATGTTGACCCATGTCTACTGAAGCCACCACTGCATCGAAATGACCGTTCGACAGATAATCTATCATCCATTTTTTTTCGTTGTTTATATCATTTATCATACGGAGGAAGTCTGATAATGAGATCAGCTTTGGGACTGTGCCTCCCTGCATTTATCTGTGTTATAGCTGGTTATTAACGCGTTGGGAACGATATTTTAAAAATGTAGGGGTTTCTGTTGAAGTGGTCTAGCAACCCACTCGCACTATGTCAGGGCAGTACCCCATCACCACCAATCTGGGGCGGTACTCGCATTCCAATCATTGATGTTGTCAGTACTCACTGGTATGGTACACGGCCTACTTCTTTTGGACTCCCTACT
>Ga0153938_1001022_pt1 | contig 11385 bp, 11 predicted proteins | sample TSNY022MetaG_FD_104740 | JGI IMG/M metagenome (GOLD analysis project Ga0153938, IMG submission 104740) | Attine ant fungus gardens microbial communities from New Jersey, USA - TSNJ022 MetaG | ecosystem: Host-associated > Fungi > Mycelium > Unclassified | place: USA:New Jersey: Brendan T. Byrne... | reverse complement strand
TTATCTGATGTAGTATTTTCTACTGGAGCAATATATATTCTTCCCATATATTCTAATAATCCTTTTACTACTGCTTCCGTTAATTCTTGCCAATTATTTTTTAATAAAAAAATATCATCCCCATCACTATCTAAAAACCCATATTCAACAATTATAGTTTCGTTATTTGGAGTTTCTCTCATAATAAAATAAAAATCTTTAGATAAATTACTAGGCAATCTTTTTTGATAAAAGCTTCTAAAATTTTGAGGTGTTTTTAATAATTCCCCGGCTATTATACTAGATAATTCTTCGCTATTTCGAAGTGCATAAATGATTTCTGCTCCATCTCCTCCGCCTGCATTGATATGATTCGATACAACTATTACATCGCTTCCATTACCATAAAAGTTTTGAATTCGTTTGGTTCTTTCACTAGGTGATAAAGTCTCATCAAATGTTCTTGTCATACTATTTTCAATTCCTAGTTCATTCAATCTTTCATGCATATACCGACTAATTTTTAAGTTTAAATCCTTTTCAATAATTTCATTACCTACTGCTCCAGGATCTAATCCACCATGACCAGCATCAACCACAACTTTATAGTTCACGATTATCCCTCCTGTAAATATTTTATGCTATAGTCTATTTTTAGTTAAAAAAAGAAATAGATTTTATTCTATTTCTTCAAAAAATTGATTGTTATAAAGCACAATTGAAGAATTTGGTTTTATTTTTTTACAAAGACTATGATATTTTTTTGCTAATTCCAATTCATTTAAACGATAATGACATAAACATAAATTTAAATATGGAATAAAATAGTCATAATCTTCTTCATAAAATCCATCCTTAACTATCTTTGTCATCAAGGCACTATTGTACCAATAAATAGCATTTTCATAGTTTTTTATTTTAAAATAATATTCTCCTATTAAACAACAGATTTTCTTTCTAGGTAAATCATATTCAAATGTTTGAAATAATGATTTAAGTGAATTTGTTGTTTGTAAATTCAAATTAGAATAATATATTAAAACACAAGCATTAATATTATCTTCTATCCAGCCTAATCCTTCATCTAAAAATTCATTTAAGACTTTAATACATTTCTTATATTTTTGATGTTCGAACAACTCTCTTCCATAATAGTATTTATTTCTAGGTGTAAATAATTCATTTTCTTTTATCATTTCTTCATAAATTTTAAGATTTCTATTACTTTTTTCTACTTCTATTTTTGAATGAGTGATTGCGATATCTTCATAAGATAACTTTCCTATTAATGGCACATATTCGTGAACACGATCCAAAAAATAATGTTTTTTATCATTTTTGATAATTCTTTCACGATAATAACTAAAAGTAGGATTATTTTCCTCATCAAAAGATATGTTATATTTTAATAAATAAATATCAATTTCAGAGTTTAAATTTTCTTTCAATTTTTTTAATTTTAAAGCATCTTCACTTGTTAAAATATCATCCGCATCTAACCACATTAAGTAATCACCTGTTGCTTTGGAAAAAGCATAGTTTCGTGCTTTGGAAAAATCATTAACCCAATTAAAATCGTATATTTTGTCTGTAAATTTTTCAACAATTTTTTTAGTATTATCTTTTGATCCTGTATCTACTATTATAATTTCATCAAAAATATTTTTTACACTAGATAAACATCTTGAAATGTTATTCTCTTCATTTTTTACGATCATACAAAGAGATAAAGTCATCTTATGCAATCCTTATTACTGTTAATGATGCACCATTTCCACTTTGAAGTATTGCAGCTCCTAATAATCCAAATAATTCTAATGTTAAAGTGTCTCCTGCAGTTAAATTTTGTATAAATGTAGCATTATAATTATCCGTTGCGACAGTTGGCGAAACTACTGAATTTGCAATTGCTGTTCCATTTAATAATACTTCTGATGACATTAATAATGCGGTAGTTGTTTTAACATCATATGTTACTAAATAAGTTCCTGTTGTAGGTACAGTAAAAGTATCATTAGCTCCATTTACAGTAAACCCATCTAAAAATGGTTGTGTTGGTAACGGAACATTTGTCCCTGCTACAATAACATTGATTGTATCTCCATCAGTATTTATTGCATTCATACTAGTACTTGTAGTGTCTGGTCCTGTTGCTCCAGTTGCTCCTGTTGGTCCTGTTGCCCCTGTTGGTCCTGTTGCTCCAGTTACTCCAGCAAATCCTTGTGGTCCTTGTGGTCCTTCAACTCCTTGTGCACCAACTGCTCCAGTTGCTCCAGTTGCTCCAGTTGGCCCTGTTGGTCCGGTTGGTCCTGTTGGTCCAGTTACTCCAGTTACTCCAGTTGCTCCGGTTGGTCCTGTTGGTCCTGTTGCCACTGTAAAATAAACCAACGATTTATTTAAAAATTTTTATTTCTTGATTTTTCGTAGTTTTTGTTGGTTTTCATTTATAAAGTCTTTGATTAACTCAAATTGGTCTCTATAATTGAATTTTATATCAATTGATTTGTCATAGTTTACATAGATTTTTTCAACTAATTCAAGTAGCATTGTTCTATCTAATTTTGTTACATTTTTATATTTTAAAAATGTCTGAAAGTATGAATCATTAGAAGTTATGCCTTGTTCTGATTTTCTTAGTAAAGATTTTAATTCTATCAAATGTTGTTTTAATTGTTCTGCTTTATTTTCATCTTTTTCTTTTAGTCTCACAAATTGTTCTTTTGTTATAATTCCATTTCTTAAATCATAATATAATTCATCTAAACTAGAATTTAAAGATTCTATCTTTGCACTGGTTTCTTGAATAAGATTATTTATTCTTTGGGAATGGTTTATGATATTTGTACTTAGATTGATTTTATCGACTAGTTCTTGATAATTTTCTACTAAAGAAACTTGAGATTGAATGACAGGTAAAACAATATCCTCTAATTTTTTGATTGAAATGGAAGAACTTTGTTCACAATATTGGTTGCTTAATTCTTTTTTTGTTCTGCAAATTAAATAACTATTATTGCCTGAATTAGTTTTTTTCAAAGTCACATGACAACAAGAACAGAAAACTAAAGTTGCGAACAAATGAGGTTCTCCCGTTTTGGTTGCTCTAGTCCTTTCTTTTCTTAATTGTTGGACTTTTTCAAACTTTTCATTATCAACTGCTTTTTCGTGGCAGTTCTCAACCTTTATTTGTTTTTCTTCAGGAACTGGTATTGCTTTGTGTCTCTTGTGGTCAAATCGTTCCGTTTTACCTTGAACCATAAAGCCAAGATATACTTCATTTTTTAAGATTCTAGCTACAGTAGTTGAATACCATAAGCCTTTGTTTTTATTTACATGAGGATTCTTATAATTGAGTCCTAAAACTGAACATTTATATAGTGTTGGATTGGGTATCTTTTTTTCATTTAATTTCTTAGCAATTGAAGCCGCTCCCATTCCCTGATAACTCCAATCGAAAATTTTCTTAACAACTTCTATTGCTTCGGGGTCAATAAGAAAATTTTTCTCAAGTGGGAAATTAGGGTTTTTCAAAAATCCATAGGGTGGAAATCCGCCAGTAGGTTCTCCATAGTCACGCTTGACACTTTGCGTCGCTCTAATTTTTACCGATGTATTATAAGCATGAGTTTCCGCGTCTTGCAATGCTTGGTACGTTTTAGGGGATGAAATCGCTTTTGGGTCTTTGTGGGTATCAATAGGTAAAGTTTTATCAGCATTGATAAAACGCAAATTTTGTTTTAATACGAGCCGGTCTAACTCTGCAATACCTTCCATTACGTTTCTTGAATATCTGCTTAAATCTTTAACAATCAAACAATTCGTTACTTTATTGGTAATATCTTTTTGCAATCTCTTATAATCTTCACGGTCAAAATCTGTACCTGTTCTTCCGTCATCTATGTAAATGTCAACAATCTTAAAATTATCTAACCCTGAATCAACAATAAATTTAGCAATGATTTTTATTTGAAAATCGATACTAACACTTACTGTTTTTTTATCTTCTTTGGAAAGACGGGTATATATTGAGATTAACCAATTTGGTTCACCTTTCGATAATTCTTTAAAAAGGTGGCTATATTGGTCTAAATTAATTGGTTTGTGATTATTCATTTTTTCTCCTTTCAATAATCACGCAAACACATAACCATTATGTTATCATATTATTTCATTCTTTTCATTGTTTTTATGCGTATAATAATTATATAAGCTTTCGCTTAATGTTTTTTCCGTATTTGAAAACCCTATATTAACAACTGTACCATTTACAGTGAATCGATAGGGATTTCCAATTTCATCAAGATATTTTTCAAATCGTTCATCTAGTGGTGCGTTTGGGTCTATATGTATTTCTGTAAGTTCCTTTAATTCTTCATAATCCAATTTTGACACCTCCATGCAACAGTTTATGAAAAATAAGATAATACGTGATTTTGGACATAAAAAAACAACCCCTAAAACATATTTAATTAAAAATATGTTTTAGAGATTGTCCATAATTCCTGTTTTACCGACAAAAAAGAGGATTTTTTACTTTAAGTCGTCTTTCACTTTTTTTCAATTATTATATTGATTTTCTCGTCACTGTCCTTATCGTGAATAGTAATTTCAAAATCACAAGCATTTGCGATTTTCTGAAAACTGTTCATCGGAAAATTATTCTTTTCCAGTTCATAAATAGAAATTGTAGATTCTTTTAAACCAATCTTTTCTGCCAGTTCCTTTTGAGTAAGTCCGGCAGTTGTTCTCATATATCTAATTGCCTCACCTTTTGTCATTTTATTATTGGCTTTCATCATTAACTACCTTTCTTTGTTTAATACTATGATTATGCCACAAATTAAAGTTGACACACGACGGACCGTCGAGTTATAATGTTAGTGTAACCAATATTTATTTTTTTAAGCAATATTATATTATTGGTTGCATGCAGTTACTCGCACAACTGCATAACACTTTAAAAAAGCCTAAAAAGGCTTTTTATTTGCCCCCAAAAAGGCAATACATATTTTGAACTATTTTTCATAAAGCACTATAACACATCAAAGAAACACAGAAAAGGGGAATATTAAATGTGGAATTTAGACGAATTAAGAAATTTTGTGATTGGTGAGCGTATTGAAATGTTATTGCAGGAGCAAAACAAAAAAAATCCCAAAAAATCGAAAGAAGAAATTGAAATACTCGATAAAGGTGAAAGTTATCTTAAAAGCTTGGACGAGGATACTCATTATATTATGAATAAATACATTGATCAATTATTTTCTAATCTTGCAAGAGACGAAGCATTTTTATATGTTCAAGGATTTTGTGATGGTGTAAAAATAGTTAACGGTTTGAATCAATTGAATAAAATTGAGTAGACAAAGTTGAGACAGCCACGAGATACATAGTATCTCACACAAAATATTCAAAAAATCCTCAAAAATACTATGAAAAAGAGGGGTCTCGGCTGGTAAAAATTACCCGAGACCCCTCTTTTTCAACGTTGTTAACGTATCGTATTGTTTTTCGTATTTTTATTTTGTTTTTTGTGGTTGTCTTTGTGGGTATTATTGTAGTTATTATTTATTATTATATGTGTAGTGTAGGTGGGGGAAATTATTTCGCCTTATGCCTTCGGTTCGCCCTGATACGTCCTTTTTCCCCCACACCCCTTAACACCCATCAAACCAGTCCCTAACAGGGAAACAAGAAAAGGAATGATTTTAGCATACTTCCTTTTCTTTTCCCCGTACCCCTTTGTACTTATCCAAGTTCGCATAATGACAAGCTTAACGCTTGTCATAATTTTGTTTGTCTCTTGCATAGAATTAACAAAAAAAGGAAGTGAAGCGTTATCGATGATATAGATTTGTCGATTTTAGAAGCAATCGGAAAATTTCGATTCTTATTATCTCGACACCTCATAGCATTAAGCCCTTTACCTAGAAGCACAACATATAAAAGGTTGAAGCGACTAGAAGAATCTAAGCACCTAAAACATGAGCATATTTTATATGGTGTCCCCTCACTTTATACCCTTACACATAAAGGAAAAATGTTGATAGGCTTGAATAAACGAGACGGAAAACAACGACTTGAACAGATTGAGCATGATATCGTCGTGGCTGATATAGTCATTTATAGCATGCAGAAATTAAAGCTTAATCTTAATGAAATTGCAAGCGAGAAAGAATTACATAGTCAGAAAGGATTTGGCAGCCGTCAACATTTCCCCGATTTTACTTTTGAACTTGAGGGTAAGAGTTATGCTATTGAAATCGAATTATCCTTAAAGGCAAAAGAAACCTTGCGGAAGAACGCCGAACTGAATTTTATGAATTACGATACTCAAATATGGGTAATCCGTAAAAGGAATAGTTTGCTCAACAATCGGCTAGGCGAACTAATTATGAGTTACCCCAATATATTCATAGAATATGTTGAGGAGTTGACACCTAATTATGACAGGAGTTGATATTTTATTGATAGTCTCAATCGCTATCATTTTTATTTGCTTTTATTTTGCAATTACTTTTATTGGAAATCATAGTTTAAAAGGTTTTTTCGACTATAAAGGCGATTTAAAGCAAGCCCAACCAAAAGATGATAGACCACCCAAAAAACAAGATTTAGAAAATTGTGTACTGATCGGCAGTTGTCAGAATAGAAATGTTTACTTGCCTTGTGACTCTAAACACGTTTTTGTGTGCGGAACAACTGGAAGTGGTAAAACCGTGGCACTATCCAATTTCATCCATACGGCAATTTTAGAGGACTTTCCTCTGCTGATCGTGGACGGCAAAGGCGACACTGGAACAAACAGTTTAAAGGATATTGTAGAACGTTTAAAAGGCAATCGTAAACTTTATACTATCGATTTAAACAATCCTAGTACAAGTGACAAATACAATCCGTTTAAAAACACGTCAGCAACAGTTATTAAAGATATGCTTATCAATATGACCGAATGGAGCGAAGCACATTATAAATTGAACACTGAACGATACTTACAACGTGTTATTAATTTATTGGTTCAATCAGATGTTAATTTATCATTCAAAAGCATTGTATCTTATTTAGATACCGATAAATTTTTGGTGTTAAGTGCAATGCTTTTGAAAAGTGATAAAATCAGCAAAGAAGAACACGTTGAAAATGGTTTACTTGCCAAGACTTGTGGGAATATTGCCAAAGATTCCATTGCTCGATTCTCAAATTTACTGGAATCAGATGTCGGGCAGATATTCGATGAATCAGGAATTGATATTTATACGGCATTAAAAGAAAATGCCATTATTTTATTTATACTGAATCCTTTAATGTATCCTGAAGTATCGCCCTTATTTGGGCGGTTGATTACAATTGATAGTAAGAAAGCCGTTTCTCACCTTTTTACCGATGAAAAAAACCGAACCTTTTTTATCTTTGATGAAATTAACGTTTATGCTTCTAGTATCTTTTTGGACTTAATCAATAAAAGTCGTTCCGCTTGTATAACCTCAATTCTTGCTTGTCAAAGTCTTTCTGACCTGGAAGCCGTCGAAACAGAAAGCTTTAAACATCAAATTATTGAGAACACAAATAACTACATTGTCATGCGTCAAAATTCCAGTAAGAATGCCGAAGAATGGGCAAATACAATTGGTACACATGAAAGTATGGCGGTAACATATCAAATTGGTGACGGTGAAACCACGAAAGGAAGTTTGAGAAAGACAAGAGAATTCATCTTTCATCCTGATGATATTAAGAATTTAGGAACAGGCGAAGCCTTTGTTATTTCCAAAGATAGAAATTTCAAATATAAAGTAAAAGTAAACAAACCTTTTTAAGATTGTTTGTTGTAACAATACTGGCTTACGAGTATCGCCACCCTTGACAAGTAAAAAAATCATGTTTAGCGAAGTCATGACGGCGAGAAACTCAAAAATAGAATATTAAAGTTTCTCCCGTCTTTTTAATTCATTGTAACATGATTTTTTTACTTATCAAGGGCAAGCACTACGTGTGGCTAGGTTTTGAATATTTGATTTTTTTATTATTCTGGCTCAAAATCTAAAAATAGAATTGCAAGGAGTAACTTTATGAAATTCAATACAAATAATGTTTTAGTTATGGCAATTGCTTTTATCATTTATTATTTTGTCGATTGGTTCTTTTTTCATTTTTTTATGCCATGGAAGATGATTTTTATCTTTCAATTGATTCTTGTTTGTTTTGTTTATTCAGAATTCGGCACGATTGCTTTAAGGTGGTTTTACGATTGTCAACCAGTGCAAACCAAAGAAGATAGTGAGCATCTTTTACCGCTTTTGAATGAAGTCCAACGAAACGCTGAACAAAAGTATGAGAATTTCAACTTTGATAAAACCAACTTATACATTGATAATTCAAGTTGCGTTAATGCTTATGCTATGGGTAATGATACAATTGTCATTACTCGTGGGGCAATACTTCAATTAAATGACGAACAAATCAAAGGACTTCTTGCTCATGAATTGGGGCATATCTTTCATGGTGACACATTTTTATCTATCTTTTTGATGCTTGGAAATTACATATTTTTATTCATCATCGGCTTATTTAAGTTGGTTAAAGTGTTTTTTCAAATGGTCGCGGAAACCCTAGAAGATGATAATCTAAAGCCGAGATTCTTAAACATCTTTTTTGGTTCTCTGTATGTTCTAACCCTTTTATTGATTTCTGCTTTATTAATGATTAATAGCCGTCAAAATGAATATCAAGCCGACCACTTCGCTCTAAATATCGGTTATGGTGAAAATATCATAAATATTTTATATTATTTGAGCATACTCCAAATTGGAAATAAACCAACACTCCCCGAACGGGTACTAAATTCACATCCAAACATTTACAATAGGATTGCAAGCTTAGAAAACAAACAAAAAATTAGAGAGTATTTAAATACTGCTAAATACCAAAAGGTTTAAAATAAGAACAAAATTTCATAAGATAAACTTTTTCTATTAATGAATCATATAATATAGTACCGTACAAAACAAGGCTACGCAGAGGTGCGACCTTGATACGGTGAGCTAAAACGAAGAAAGACGGCAAAAGCCGTCTTTTCTAATCTTTGTTTTTAGTTCCAGAGTTTAAACCTCGGTGTTTGAGGCAGAGCCTCAATTTCATTGGATTCTTTGTCTTAGTTTTCATTTCAATTTAATCTGTTAACCATACTGGAAAAAGTACGGTTTTTTCGCCATTTAAAACAAATATACCTTGTTCTAAATTAAAATATGATATAAATTTTAATTCTTGATTTTTATCTAAATTATCCCTAAACTTCAAAGTTTCCGAATTGTCATCGATAATAGTCCAATTAATATTTGAACCAATATAATCAATTTCACACTTATTTTCTAATATTCTATATGTTAAGGAATATTCATCATCCTTCATTTCATAATAGAAACATTGTGAATCAATCGAAACTACTTGTCCAATACGAAAATATTGATTTTCGGAAGCAACTTCTACTTTGAATTCTTCATCTGTAATTGTAACAGTAGCATTTTTCACTTGTTGATTCATTTTATCAATTATATATTCTTTTAATGTAACATATTTTTCAGATACAAAATTATTGCTAGGAACTTGAAAATCTACTAAAGTATCTGGAACGCTATCATTTAAATCAAAGATAATTATTTTTAATTTTATCATCATTTGAAATTCTATGCTTATTTGTTTAATATCATCTATTTGTTGATTCCATAGCAATTTTTTCGTTTCTTGATTATAAACATCCATATAAACTTTATCTGAAATAGTTGTGAAAGCAATAATATAATCGTAATATAAATATTCTTTATATTTTTTTGGGGTAACTACTGAGTCTTCTACTGTTGTTGCATAAGGATTATAAGATGAAACTACTTCTTTATTATCGCTAGATATTTTTGTTACTACTCTAGTTTTTAGACCAGTATTATATTTATCTAAATCACCACGATATGTTGTTTCACCAAATGTTAGTTCATAAGGAACTGAATTTTCTAATAATTTTTTTTCGATTACTAGATTTTCAAAATTATTACTGATAACTATTTCTTGTTTATCATCTATTTTAGAGTGAATATAGCCCATAAATGGATATGATGAAATGTGCTGGTTTGAATTTTTTTTACTAAAAGAATTAATGACAAATCGTTTTGTTATTTCCCCAGATAATGCTTTTTTTATATATTTTTTATAATCGTTTGGATAATCATCAAATGTATTAGTATAATTAATTTCTTGAAAAATAGCTTCTTTTGTTTTAATCTCTGGCATTTTAATTGAAAATTCGAAATTAAGCCCATAACTTGCTACTATATTCGGATTTTTATCTAATTTTTCTTTGAATTTTCGATATTCATCTTGAATCATCATATATTCCTCTCTTGTAATTGTATAAGTATCTATTTCTTGATTAGAAAGATTTATTATGTTTAAATCACAAGTGTTTTCGTTACCATATATAACAACTTCTACTGCTGTTATTCCTATTTCTTGGAACATTAAAACAGAAGAAGTTATTGGTTGCGGTCTTACTTTTGCTTCTCTTTTATATGGCTCATTATAGTTATTTGTTTGATTCGTTTTTGCACATCCACTTACTAATGAAGCAAAAGCAATTAGAATCATTCCTTTTTTTATAATTTTCATGATATTCACGTACATTTTACTCACCTTTCTTTTATATAATATGTACCCTTGAAATTCTTAGTTTTGTTCTTAACAGTAAAATTAATAGCAATTGAAAAATATTTTAGTTCTTAGCTAAAATATTCGTGTTTCAAAATTCACCTTGATTATCTCTTTTTTAAAGCTAGTGACCATTAACCCCTTTCACATATTTTTTTACAATATTTAGTAGCGATTCTTTGTATAGAGATTATACACTTTTAAAACGGTTATTTCAATGGAAAAATTCACTTTTAAAAATAATATGTCTATGCATTGGATAGCCTATAATGAAAGCAATAAAATTGGAGGTGCCATATGGAAGATGATTTAAAAAGAACGATTGGAAATAGAATAGCACAATTAAGAGGTAAACAATCGCAAAGGTCTTTAAGCTTAGAACTTGGACAAAGTTCTAATTATATTAATCAAGTTGAAAATGTTTATGTCATGCCCTCATTAGATTTTTTACAATATTTATGTGAGCATTTCGGAATTAGCTTACATGAATTTTTTCAAAGAGAAGAAATTCCGCTTAAACAACTGGAACTAAGAAAAGAATCAGAGACGTTAACAAATGAGCAAATCAGCAGTATCATTCAAATAGCAAAGCTATTTAATGAGAATAACAAATAAGCATTTTAGCTTGAAACTATTACATTATCTTTTTAATTGCATATGATATATTACCATATAAAACAAAGCAACGCAGAATTTTAACATTTGCGTTAG
>Ga0153938_1001016_pt1 | contig 11403 bp, 7 predicted proteins | sample TSNY022MetaG_FD_104740 | JGI IMG/M metagenome (GOLD analysis project Ga0153938, IMG submission 104740) | Attine ant fungus gardens microbial communities from New Jersey, USA - TSNJ022 MetaG | ecosystem: Host-associated > Fungi > Mycelium > Unclassified | place: USA:New Jersey: Brendan T. Byrne... | reverse complement strand
CTTGGCGGTGAAGCAAGCAATGATGGTAAGACGTTTGTGTTCCACACGATTGCTGAAGCGCTTGACGCCGAGGTAGGCTGGGACGAGGCGACTAAAACCGTTTCGGTGACAAGCGGCGGCAAGTCTGTAGGCGTTGTAATTGGTGAGCCTCTTCCGAATGGAATGGGAACTTCTGAAATAATGGATAACCGCACATTTGTACCTATACGCTATATTGCGCAGGAGCTCGGCGCAAATGTTGTGTGGGACGATAAAGACAGAACAGTTAGTATTTATAAATAATCAATTAAGAAAAACCCCAGCATCCAGAAATATAGTATGACTGCTGGGGTTTTTTCGAATTAATATAGGTTAGAGGGTGAACATATATAATATTTACGATCTTGAATCATTCCGTGGCACATCAGCCGGCCGAAAGACTGTTTCACTGTAATGAGATTTTTTGATCCAGAAAAGCGGCGAAATTATCTGTTATCTTATAGCGGGATATAAATTTAATTTTAGGGTAATAAACCATGTTAAATTTCAGTCCGTTTGATGCATAAATATGAATAGGCCGACTGTTTTCGAGGGCGGTAGTTCCGCTTGTAGACCCTGGCGGAACATGATCGCTTAAGGCTTGAAAATAAGCGTCACTAGAGTCGGCAAGTCTTTCAAAGTAGGTATAAGACTCCTGGATTTCTTCTTGGCTGCTCATTAAATATTCGAGCTCAATACTATATGCATCAGGATAATAATAGAGTTCTATTTTTTCTATGTCCTCGGAGCTGTAGATGCCAAATAGCTCTAAATATTCCGAAGCATGTTCATCCTGATTATCTTCATAAGAGGTAAACGTAAAAAACTGGAAAATCTCTAACTGTTCATTTCTGTCTACTACTACAATAGCTTCGCAATTTACCGGAGTATAACGATAAATAGTACACCCAATCAGGCTTTGGTCAACACTGGATTCAATTACGGCTAAGGGTTCGCCAACTTCCTCTTGGCTGATCGCATCGTAGTCCTCATAATACTTAATATATTTACGGCCATACCATTCAAATTCATCCGTTATCAGGGGCAATGGCTCTTCATTAACGATATCGGGCTGCCTTTCCTCATTTAAAGCGCTTAAGTCTATAAGCTGCTCTTTGACCTGAACCTTTTTAGATGGAGCTGTTCCATCACTGGCTGCGGCAAAGGCAGTTCTTGCGCCGGAAAAGGCTGCAGCCAAAATAATTAGCATTACTAATCCTGAAATAGTTACCTTTTTCAAATGATCTCCTCCTTTGGTAAAAATCTTAAGACATCAGTAATTTTCTATATATCGCCTACAAAATAAAGCATAACAATGAAGTGATCATTTGTCAATTTTTGGATATTCCGTTTTGTGATATTCCGTTTGGGGCCCTGCCGTTCGGTCCTTAACGTCAGATACTTTCATTCACAGTTTATAGCTGTTATCACATGATTAAATATAGAACGGCATTTTCATGATTTGGGGGAGATTACTTCAGACGACAATATACGACAAAATAAAGATGCTATGCTCAAGCGTTATATTAAGCGTATTAATGAAGACAGTAAAAAAGATATGATAAACGATGTTGTATTTGTCGCTGTTCTGAATATTATCGTAAGTTAATCATATTTAGGACATTCGGTGTTTGACATTTTAGAATGACTGTGTTAAACAAGAGTAAATAATAAGAACGGATAAGAATATAAAAGAATTATTTCCAGTGCAGCAGTGAAATGTGACAAACAGTAATTTGAAAGTGCTGAACGCCATGATCTACGTCTAGAAAAACTATTGCAAATAAAGGGATGTTCACAACCGGTATGGTGAGTAGAACAACATATTTGCAGTTTTGGCAGAGCAGATTTACTGCTATTGTTCTTTAGTGAACATATGTATTTCACTTCTTTTAGTTCACATTTACTATAACTTACTCTAAAAAATATCTGCGTACTGTGCCCGTACTAACATTTTTATCTCATTTTGCATCTGAGAGCAATGAAAGGGATGATCGCATGGGAAAAATAGGGTTTATCGCTCCGTATCAGAAGGCCTGCGACGTGGCCATTCGGATAGCTGAATCTTATGGAGTCGACATGATATGCGAAATAGCTATGTTGAGTGAGGGTGTTGAGATTGCCCGTGATTTCTTTGAAAACAAGGGTATATCAGCTGTGGTCGCACGTGCTCCTACTAGTAAACTGCTGATAAAGGAATTTGGCCCAAACATTTCAGAAATCAGCGTTACAAACTACTCATTTTTAAGGGCATTGGAGGAAGCTAAGCAGATATCCAAGAGGATTGCTTTTGTTTATGGGCCTGAGACCGACGCTGTTCTGGATATCCCCTTTGCTGAAAAAATTCTGGATATTGAGCTTTTATGTATTGAATATACCGGAGAGCCTGATAGCGCAGACCATTGCCTGAGGCAGCTCTATGAACAAAACATTTCCAATATGGTTACGACGTTTTCCGCGCCCAAGTTTAAGCAAAAATCGCTCAGTTATGGCGTACACTCCATTTTAGTCCCAATTGAAGAAGAAGCGCTCGACCAGGCCATTAAAACCGCGATTATGATTTCCAATAGCAGGGAGCGCGCGCGAAAACTCTCGCTGTACCTAAATAACGATCCTGAAGGGCTTATTCTATTTGACAGCAACGAGACGATTTACATATTTAACCACGCCATGGAACAGATAACGGGTGTCTTCTGCAATAAGGCGATTGGCCTCTCCCTGAAGGATGCCGTTTCCCTACACCCTGTATTTGAGCATATTTCCAATGGTAGAAAAATCTTTACGTTGGATAATAATATACAGTATCTGGCGACAAGTATTCAGTATAATACGCCTGATGAACCCAGCGGGCGGGCAATCAAGCTAATTGAAATAGAAAATACATATACGCGAGACCGCACGGTGCGTCAAGGGATGGACAAAGGCAGTTTTCGAGCGAAAAATTATCTAACCAATATCCTGGGAGAAAGCGAGTGTATGCAGTATGTCAAACTTGTAGCAGAGCGGTATGCTCGGACAGCCTCAAATATACTGATTACCGGAGAGAGTGGGACAGGGAAGGAACTCTTTGCGCAAGGGATTCACAATGTCAGTGCTTATCGGGGTGGTCCTTTCGTCGCAATCAATTGCGCCTCACTACCCGACAATCTATTTGAAAGCGAATTGTATGGATATGAGGAGGGGGCCTTCACCGGGGCCCGTAGGGGTGGAAAAATCGGTCTTTTTGAACTGTCCCACGGCGGCACACTATTTTTGGACGAGATCGGCGAGCTCCCGCTCTCAGTACAGGTGAGATTGCTGCGTAGCATTCAGGAGCGGCAGATTATTCGTGTGGGAGGCGGCAAAGCCATTCATATTTCCAACAGAATCATCTGTGCCACAAACCGTGATTTAAGGGAAGCGGTGGAACAGGGGGATTTTCGTGCTGATCTGTTCTATCGGATTAATGTTCTCCGGCTCAATATCCCGCCGCTCCGGGAGCGGAAGGGTGACATTGAAAAATTGGCAAAATTATTATCCCGCCGATTTAGAAACGCCAGGAATGAGTTGTGCTATATCCCCGACCATCTTTTGGAGCGGCTCGCTCTTTTCGATTGGCCTGGAAACGTTCGGCAACTTGAGGCATTTATCGAATCGCTGATCGTAACCACAGACAGTCGCTGTATAGATGAGGTGCATTTTAATCAAATGCTCTGGATACAAATGCTGGATAAACCGGGAGAGATGAATCAAATGACGGGGCAGCTGACCGATTTTCTGACGATTAAGGCAGGTACACTGGAAGATATGACACTGCAGCTGATGCGTCAGGTCTACGAACAGGAGAACCAAAACACTGCCCGTTGCGCGAAAAGACTTGGAGTCAGCCGGTCCACCCTATGGAGAAAGCTCCAAAGCAACTAGGGGATTCAATTTTCTGGACAATAACCCAAATAGAATATAGGAATTTTAGGGGCATTCTGAACATGTTGCTGTATTCAGAATGCCCCTAAAAAAATGTCCTAATATGAAACCGCCTGCTTTATTTTGTGAGGCATAACTGCAAGATTTTGAAACATCCCTCAACGGATGACGCAACGCTCAGTCATTCGGACAAAAAGCAGTGAGAGAAAATCTGTCATGAAAACAAAGGAGTTCCGCCATCGGGGGCAGGTGCAATCGGGGATAAAAAAGAATAAAAACTTGTTGGCATTAAAATTGCTGTGCTATAGGTCAATGTCGACATTAAAATCTCTATATGAGAGGAGCGAAAGTGTGCATAGTTTGTTTGAAGGAATCAAAGTTCTTGACTTTACGAACAATGCTGCAGGCCCCAATGCTGCAGCCCTCCTTGGTGACTTTGGCGCAGAGGTCATCAAGGTTGAACGTCCCGTGGCCGGAGACGATTCCCGCGGGGTTCAGCCGCGTATGGAAGGGCAGAGCATCCTGTATCATTGGTTTAACCGGAGCAAAAAGTCCGTGACCTTGGCTTTGGATGATCCGAGAAGCACTGCGGTTTTGAAGCGTATGCTGGCCGATATGGATATTGTGATAGAGAGCTTCCCGCCCGGAGTAATGAAAAAGTTTAATTTGGATTATGATAGTGTGGTCAAAATCAACCCGGGTGTTGTCTACTGTTCTATCTCGGTTTGCGGACAGACAGGCAAATACAAGACGAAACCTGGATTTGACCTGATTGCCCAAGGTATGAGCGGCTTGATGGACCTGACGGGTGAGCCAGACGGCGCTCCAGTTAAAAGTGGATTTGTAATCGGTGATTCGGTGGGAACCCTGAATGCCTTTGCGGGGATTGCGGCGGCAATGTACCACAAGCTGAGAACCGGAGAAGGACAGCATATTGACATAGCGCTGTTGGACGGCCTGCTTTCGGCCAACAACTTGCTGGAAGGGGCCGCAAATATGGCGACCCATCCCACAAGGTCAGGCTCCCATAGCAAGGTCATATTTCCGTATGGCATTTATCAAAGTAAAAACAAACAGAGCGCCGTTATCGCCGCGTTTACTGCGGGTACTTTCTCCAGATTGTGTATTGCCATGGGAAAACCCGAGTTCTCTGAGGACCCGCGCTTTTCGTCTAATATTAGCCGAGGGGAAAATTTTGTCGAATTTAAACGGATCATAGAGGAATGGCTCAGTAGCTTCGAAGAGATAGCCGATGCTATCGAGGTGATGGAGGCGAACGGAGTACCCGCCTGTAAAATTTACTCCACCGATGATACGCTGGCCGACCCCGTTTACTGGGAACGCGGACTGTTTACGCATCAGGAGATGCCGCCCAGCTTTAAGGAGCATCGCACAATGATCTCTCGAGGGCCGTGGATCCGTTTGTCAAAGACGCCTGCAACCCCTTTCCGTTCCGCCGATTTAGGTGAACATAACAGTGAGGTTCTGACGCATTATGGCATGAGCCAGGAAGAGATTGATCAATGTGTGCGCGACTGGGAGAACAAATTCAAGAAGCAATAGGCTGGCAGTTGGACCGCCGCTGGAAAGAAACCGCAGCGAGGCGGAGGACATTCAGCCAGAAGGAGGGATCATATGTATCAGCACATCTTATCATCAGTTTCCGACAACCATGTTGCCACTATAAGCATCAACCGACCTGAGCTGGGCAATTCTATGGACCGGGATGTTATGCTTGAACTCATTGACGCGTTTCTCGTGTGTTCTGCAGATGAAAATGTGAGAGCTATTATCTTAACCGGCGAAGGAAAAAATTTTTCAGCTGGCGGCGATATGAATCGATTTAAAATCGCCATTGAAGACGGTACGGGGGTCCGGTCTGAGACTATTCGGACGGGCTCCGAGCTTATCATGACGATTCGGAATTGTCCCAAGCCTGTCGTGGCAAAAATCAACGGCGCGGCCGCAGGCGCCGGGGCGTCACTGGCCTTTGTCAGTGATTTCCGTGTTATGAGCGAAACGAGTAAATTGGTTGGCAGCTTCGTTATGTTGGGATTCCCAGGCGACACTTGCGGATGGTATACCCTTAGCAGGTTGATTGGCATGAGCCGTACAACTGAGTTCTATATGCTGGGTAAGCCCATTGGCGGGGCTCAAGCACATGAATTGGGCTTGGCCAACCGCTTGGTCGCGTCTGAGCAGTTGGATGGAGCCGCCACAGAGCTTGCCGAGCAGTTAGCCGCTCTGCCGACGGCGGCCATCGCCTGTCAGAAGAAGATGGTTTCCCTCATCGCCTATCCGGATTTACCTGTGCTGGCCGAGCTGGAAACCGCATATATGAGACAATGCTCCTTCGCGGAAGACCATAAGGAGGCTGTCTATGCTTTTCTGGAGAAGAGAAAACCCAAATTTCAGGGGAAATAGGACCCGTGCACAACATTTTGAGGTGATTCGGGAAATATATCCTGTTGGTGATTATGGCCAAAGAATTGACTTTGATAGATAGCGTTTTATTTCTGAAAGGAGAGATTTATTTTGGAGTTTCATTTAACGGAAGAACAGCGCGACCTGCAAACGATGGCTCGTGATTTTACTAATAAAGAGCTGATACCTATCATTGGAGAGTGCGAACGCAACGACACATTTCCTGAAGAAGCCTATCAAAAGGCTCTGGATATGGGGTTCCATACCCTGACCATTGCAAAGGAGTATGGCGGCGAGGGCATTGATACATTTACCAACCTACTGATCAAGGAAGAACTCTCGCGCGGAGACTTTGGCTTTACAGCTACTTTGGGAGCCCAAGCTTTGGGCTTTACTCCCTGCGAGATTCAGGGAAATGATGAACAGAAGAGGTATTATGCTCAAGTAATCCAGAACAGGGGTTATCTGGCTCTGGGAATGACGGAGCCTAACTCCGGCTCTGATGTCGCTGCAACTTCCACCACCGCGGTCAAAGACGGCGACTGCTATGTGCTCAATGGCCGCAAGTGCTTCATCTCAAACGCCCCACTGGCTGATATTGTCTCTGTCCTTGCAGTCACCGACAAGACGAAGGGAACAAAGGGCATGTCGCTATTCATGGTGGAGCCTAAGAAGACTCCCGGAGTCTCCATTGGCAAGCATGAGGACAAGATGGGGATACGTCTCTCTCCAACAGCAGACGTAATTTTTGAGGATGCCCAGATTCCCGCCGCCAATCTGCTTGGTAAGGAAGGGGAAGGCTTTGTCGGCATCATGAAGACCATGGATAAGGCCCGTGTCAGCGCATCCATTGGCGCTGTTGGTATCGCAAGGGCAGCATATGAGCATGCTGTAAAGTATTCCCAGGAGCGCGTTATTATGGGAAGCCCCATTTGGCAGCATGGAATGGTCATGGCTATGATTGCTGATATGGGAATTGATCTGGAGGCTGCCAGGCAGATGTGCTGGCGGGCAGCACTGTCGATTGATTACAATGCGCCCGATGCGGAAAAAACCAAGCTGAGCGCAATGTGTAAGTGCTTTGCTACCGAGGCTTGCAGCCGTGTGGTCGACAATGCGCTCCAGATTATGGGCGGCTATGGCTATATGCGGGATTATCCAATAGAAAAACTTTATCGTGACATCCGGGCATTTAAGATCGTGGAAGGAACCAACCAAATTCAACGCATCGTGGCTGCCCGGAGCATCATCGCGGAAAACCGCATCCCGAAGCGCTAAGGCGCGGACACGAAACAGTTTTTGAGCAGCGATGTCGGCAATTAGTTGCAAAGATTACATCATTGAATTTGAATCTGAAAGCGTTTGAATCTGAGCACAGGTTCTAAAATGCAATCCACGTTACTTGCCGATATCGCTGCCTGATTATCGCAAAGTGAGGGGTTAAAAGCAAGTGGATATTAGTATTATTAGTCTGATTGGTATTATTGTCGGCGTAGCATTGTTTGTCTTCATGAGCTTTAAGAAAGTTCCGTTGGTAGTGGCGGCATGTATGGTTGCCCTGTTCATTGCTCTACTGTCCGGCCAGCCAATTATGGGCTTGATTACGGGCACCTGGGCGACTGGCTTCGCGAACTTTATGAAAGGCTATTTTTTTCCGCTAACGCTGAGCGCAGTTATTGGAAAGCTCATGAACGATGCGGGCGCCGCCAGGCGGATTGCCATGGGCTTTTATGGTCTGATCCGCAAAAGCAAGAAAAATCCGAAATTTACTGCTATGATTGTTATCCCGGTTCTCTATACAATCCTGACCTGTTGCGGAATCAGCGGGTTTGTGGTTGTTTTCACCATGGTCGGGTTATCCAAAGAGATCATGCAGGAATTTGACATCCCGTGGAGAATGTACTGCTACGGGGGTTCGACAGCGATGTGCCAGTTCTGGATACCAGGTTCAATCACCCTGACGAATATCGCCGCAACGAAGATCGCTGGCGTGTCACTGACCGCCGCCCCCATGTTTGGAATCGTTATAACGGCGGCCTTCTGGGTGGTGGCTGTCCTGCTAATATGGTTTGAACTGAAAAAGGCGGAGAAAAATGGAGAGGGCTTCATGGACACCGGCGCTGAGTTTCTAAAAACACCTATGGCAAATGCCCGTGCAGATGGGCAGGAACTGCCGAACCTGGCAGTTTCCATACTACCACTGGGCTGCGCAATGGTTTTAGCTGTTGTATTTAGCGTTGAGATCGTGATCGCGCTCTTCATCGGCGTGGTCTTGGCCAGTGTGTGCTATCACAAGTATATGCCCTCATATATGCAAGCGCTGGGAGATGGCGTGTCCTCTGCGTTTTCCCCTCTGATGAGCTCAGCATCTGCAACTGGGGTGGGCAGTGTGATTGCGGCCGTTCCCGGATTTCAGATCATTATGAGCGGCCTGTCTACGTTTCCCCCGGTGCTGGAAGGTATGGGATATATCATCATCATCTGTTTTGCCCTAGCGTCTCCTGCCGGGGGCGTGAGTAGTTTCGGACCGCAGGCCCTGGAGTGTATGCTTGGCGGAGGTCTGAGTGCGGGGGTCTCAGCGCGGCTGATCGCACTTTCCACCTTTACCGGAGTTCCGCCCCATTCACCCGCCATTGCCAATGTTGTTGCGGTTACAAAAATTGAATACCGCCACGCAGTGGTTGTCTATCTCAAAGTGTGCCTCATCGGTGGGGGTTTTGCGTCGCTGGTCGCCCTACTGACGATTAATTTAGGACTTTTCGTATAAGCTCGTGCACATCAGAAGCGCAATTTGAAGGCAAAGGAGTAAACGCACATGAACATATCTGTAATTGTAGCCATGGCATATTTATTTGTTACAACCATCATTATTATATCTTACACCCAGTATAAGGCAAAAAAACAGGACATGAAAAGTTTTTACCTGTCGAGCGATGGACTTGGACCAGTCATGATTACGGCGCTGGTCTTCTCCGAAGTTGTGGCTGCCGCACAAGTGGTCGGTGCGGCGGAAGCGGGTTTTACCACCGGCCTTTATGCGGTATGGAATAACTGGGGGATGGCGCTGGGTATCGTCATGTTCTTACTTATTACTGCGAAATATTGCCGCGCCGCTGGCAGTGCTCGAGGTTCTGTTACGTTGGCAGGCGCGCTGGGAGAAGTAATGGGTTTTAGGGGGAAACTTGCTCTTACCCTGGTTGCCACATTGACTTATATGATGTTTTTCGCTTCAGGCCCGGCGGCGCTGGCTGGCTTGTTCTCCCCGATGCTTGGAGTCAGCAGATCCACGTTTATTTGGATTCTCGGTGTTGTGTACATTATTATGGGCACTTTTGTTGGGCTGAAAGGCCTTGCTGTATTCAACCTGCTCAATACAACTCTTATTTTTGTCAGCGTGGCAGTCGCCTGTTTTGGCTCGGTTAATTTGGCTGGTGGCCTGGCAAATATCCGCGCAGTTCTTCCCGAAAGCTATTTTAACGTATTTCAACCCGATCCGCTCACCGCCATTGCAGGCGGATTGGGAACTGCGTTTTCTGCGATTGCTGGGCCAATTTATGCCAGTGTGACCCTGGCAGCAAAGTCTAAGAGGGCGAATACCACGGGCCAGACAGCTGTCATTGTGATGCTGGTATGCTTCTCGTTTTTGATTTCTTTTCTTGGCATCGCAGCAAAAGTGATTATGCCGGATGCGCCATCTAGTGGAATTGTCTACACGATAGCGGACTATGTAAGCCCGGTGGTTGGCACCCTTGTGCTGACCGCAGCCCTCGCAGCCTCCTTCTCCAGCGGTCCTTCGCTTCTCTTCCTTTCTGCAATGGCATTGACCAGAGATTGCTATGGACACTTTCGTCCCGATATGGAGGATAGGAAAGAACGGATGATTTTCCGAATAGTAGCAATTGCACTGGGCGTGGTGTTCATTTTTATGGCGACCACCATTAGTTCTGTTTTTCAATTTGTACTGGGGGCATTCCAGATTCGCTCTGTTATCGGCATCGCGCTGGCACTGTTTTTTTTCTGGCCCAGGGTTACGGAAAGCTCATTCTTTTGGTCAGTAATCATTGGTGGTATTGTTGCAGCTGGATGGTTTTTCAGTGGCAGTCCTCTGGGTGTTGCGCCTCTGTGGGCAGGTGGTGCGGTTACCTGCGTTATCTGTATCATTACGACTCTTTTGAGTAAAGAAGGCTCTATTTCATATTCAAGAAAAAAATATAATGAAATTATGGAAGAAGCTAAACAAAAGGAAGTTGCATAAAAGAAATAATCTTTGGAGTTGGATATTATAAAAAAAGACAGTGTTATGAAATATCTTGTCTCTCTTTGTTGTGACCACGCTTTCATAAGAGCGGCAATGTATCCTCTGCACAATCGTTCCATTATGCAAATGTTGAAGAGATAGCCTGTGCAGCGGGGATATAGCGTAAGTCCGGTCGCGACAAATATAAAAAAAGCATTCTTCTGCTCATTGCGGAACAATGCTTTTTTTTTTGATTTTTTGCTCAAGATTCTTGATTACATTTTAGAAGTGAAAAACTCTATCAGGTCGATTTCTAATCCATCACAAATTTTTTTGATTGTTACAACTCCAAGATTTGGCTTTTGTTCCCCAAAATGCTGTAAATTGTTGATAGATTAATCCCGCATATGTTCCCCAATTCGATGACGGCTATACCTTTTCAGGCATATAATTCGTTTATTCTTACAGCAACAGCTTGTTTTACTCTAGTACAATCCGCTCTTAGCAGTAAAAATACTCGCAATGGTTTTACAAAGCCAACCTGTTTGACCAATTTCCTTAAAACCAACAGATTCATACAAACTGTAGAGAGCCTGGTTTCGATAAGCTTCCGGAACTGTATCTCCAGGATTGCGCCGCCCCAAAAAACGATTGATTTCTTTTTCTGGCACCTCGCGTTTTGGTGGAAATAAGAAGATATTGTCGTCTCCCTTACTCTTGAATATTTTCTGTGAGTTGTATTCCAGCCGGTGCGTGAGGATAGCCTCAGCCTCAAGGTCGCACTCCGGTTCATCGTACTGCGTTGGCGCGGGATAATACAT
>Ga0153938_1001012_pt1 | contig 11436 bp, 15 predicted proteins | sample TSNY022MetaG_FD_104740 | JGI IMG/M metagenome (GOLD analysis project Ga0153938, IMG submission 104740) | Attine ant fungus gardens microbial communities from New Jersey, USA - TSNJ022 MetaG | ecosystem: Host-associated > Fungi > Mycelium > Unclassified | place: USA:New Jersey: Brendan T. Byrne... | reverse complement strand
CTCTCCAAAACGCAATAGCCAAAAGTACCCAATTTTCTCAACAACACCCCCCCCCCCAAAAAAAAAAAACAAAAAAAAAAAAAAAAAAAAAAAAAAAAAAAAAAAAAAAACCAGACACATACACATACACAAAAAAAAAGACCCCCATTTTCACAACCAAAAGAAAAGAATGTATGAACGTATATATCAAATCAACTAGGAATCCCACCCTCCGGTATCGATTTCCAAGGCGTCCGATTCCAATCCGCCGCTAAAAAAAAAAAAACCAAACCAGATCAACAACCGACAAAACAAGTCACTCAAAGAAAGCACGGCATACTTTTCATATGAACCGTATTCCCCCACCATCTCAAACTGATCCCCCCTCTTGGCGCTTGCAACGTCAAAAATATAACAATCAACGACAGGACAGTACCTAACAAAGAACACCCCATCACACACACAGTACACACACAGCACACAAACGTAAAACTCACCACTATCCAACGCAGAACTCGCCACATAATTAAACTTGCTCCACCACGCAAAGTTCTTTTTCCGTATCCAATACTGAAACACAAACCCGACAGCAAACCAACTACTATAATTAATCCCAGTCGCAGGCGGGATATTCGACACCCCATTCAGTATCACAGGCGTCGATACCCACTTGATCCACGAATGAGGGTATCTCCGCTGCAAAAACCAAAACGGCAGGGGCAGAAAAGCACCAACGATGATCGCGTAGAGCTGAGGATGATAGATGGATCCTGAGCCAAATTGTCTTGAAGGTCCAATGAGACCCCTGTGCAAAGAAGAAGAAGAATGAAAAGCAAGAAAGGAAAAAAGATGACAGGACTGACCAGACAGCGGAAGCAGTAAAGAAGACTTGATTGTGTGGACACGTCAACTGACTTGACTGATTGGGATCACAGATGTCCTGGATGCTTTTGAAGATCCAGGTCTTGACACCGACCTGGACAAAGGCGGCAAGGGTGGTGGCGACCATCTGAACGACAAAGGTAGCTCTAGGGGGAACCTTGACATAGTGACCAAGCTTGAGATCCTGGACAAACGAGGTGGCTTCTGTCAATGTTTGGACAGAATAGGCCTTGAAGACCATGTTGGCGAGAGGGTTTCCAGCCAGGAGAGTGCCGGGGATGATCTGGGCGAGGATATTGAGGGTGATGCCTTGACCCGTCATGGCGAAGATAAAGCCAGAGGGGAGGATGTAGATAACGGGGAGGATGACGGCGAGGACGAGAGCCCAGACAGGGACTTGAGTGTTCCAGACCTCGACGGCGACGATGGCCAAGCCGAAAAAGAGGCAAAAGGCGGTGAAATACCACCAATCGGGGACCTCTGGGTAGTTTCTCATGAGTTTAGCATGGATATCATCTGCCTCGACTCTCATTTTTTTGAGGCCGTTGAGGAGGGTGCGACCGTGGTAGAGGAGGGTGTGGACGATGACGCAGGTGCTGAGGGCAAAGGCAAGGAGATAGGTCATGGCGTAGGTGGCGGGGAGGTAGAGGGGAGAGTAGTTGTTGTAGGCATCGAGATCAAAGGTGTCGTCTGGACGGAGGACACGGGTGATGTTGTAGATGTCGCCGAATTTGTCAAAGGGTTCGATGGCAGAGATGGGAAAGTAGGCGAGCTGCCAGACGTTGGCGTAGTAAAGAGCAGGAGTGACGATCCAGTAAAAAAGGACAAAGCTGGCAAAGATGTGGAGCTGAGCCCACCAGGGGACCATGAGGGGACTGCCGATCCAGCTGATCTGGGTCCAGTCAAAGGTGAGGAAGCTCATGCCAAGGCCGGAGTGAACGCCAAAGAGTTGATTGAGGGGGATATTGTCAGGGGCAGCCCAGCAGATGAAAGAAAAGACAGAGAGGGCCTCGAAGAGATAGCCGGGGAGGAAGAAGAAAAAGAAGGAGGCGAACATGAGGATGATGAAGAAGCGGTACCTTGTGATGCCCTTTGGGGGTGGACGGTCGGTGTTGAGGGGGATGTTGAAAGCGTCGTCTTCGTCCTCTGCATGGAGGGTGTTGAGGAGGGTGCAGGCGACGAGGTTTTGTGGCCAGACCATGCTGGCAGGCCACACGAGGAAGCGCCTGCAGAGGCCAGCGAGACCGAAGCCGGTGAGCTGAGTTGCGAGGACGAGGACGGTTGAGAACCAGAAGCCGAGGTCGATGTTGTAGAAGACTTGGGATACGACGACGGCGTTGAGGGCATAGGGAGGGGATGTGGCGACGTTTGCCATGATGAAGACGAGGACGTGCTCCTTGATGTTCCAAGGGCCTGGGTTGAGGGAGAAGGAGATGGCGCGGGGGAAGGAGAGGGGGCGGAGGAAGCGAAGGATAAAGAGAGGAAGGGAGGGATGGATGAGGGCGGGAGAGAGATAAGGGAGGGGGAAACGGAAGGAGCGGATGGGGAGAGCAAAAGCGAGAAACTTGCCGATGGGGTAGGAGATGAGGAGGAGAACGAGGGGGACGACGGCGGGAGCAGGGGCGCGGAAGTTGAAGAAGACGTTGAGGGCGGTGGAGAGCATGCAGAGGAAGAGGCCGACGGCCCACATACGGAGGGTGAGGGCGGGCATGTCGGGGTCGTCGATGTTGGAGACGGAAGCGCGGACCTCTGGGAAGGGGCTGTCCTCGTCGTCGATGGCGTTGAGGTCGAGTTCCATTCTGTGGGAGGAGTCAGACGAGAATGAGAGGAAAGGGAGAGACGCACTTTATAGAGGAAGCCCGGTCCTCGTCGTCCATGATAGGGTGGTAGGGGGACGAGTTTTGACGGCGTCGAGGGAGATAGGCAGGCTCTGGCGGATGGGGAGGGGTGTCCGGGGGGAGAAAGGCAAAGACATCGTCGTCGGTGCTCTCAGAGTCTGTCTCCTCGACGTAGTGGAAGGCCATGCTGTTTGCTTGTGTTTGCACATTTCATCTCATCGCCATCACCGCGGCAATCACCGGCATCACTGCCCTGGCCATCAGCCATCAATGTCTCTCATGAATCCCGCCCTCTCCCAGCTTCACCTCTCTCGCGCGGCTGTCTGGCGCCCAGTGCCCCTTGAAAAGTCTCCCACGCCTCATCTCCCCCCTCAGGCTATTGCACAGCATCTCGTCACAGACTGCTCCCTCTGCGCGTCCCTCGTCGTCTGCCTCCAGCATGCCGCCACCTTCCACTCCTCCCTCGCCTACAGCGCCCTCCGCATCGAGAAAAACCTCTGCCACGCCACATATCTCGTCAACGGCGCTTGGACTCCCGTCGTCGTCGACAACACCCTCCCCTTCAACCCCGCAGACGGCTCTCTCATGGCCATGTCCGTCCGCGCTCACCCACCCGTCTACTGGCCCTGCTTTATTGAAAAGACGGTGCGCTCCTTGCTCTCTCTCGTCTGCTCGCTCACCCTCTCCAGTACATGAAGCTCATGGGTGGCTACGACTTTCCCGGATCGTGCGTTCTTGCCTTCGACTCTCTCTAGCCCTCAACTCTCCCAGAAACTCTAGCATCGACCTCCAGTTTGTCCCCTCTGCCCGTCTTGTTTCTCTCATCCTCTCCAAGCACCATCATAGGTTGGATCCCTGAGCAACTCGATCTCACCTCTCCCGCTTTCCAATCAGAGTCCACCTGGCTTCGTCTCTTTGCTGCCTTTTCCGCAGGTCCGTTTATTCCACGTAACACTTTCTTCTCATCTCCCCACCAGGCCACTGTCTCGTCACCCTCGGCACCGGTACACGCCCCCATCTCCACTGGCGCTCAACTCCCCTCCTCAGTGCCCACAGTTACCCTGTCATAGGTCCCTCCCTCTCTCCATTTCTCTTCTCGTCCTCATTTCTTCTAGACATCACCCAGGACGACAACGACCGCCTCCTCACCATAATCGATTCCACCTCCCAGTCCCTCAGTATCCCCTGGTCAGATGTTCTCTATCTTTTCGATGGCCTTTATCTCAGCTGGGATCCTTCCACATGGTCTCATCGTCTCGATTTTCATGGGCAAGCTTTCCTGTTGTCTACCACTCCCCTTCTCATCTCCCTCTAGCACCTGGAAACGTCATTCCACAGATCCACCCGACACCACGCACCATCTTCGCCTCAAGCTCCTCAACAAACAGCAACAGCAGCAACCCCAAGAAATCTGGATCCTTCTCACCCGCCACCTCGTCTCTCCACAGTGCACAAACGACTTTATCTCTCTCCGTGCCCACTTTGAGAATCCCGCACTTCCTCCCCTCCATCTCCTCCATCAAGTCGCCCACACCGCCTCTTACACCAACAGTGTCCATTCTCTCCTTCAAACTCGTCTTCCCTCTTCCTTTCGCTCCGGCATCCTCGCCATTTCCGCATCCTATCAAGGCCAATTCCTCTCTCAGAATTTCACCCTTTTTGTCTACTCTCAAAACACGCTCGCTGCGACTTGGCAAGCTCCTCTTGTTTTTCCTCATGTCCTCAAATTACAAGGATCTTTCACTCTCAAGAATTCTGGTGGCAATGCTTCGTATCCTTCTTTTAGACTCAACCCTCAGTATCATCTGCATATTCCCTCTGCTTCTATCAGCTCGAATATGAAACTTGTCTTGACGGCACCCAAGGATGTTCCTGTCAATATCGTCGTCCTCTGGTCTCGCGGCGATCGAAAACACGAGTAACTCGTCTTTTGAACTGTTTGCGTTCATACTTAGTTTTTGTTTAGAATCGTAGAGCGTGATGTTGCAACTTGTTCGGGCGCTTATACTTATGGTCTCGCACAAGTCGTCAAGGATCTCTTGCGTACGCTTCCTTTCTCCATTTCTTGATCACTCACTACGACTCTCAAAAGCGGGTGATTACACCGTCGTGGTCTCGGCTTTCGAACCTAAATACTACGGACCGTTCACCATCCATGTTTCAAGTCGGATTCCGTTCGAGCTCAAGCGTATTTTACAGGAAGGAGCAGGCATGTATATGAATGTCGTCAGAGGGAAAACAAGGCGATATCAATTCGTTTTGCCTTGTTCAGGTCAAGTAAAGTACGTTTACAAACATCTGTATTCGTATTCAGAAACGTTGACGCGTTGGAAATAGGATTCGCGTGGAAATGGAAAACAAAACGCAAACGGGAATCGGGCTTGGCGTTGGTTTGTATAATGAAAAGAACGACAAGGTTAGTGTAGAAAGCAAAGAGGACAGCAGCGGCGTTGTGACGCCGGTCGTGATGCTGAAAAAGGGGACATACGAGATTGTCATCATTGTGTCGATGCGCAGTTTTACGGGAGAACAGGAAGTCAAAGTGGTCGTGTACACCTCGATGAGCGGTGTTACGTTGACGGCCCATTAACGCTGAGCTTTTCTTTCTTCTCGTGTTCCTCCCAGATGGTGCGTAACGGACCCAACGAAGAAGGCGTTGTTTTGAGTTTGAGATGGTGTTGGATGACGAGATCGAGAAAGTTGTTGAAGCGGGATTGGTAGAAAGAGTCGAGAGTGGGCGATGGGAGAGGTGAGATGGTGCGTGGGTGCGTTGTCGTCGTCGTCGTTATAGCGTGAAGATCTGTATGAAGTGTGATAGACGCTACCCGTCATTGTCGTTGTCGTTCATGTTAATAAAAAGAAAATCAAGCAAAAAGAAACTCGCCTTGACGATCAGCCAGATTGACGAGCGTTTTTGTTTTTTCCATTAATGCTTTTTCGAGTCTTTGATCTAGTTCTTGAGAAGGAGGGGAAAAGAGGGGGATGAGACGACCGAGGATGATATTGAGGATGGGGAAAAGATGGCGGAGGAAGAGGATGTGGTGGTGTATTACCCTGTTGGGAGGTGATATCCACGTTAAAACATCGATCATCCAAAAAGAAGAAGACCCGGTGGCGGTGATGGAGGAGGTGGAGGAGGAGAAGAGGAGAATGAATTCTGTGAAAAGGAAGAAACAGAATAGGATCCAACGCCACTATTTTTTATTTTATTTTTTGAGAGAGAGTTTGGTTGGTATGTGGGTGAGGGAGGATGGTACGTACGAAAAACAAGAAATTGGATTTGGAACTGGAACTGGATTTGGTGAAGAGAGACCAAATCAAGAGTGTACCGCCCGATACGACGTGGTACCCCCCTGCTTGTAAACTCCCGTGAACCATGAAATCACGACGGGTGCGACATGATGTCCAGGATAGTATATTTGGTCCGAACCTGTTTTTTTCCCAAAATCATTCAAAATTGGAATTGAGAGAGAGAGAGGAATGAAGTTGGGTTGGGTTGGGGAAGGACGAACCGGTCGTAGGCGAATCTTGTGTTGGGATTTCGAAGTGCTTCGTAGACTTGGCGGACCCTTACAAACGCCTCCTCCACTTGCCCGTTGTTGTTGTTGTTGTTCTGGTTGAGGTTGAGGTTGAGGTTGTGATTGTTGTTCAGGTAGGTTCGATCCGGATGAATCTTCTTAACAACCTGCCTAAACCCCGCTTTCAACCCATTCTCATCCACATGCACGCTCACACCCAACATCTCATACCAACTCCCATACCCCCCTCCTGCAGCTTGTTTCGTGAAGAACAAGAACCGAACGAGATCGCAACACAACCAGCTCGAAACGAGAATCGAAAAGAGAAGCCTGTAGTGGCGGTGGTAGGTGGTGGTGGTGCGGTGCGGTGTAGGGGTGATGTTGAGTGTGTGGTAGGAGAAGATGAGGAGGCGGTGGGTTAAGAGGTCGGGTAGGACGGTCCAACTCCAGAGTGAGAATAGAGTGGAGAGCAGCATTGCAGGGAAATGGGAAATGTCACGTCTACTGAACTAACAGCAACAAATTGTATATTGATCTTCGACGGTACAGGTGTCTCGTGATCAATGAATCTTACCCCTGTACATGCATAAGTATCGTCTGCTTCATCTCAGTCGTCTTGATTTTGACTGGGCCTTCAGACATGACCTTGTCGTGGTTTGAGAGAGCGGAAATCAGATGGTGGTGAAAATGTGACCCCCAAGGATGTTCAAGGCTGCTGTAGCCAACATCAAAATGATGTCCAGTTAGTTTGTTTTGACAGATGCCTGACTGGCTTCAAGCTTGGGGATCCTGCAACGAACCCCCCCCTCCCCGCATATGTACCCCGGGGGGAGGGGAGATCTTTGCCAAGGCGTCGCGCTCTCTGTGCACACTCTTTCCCAAAATAAGCGATCATGACCGAGACGATGTCTGGCCAGTACCACCGCTATTTGCCTCAGCATGGGGCATCTGGTTTGATCTGTTGTATTCCAAGCACGCGTTCGTGCATTGGTATGTGGGTGAAGGGTACTTTTGATTGATCGGATTATGTCAGGTGTCTTCACCTTGTTCGTATTCTTTGAGTTGTCACTAGACTTTTGCAGGATGGACGTTTGGGCTGGGAAGGAATCATAATAAAAGATATAGTGATCTGTAAGGTATCGCAACCATTGTCGTCGTATATCGTCCTCGCAATATAAAATGATTACCAAATTAAGGAAATGTATAGCGGTGGGAATTTGATAGTGTGACGAAGGACAAGATGCATGCGCCAAAAAATAAGCTGCCTTTGGTAGATGATATAAATGAGAAACGTGTTAGGATGAGGAAAAACAATTCAGAAGTGAACTGTTTTCCACACAAAATGTGTGGAATTGATGCCTTTGAGAAGGCATTACCTTAGTGGTCGAGACGCGGTTGGAACTCCTGCCCGATTGCTTCCGCAATCAGTAGTGTGCCCTTTACGAACTCGGCTATCTCGCCGACACAACGCCTATCAACTTTCTTGAAAACAACACTTTGAAATTGTCATTTTCTTCACACTTGTCAATTTACATTGTCAATTACCATCCTCATTTATCAATTGTGAGACTGAATTCTCTAGGTCGTTGGTTTATTTTATTTTATTAAAAAAAAAGCCACACACACGCTGGCTAGCTAGCTAAGAAAATCGGTTTATAAACACGCACTCAAGTGACATTGAATTCAATGTAACTCTCCACCTCCTGTGCAAAAAAAAACGAGTTGCATTTCAATACCTACACGTGGGGCGTATTGAGAAGTGTACCTTGGTGGTAGTGTCAATTTCTTCAGTCAGCTGTTGAGCCAACCTTCCTCATCTCAGCCTCGAGATGAGTGTGTTGAAGTGAACCGACGAGTCGATGACGTCCCTTTCTTTCCTACCTACGTCATGATCCCATTCTCATATAAATAGTTTTTCGTACACCTTTGTACCTCAGCCGTCTACCACATCGGGTGACGACTGAGACTTACTGTTACTTCTAGTTGAGTGAAATGACGAGGATAAGTCAATGGTGGGCAAGTGTTGAGAAAATATCGGCTGTGCGCATTACTTCCCGCCCCGGCCCCTTCCTGTGTCAATGCGTTGTGACTGTCTTCATCGGAAGATGACTTGCACAAAGTCGTCAATGACTGACTTCTCCCGCTCCCAATGGATTCAATCGAGCTTCCAATTTACGTTCCCAGTATTGTGCCCCTGCAATGTTCGATTATTTTCCTGCTTATTCTTTCCCTTCAGGTCGCGTTTTGGGTGATTGTGGTGAGGGAAGGACCACACCCTCGACCTCCTCTTTGAACACACTACAAAGTAGCTTCAGATTCTCGTATGAGCTTCTCCTCTAAAGAAAGGGCAGACAGAAGATAGGTGAGAGGTGCCAGGATCAAAACATGCATAGTGGTCGCTGCCTGTAAACATGATATCAATACGTGGAACAAAGTGGGAGAAGAATGCTGTAAAAAGAAAGAAAAACGCACTTGGCGAAGAAAACGTGTACGGGCATTGATCAAAGTCGATTGATTCATGTCCACTGCCGTTTCCAACGCAATACGTGTATCAGGGACAACGCACGTCTCGAGATTTTCGACGAGGTTACCTACTGGATCGGGGTCCTGGATGCCTGTGGTGTCGTCTATCTGTTGGCACAGTCGATTTCTGGACGATATAAGCCTCTTATTTGTAAATATTCTGTACGATTTGACGTGAGGTCCATAACACCTCAGGAGATCTGAGAGAGAACATAATGTTAGAAGCGGAGTTAAAGCATTAGAGAGGAGGTAAGGCCCTCTAACACTCGGTTGTTCTGTTTTGCTGATCTGTCAGAAGGCCAATATTTGAATACTACATGTATAGTATCTAAATAATGTTGAAATGCATATTTCAATACTATTTTGATACTACGCATGTAGTGTTGAGATATTCGCCTTTTGAGAGAGAACTGTTGAAAGAACTATAGCAAGCATAGCAGTATGGAAAACTGGCTGGAATACTCACCCAATCAAGTTGAGTTTATACACCGTTTCACAGTTTAGAGTAGAGAACAATGAGGCTCAAGTGTAAGAGAAATATGAGTACATGTTTGTACTGAGACTATCGCATCTATCATCTATCAATCTATCAATCTATCACATCTATCATCTATCAATCTATCAATCTATCACATCTAGTCCTCGTGTCATTTGTTGTTTGTCATTGATGCTATTAACATCAACGACCATGTATAATAAAGTCCCACTTCCAATCCGAATTTGTGTTTGACACTTCGAAATGATATTTCTCTAGGACCAGAGATACAAGTATACAACAATAAATGTTTCATGCGGGCAGCTCGAACTTTTGCCCTTGCAATACTCTGATAGAATGAATCATAACGACAGGAGTCATCGACAAAGAGAGAAACGCACTTTGTAAGGTATACATAAAAGAAGTCGACGTATAACCCTGTCTGGACGAGACCGGCGGTAACTGCAATAGGGTCAATGGTTCCCTCTGAGAAATAACTGAAGTGACGCATGAAGAATTGTGGTACTCTATGAAAAGCGATACTTGCGTACCGGTAGATCCAATTGGGAATGTAAAGGGCCCTGTAAACACCAAGCGCGGCCAAGTAATGCGTCGTGATTGTCTCTGCCTCCCCTGTCCGTTGAAGCATGAAGAGTTGAGGTAGAATAGCAACGGATTCGAGGAAAATAGAGAACGACCACAGGATTTCGGTAAAGGAAAACTTGTAGTTGAAGATGAGAGAAAGTATAAAACACGGGCCAACGAGGTATTCGATCTTGAAGGTATCAATGGCTGGATCATTTGTCGGACTTTGAAGCAAACTAAATTGGCAACATTCAGGGAGGGAGAAGCGGGGAGGCTAACCGGTATTGAAACTTCATAATGTATAGGGTGTAGCAGGTGCTCGCAATGAAAAACAACTTCATGACCGAGTTATACAGGGAGACATAGCGGTAAAAGAGGTCCAGGTATCGTGTTGTGAAAACGAGTACATAGAGAGCCTGTGTCTTGAATGAGATGCCTGGAATTCAGTGATATTGATCAGGCAATAAGCAAGAGCATAGCGGGCTGCAGGCTCACCACGACAAGAGCGGGTTGTTTGAATCTTGTGCAACAATATGAATATTGAAGCCAGATGTGACAAATCGCCTTGACTGGTGGTATCAGAGCAGCACCATGATGAAAGCAACGTCGAGCTCACCAAGAAACCGGAAAATGTTCATAGCTGCAGTGGGAGCAGAAACTTGACTGTTACGAGCGGAAGGACACCTGTTTTCGACGCTGCGCGACGACGTGTTCGTATGGACACTATTTAGCTTATATAAACATTTCCACGCCTATATGTCTTTGACTTCACCTACAAGTCGCAGGTGCACCTTGCACCATGAAATGGTGAGCGTTGTTTACTCCGTTATGGTGAATGCAAAGATGTTCTAGTAAAAGGGTCGATTCCACTGGCCCGCGAGGGAGCCCCCAAACTTGCTCTGGCTATTTTTCCAACAGTGCAGTGAACCGATGACGAGTCTTATACCCGATGGACCATTCCAAGCACAAGCTGGTTCATTGTAAGGCTATACTTACATTTCTGACTCTTTGAAATATATGGGCTGCGATGATCGAAAGTCTCCCGATCTCGCAGCAAAGGCAGAGTCGTATATCCAACTCGGGCTGCTACAACCGAGGCCGCTTCAAGCTGAGCCTAGACAGTGCGCTTCCTGTATTCCCACACTGTCCTGGGTGGTCTCCAGACGTGGTTTACTCCTTCGAAGCGAGCGGTGCATTATGACGTGCATGATCAAAGCATTTGGGCTCAAGGCCCATGCCCACAAGTGTGGTTTCGTGCATATAATCAGGTTCACTGCCATATTGGATTGATTACGCTGCAGCAGTGTTTAAAGGCGTCTTTGTGGAGAATGAGATCTTCTTATGAGTCTGCCCAGTGCAGCACTGAGCATTTGTTCTCGACTGAGACATGTTTGATGTCAAACATGATGGCTGACTTCGTTTATTATAGGTTCCTTGTTGGTATTGAACTTAGGCTTGTGCTTTGTATCATCCCCCATAGTCCCAGGTGTACTCTTTATCGCTCAGCTGGAGCGCTACCCTGTTTATAAAAAACTGGTGGCAAGCCAATTAGTGATCATGACTTTTGAGTAAGAGATACCCTATGCTCACCCATTAATTCTATTTTGAAGATTTATGCATTATAGATCGCGATAAT
>Ga0153938_1001011_pt1 | contig 11437 bp, 11 predicted proteins | sample TSNY022MetaG_FD_104740 | JGI IMG/M metagenome (GOLD analysis project Ga0153938, IMG submission 104740) | Attine ant fungus gardens microbial communities from New Jersey, USA - TSNJ022 MetaG | ecosystem: Host-associated > Fungi > Mycelium > Unclassified | place: USA:New Jersey: Brendan T. Byrne... | reverse complement strand
TTCGCTTTTTGTGGTAATCCAATTTCTCATTTCCTTATATAGTTATTAGCTAGTTACAACTTTTAATTTTACTCAAACTCAAACTGCATTCAAACTTCTAAAATACCGTCATATTAAAATTATCCCTTGATGTAAATATGCACTGTATTCTCATCCAGCCTTTCTAATATACGATATCCATGCTCGCTAGAAGTAGCATTCCATCTGCATTTGGTTGACAAAATCGATTGAGTAGACAGCTTCCTTCGTCACGAACACGTATTTTTCCTAGCAATCCAACGACTGCCCATTGTAATATCAACTAATGTTAAATCGCCATTAATGAAACCAATTAATGTTTTATATTTCTAATTACTCATTAATAAATACTACAATTTCACCATCTGGGACTGATTCCAATAGATTGACCTCATTTTCATCTAGGTGTCCAATAAGATTCCTCTCTCCATCGTTCTCAATCGGTTTTAATACTACTTGAACCTCTGCTAAATATTCTTTTCTGTTATCATTAACAATAACTAAATCTCCACGTCCGAAGAATTCCTTTTCAGAGTTTGTAGGCGTTATTGACCTATTTTTGTAGATAAATCTAGACATTCTTGATCTCCATAACCATTCTGAGCAATCACCTACATCTGAATGTGGAAAGTAATCAAGTACAACTTCCCTTTCTAAATCAGAAATATCTTTATTAAGATTAATTCTCACTTTATGTTGTGGAAAAAACATATCATCTGTAGCACCAAATTTCTTTTTGATTTTTATAATTGGATACTTGTTTTCATCTGGTTCTACATCTTTTAAACTCTCTATAATTTTAGATAATTCCTCAGGAGTAGCATAAGCATTTCCAATAATAATATCATCAACATCACCTGTTACGAGAAGTTCTCTAAATTGTAAATCAATTGGTAAATTACGATGTCTTTCAACAGTGGGAAGTCCATGTTTTGCCCCAACAGATCCATGTGTGTTCTCCGCATTTGAGCTAATAAATGCTCCAATGCTAATCCCTAATTTTTTGAATTCTTTATTTATATTTTTGAATTTTTCCCACTTCATACCACTATATCTTTGAGGATAAAAATTATGGCATACCTGAATATTATTTTGATTATTAACTTTCTCAGCTATTGTTTTAATTTTTTTAATTGGCATAACTGATGCATTGAATTCAATTATTATACCATCAGTATTATTAGTGATTTTAATGTTATTTTCCAAATCAAAACTTAAATCAAGTCTTAAAATATCAACCTTCATCTCTTTAAACGCTGACAAATTCTCTACAGATGCACCCAGTTTTTCAAAACTTTCAGGCTGAACATCCAATGCAACTGTCATTCCATATTTATGAGCCTCTGCAATAAATTCAGAAAAATATTTTACAACCTCGTCCTTTGTGCCATCCACTGCAAAAATACTAGAGAATACACGTGTAAAACCTAATGAACTTGCAAGCTTAAAATAATCTTTGATTTCATCAAGAGAACTTAAATTTGGATATACAGATATTCCTAAATTATTTACTCTTTTATTAAGCATTGTTCTTTTCTCCTTTACTTTTGATAATTCCCTCAGTAATTAATACTTCATAAAGATTAATCAGTTCTTCAGCCATAAGTTTTATATTTTCTGCACTCATTATTTGATCCTCTGCATGCATTAATAATAAATCTGGAATCACTTTTTCTCCACTAGCATATTCAGTTAATAACTCCATATGTGCCTTATGTCCAAGGACAAAACATTCCTCTCCTTCTCCAATCAATCTTTTTGAAGTTTTAAAATCACCATTTTTTGCTTCCTCAATAGCTAACATGAACTTGCTTTTTGTTGTTCCAACTGCTGAAATAATTTGAAAACTAATTGCCTCAAAATCAAACATTGTTTTCACCTAATAAAGCAATTACTTGTTCAATAACTTGTTTCCCGTCAATCATTCCATAAGCTTGCATAGTTATTACATTTACAGGAATATGTGGAAGCATTTCTCTTACCATTGATAATTGGAATGCTACCTGAGGCCCAAGCAATACGCAATCAGCATCAATTGCCACTTCAATTGCTTTTTTTACTGGGAATGCAACAATCGTACATTCATATCCAATTTCCTTTGCATGATTTTTCATCTTCCTCACTAAGGCACTTGTAGAAAGCCCCATATTACATAGCAATACAATTTTTTTCATTTTAACCTCACATTCCTTTCGCGGCAGGTGCTTCAAGGCACACATTGGAATGAAAACCTTGAATTCCTACGATATTTTTCTTATATTTATAATAGAAGGAGTTACACACTACAAAGCACGGTAGGGTGAGTTGTAGACTATTGCAACTCTCGTACAATTTAAACCAGCATTTTAACCAGTGCAAGTTAAGACTCTTCAAGCACACATGAGTAGTCCTTTGAGGCTGTAGATTAATCTTTGACTTTAGTTTATTCTTTTACCCAAAGGGCACTCGTAGTGTTTGTCCTAACAGTCACTGTTCTCCTTCTACTATTTTTAGAAAGGAGTTTTTTTATGAAAGTTAGCCAAGAGGATCTCTCTATTCTTATCAACTCTATTTTACCTGACAATACCCAATTTTCCACCTAGGTTTTTAGCTGTTTATTTGGGGTAAGGGGCACTTTATCCATTTTTCTTTATTTTTTGTTTTATTTCCTTTTTTTATTTTCAGATTATCTTCTTGGTATATTATATATGACTTACCCAATAGTCATTAGTGATATACCTTCCTTTCCTTAAATTTTTATAGAATTGAAATTTTGATGTGTCTGATTGCATTCTTTTCCTATAGCTTTGACTAAAGGTTATCTCCACTTCTTTTAACTAAATTATATCAGTAGATAGTCTTTGAACTTGTATTTCGCACCAGAAGAGAGAAATAGTAGTGAATCCTTTTTTCATCTAAAAACTCTGAAGGATTTCAAACGTTTATCAATAACACTCAACATTTTACTTTTCATCGTCATTATTGGTTGTCTACAATTAATACCTAATTTATTATTCTGCCACCGAATCCAGTTCTTGTTGTTTTGCTCTGTTATCAATGATTTTAAAGAATGGGTACCAAATCGCCATGTTAATAACAATCAAAATACATCCCCAAACAAAGCCAGACCAATGACTATTAACAAATGCCATTTGAATTGGACCAGGAAGCATATTGTTGGCAGTTGCTCCTGTAGGCATTGCTAAAAATCCAATTTTGCTCATCAGCACAGTAAGTAATAGATTGAGAGGATTTGTTATTATATGCGGAATTACCATTACAGGGTTCATAACAATTGGAATACCAAACGTTAAAGGCTCACCAATATTGAAAATAGAGGTTGGTAATGATAGTTTTCCAAGTATCTTGTATTGTTTCGATCTTGCAAACAACAACATAACAATGGTTAAAGCTATCATACAGAACGCTGAAATTACAGTGACCCATGCCCACTCAGGATGCGGTGCCGCTTGACCAACACTATATGCCGCAATATTCTCAGTTAAAACAGTTTTATAAATGACTGCAAATGCAGAATACGCTACTAAACCGCCATGGATTCCCATTCCCCATAAAACTTGAGTCACGGTTACATAGACTAAAGCTCCTACTAATCCCCCTCCTACGGAAATAAGTGGTTGTTGTACAATTGTATAAATAAATGACTGAGCAGTACCATAAGAGGTAATACTGAACCCCCACCTGATCCCTAAAAAAATTAAGAAAACAAGTCCACCAGGAATCATCATTTCAAACATTTTCGAAACATTTTCAGGCACTGATTCTGGCATTTTAAGCTTGAACCCCTTTTGTAAAAATAATACATACAATCTTGAAGCAATAAGTCCTGCGAACAAAGCTAAGAAAATTCCACGTGCGCCAATTGAAGAAACAGGAATAATGTTTTGTACGAATTGTGACACTACTTCTCCTGCTGCATTTAATGATCTTTGAGTCTCATTAAATGGAGTTAGAATCATAAATGCTCCTAATGCTACGATTGCTGCTCCAAATGCATCTTCTTTGAATTCTTTAGCAACGGTATATCCGATTGCTAGAACAACATACAATGCCATAAGATCAGTTGTGATTGATACGGGAATAGCAAGGATTTCCTTTAATCCACTAGTAACCAAGAATTCTTGCCAAGCATTTATTGGGAAGGATCCAATCAACATAAAAATTGAACCAGCAATATTTATTGCAGCAATACTCATAAATGAATTTGTAATGATTCTCACATACTTACTTTGAGAAAGACTTAATAATTTTTGTAAAAACTTATTATTCATTGTTCTTACCTCCTTTATATATATCATATAAAAAGTTAAAGATCCTTTCATTATCAATATTTTCTTTTTTTTAAGAAATTATTGATAATGAAAGGATCTAAATTATTATTTTTAAAAGTAATAGGATGATTATTACAATGCCATATTTTAAAGGCATTTCAATCATAGTTTGAGAATGCGAATTATTTCTTGCTAGATGGTGAAAGTCTATTTTCCTCATAAAAAGATTAATTGCTGTGGTTAAAGCTAATATAATAATTAGCAAAATATAATTATTAGTGCCTTGACCCAACATTGGTATTAAACCATTTTCTAAATTGAGTAGTTCATTTGGGAGTTCTTTAATTGTATTCATATCCAAAATAAAGGAAGAGCTTAAAAGAAACAATAAACCATATGCTATTTCACTATCATTAGTTAAGATTCCATATTCATAACCCAGTGCGAAGGCAATATAAAATGGAAACATCCCAAAGCTTATACCGAATAATATTTTAGCTGTTGAAGAATCAAAAAAATATATAACTAACCATGATATAAATCCTAATAAAGCTATAGGAATGCATCGTGTTAGTGCGTTTAGTATCATTTGGAAAATTTCACTAAATGTGATTTCTTTCACCATCATATTATCTTCAACAACAACCCTATAATTATTTATTTGTTCATATATCTTTTCTACATTCCCAAATACTAAATCTGTTTCTTCCAAATAAATAATTTTGATGCCATTGGTTTTTGCATTATATTGTAAAGATTTTGACAATAATTCAGCTTGAGGAGCGATACAAAAAATATTTGTATCATTCATAACATCAGAATAAAAATTTACTTTAATTGCTGAAAACGAATCATTATATCCCATTTTGTTTGAATAATCATTTAATTTCTTTGCCAATAAATTTGTTGTTAACCCTGAGGCACAAACTAGAGTTATTCTCATAAATACTATTCTCCTTTCGCAATTTCAAGTAACTTTTCTTTTTGGGTATTAAATATCAACTCATTAACTTTACTATAATTAGAAATAATATCAGTAATTAAATCACTTATTTGATCATAGATTATTGAATTTTCATTTGGGATAGCTAGTAAAATGATTAACTGTACGTTTGCAAACTTCCACTTAATAGGTCTATCTAAGCTTACTACACTTAATATCACCTGTTTTCCCTGATATATATATGGATGCGGTAGAGCAACTCCATTACCTACTTCAGTTGAGCTTATATTCTCTCTGGCAATAATCTGATTAAAGAAATCATCATTCACTGGACTTGTTTTTGCTACTTCAACACACATAAATTTCAATACTTCTTCTTTAAAATTAAATTTCTTTTTCTGGAAAAACAAATTTTGATCAACAATTTTTTCAAGTTCACTAATCAATGTTACTGATTTAATTACTTTATCAACTTTAGTTGCAATTCTCTCACTAAAAATTAAATCAATCAAAATAATCGGAATATTGACTTGTATATCCAAAGGAATTGTAGTTAAAATACAATGAACATTTGAAAAATCATAATTATCCAAGATAAGTGATGATACTAAAACTAGATTCTCTTGTTTAAAATGATATCTCTCCACCAATTTATGTTGGAGAAGTTTTGCTGTACCCATGCCTGAAGAACAAACCAATAGTATTTTTTTGTTAATATGTGACTTTTTTTGCTGATCTAGAGAGACTGAATAATGTAATGCAAGATATGCTATTTCATCTTCATTAACTTTTAGATTAAATGCATCATATATTTTTATGGCGGTATGAGCTGCTATATCATATCCTTTTCGCATATCTCTTTTGATTTCAATAAGATTTGGGTTTTCTTGTTTCAATCCGAATTTTAGTCTTGATAGTAGTGGTTGAATGTGAATTGAGAGGGCAGTTTTTAGTTCTTGATCATATCTTAGGTCTATATTCTCAAATTCATATATTGACTCTAAAACATCATCTACAAAAGCTAATACTTCCTCTGATACTTTCACGTTATTTTGTAGTCTCTTCCCTAGTAAGTGTACAACAATATATTGACGCTCACTGTCTGGTATTTTAATCCTAAAATAATTTTCAAATTTTTCAGCAATTTCTTTCGCTGCATTTTTTTCATTTTCGATATCTTTTTTTTGATCAAAAATAAATTTATTCTCCATTATGTTATTTGATTTTATTCTATCAATTGAAATAACACAGTGTTGTATTAGATTATAAAAATTAATATCATTTAAAATTAGATTGTATTTTTCAATCACCTCAATAATTGTTTTTTGAACTATCTCAGTCGCCTCTTTTCTATTAAAATCTTTATTATGGCTAATATGTGCAATACAGATTCGCATATTAATTTCTTCCCCTTTGATTTTAATTCCATATTTAGGTTTTGTTACAATGCTTAAATCATATTTTTTAATTCTATTTTTTATCATTGGCATTAATCTGTCTATTGTTGCCCTACTTACATATAATTCATCTGCAAGAACTTCAATTTTTATATAGTCTTTAAAACCAACCAGTTTCTTTATAATTATTGAGATTCTTTCATCATTCATATTATTTTCAAGGGTAGTTGCTTCATATATAAATTTATGAAATAAATTAGTTTCTTCAATTGTAATCTTATATCCCAAGTTATATTGAAAGTCTAAATGAAAACCATGATTTTTGCTATCTATTTTATTTGTCTCTATAATTTTCTCAATGGTTTTAGAAGAAAGTTTCAATTCATTAGCAAGCTGTTTTATAGATATATACCTGTCTTCGTAATATAAAATTTTTACAATATCGACCCATCTAATATCCATCTTTCTAACCTCTCTTTCTAAGTCTTAAATAATATATATTTAATCATTTAATTTTGGAAATACTTCATTTATCATTCTTCGTCCTTCTTTAGACTTTTCTCTAAAATAATCAATGTTAGTTTTCAAAAGATTTAGTAGTAACATATCTGCAACACATAACTGAGATACACGGATAGACGCTGTCCGGATCATGTTTCTAACATCAAAATGTACAGTACTTAAAGTAACATCCGCGTACTTTCGCAGCGAATTATTTGTATTTTTTGTGATAGCTATAATTTTTACATCTCGCTCTTTTGCTTTTTTTGCAGCAAATACAATTTCACGACTCTCTCCAGATTCTGAGAAGAGAATAATAACATCTGTTTTTTTCATAATTATAATCTCTGAAAAAAGTAAATGTAGATTATCATATGTTTTTGCCGATATTCCGGCGGTAATTAGTTGAGCAGATAGATATCTAGCAAAATCATTTGAAGCACCTGCACCAACACATATAATTGAATCGGCTTTTGTTAAAAGCTTTGTACAGTCTTCAAAAACTGTGGATGGATTATACTCAAACGTTAAAGATAGCACTTCATAATACCTACTTATTATTTTATAATTTGTTTGAGCTACTGTTTCATCTGCTGTGATATCTTCAAGATCCAATGAACTTTCATTCTGAATATGAATGTCGGCTAGTAATTCCCTAAAGCTAGTATAGCCAAGTTTTTTTGTAAATCTGATAATAGTAGACTGTCCAACGTTTATTTCATCAGCCAAATTATATGATGTCATTTTTTTCACTATATTATTATTGGCCAAAATATAATTTGCAATAGTTTTTTCTGAATTTGTTAAAGAATTATATAAATTTCCTATTCTTGTTTGAAACATAATTATCTCCTCCAAAGTTTATTCTTTATGTTATTATAACCTATTTTTTAAATTTCTCATAACTTTTGGTTTAAAAATTTATATATTTACGCATTTTGTGAATTATTAATTTACAAATATTTTTTCCCATGTTAAAATTGAACTATAAAAAATTAAAGGAGGAAAAAATGAATACAGAACTATTATATTTGGATTCGTTTGTAAAATTAATGAAACGAATTGAAGTAGAACAAAAAGATGAAATAGTTAAAGTGGCGGAGTACTTGGGAGAAATTATGATAAATAATGGAATAATTCAGCTATATGGATTCGGAGTCAATGGCACGCTCCCAATGGAACTTGAATTTCGTGCTGGTGGATTTATTCAATACAACCAATTAAATGCACGAGATTTAGTCTTACAAGGCAAAGTTCCAAATGAAATATTTATTAGTGAGGATTTCGGTAAATATACACAAATTGTAGATTTGTTTTTTGAATCTTATAATATTAATGAGAACGATACTTTCCTAATTACTCAAATTTCACAACCAAATGAAATCACTGAATCATTAGTTCAAGAAATTAAAAAGCGTGGTTTTAAATTTGTTTTAATTACAAATAGTTTGTATCCGGAACTAATGAATAGCAAGGCATTCCAGCTTGCTGATTATATTATTGATATTAAAGTTGAGTATCCAGACAATGTATTTACACTACCTAGCATGCTGAAAAGTGGACCAATTGCAAATTTAATAGGAAATATTATTGCTCAAATGTTAACAGCAGAAATATATAAATATTTAGTATCAAAAGAAGCAACACCAAATATCTTACTCAGTACTAATATTACAGGTGCCGATGCACACAATAAAAAAATTGGCCTAAAATATGAGGGACGTTATGGATCTTAAAAAAAGGAGAATAAAATGAAAGAAGTTAATATTACAACTTTTACAGAAGAAGCAATAAAATATATAAATGAACTTACAACCCAAGTTGCAGCTATTGAAAATGCAAGTCAGATTCTTGGAGAAACCATAAAAAATAATGGAGTAATTCATGTTTTTGGTTCTGGTCATTCAATGGGTTTTGGAATCGAAATGTCTGGGAAGCCAGGAACTTTAGTTCCAATAAATGTAATGCAAACATCTGATTTTGTATCGAGAGGGTTAATAACTTTTGAGGATTTTAAAGATCTTAACAACAAATTTGAAAGACGTCTTGGAGTGGCTGATCGTCTTTATAATTTACATGATATTAATCCGTATGATGCATTTATTATTATATCAAGTTCAGGTATTAATGGTTTAGTAATTGATTTAGCTCAAAAAGCAATTGAAAAAAAACACCCAATTATTGTTATTACAAGTATGAAGCATACTCTTTCAGAACAATCTCGTCATCCTTCAGGACGTAAATTATATGAATTTGGAGATGTTGTAATTGATAATTGTGCACCCTATGGTGACGCAATGTTAGAGACTGATGGAGTTGAAAAAATTTGTTCAATCTCATCAATCACTTGTGGAATAATTGCTCATGAATTGACTCATAGAATAATTAACTATCTAGAATCAAACAATAGTGAATGTCCTATACTTCGATTTGGAAATGATATTGAAACACAAAAAATCAATCAAGAATTAAAAAACAAATATAAAAGGAGAAACTAACTATGAGTTATCATTATAATTACACTAATGTAATTGTGGATTTGATTTCTACAATTGAAAATACTGAAAAAGATACTATTGCTAAAGCTACTTCTGTATTTGTAGATGCTATTAAAAATAACAAAATTATTCATACGTTTGGCACTGGTCATTCTCATATGATAGGAATTGAAATGTTTGCGAGAGCTGGTGGACTTGCAAATGTTAACGCAATTCTTGATCCGGATGTTATAACCTCAAATGGTGCAAGACGTTCAAGTCTCTTAGAACAACTACCGGGTCTTTCTGATATTATTTATGACCACTATAATATAAGTAAAGGTGATGTAATGATTATAATATCTAATTCTGGACGTAATGCTGTACCTATTGAAATGGCAATGCGTGCAAAAAAAGAAGGTGTTTTTTCAATCGCATTAACTAACCTCAAACAATCTAAAAACACTACATCTCGTCATTGTAGTGGTAAAAAATTATATGAGTGTGTTGATCTTGTTCTTGATACACATGCTCCATTCGGTGATACCTCACTAGAAGTTGGCCCGATTAAAACTGGTCCAGTTTCGACAATAATAAGCATATTTATCCTTAACACAATAGTTCACGAATCATTAAAAGTATTACATGAGCAAGGCGAAGATTTACCTGTCTTTCAATCTCAAAATGTTGATGGCTTTAACAATGATATACTTTATGCAAAATACGAAGATAGAGTGAAGCACTTTTAAAAAAGATGTTAATGTCATTACTATTGAACTTAGAAATAAGATACTATATCTTTAAACACATTGGAATGTACAACTCAAAAGCATACATGCTTAGTACCTTATAACTTATCATCATTCCAAAGATACTCATAAAGATTTATCAATCTTGGACGATAATATTAGCTCTGTCGATGTAACATTATTAAAAGAAGATGTAAAAGAAATTGACGATGCCTTAGCAAGGATTGATTTAATATTAGAGCGTTGGGATCCAAATTCAGATAATGCAAAACGTAGCGGAAAATAAATGTAAAGTAAGATGTATAGGACTAGTGGTTAATCACTAGTCCTATTGTTTCTTAATTTCTATTTAGTTTTCCTCTTCATTAACTAGTCGTTTCTGATAAACGTCAATTTTATAATTGATTGTATTTAAGTTTTCTTCTAATTCCGACATCTGCATTAATACATTAGCTTTATGTTTACGCATAATTTCTAATCTTTCTTCTGTTGTTGATGGTCCTTGCATTCCTAATTCTACATACTCTTTAATTTGTTTTAAAGGCATACCACTATTTTTTAAACAAGCAATAATACGTAACCAATTAAAATCATCTTCTTTAAATCTTCTGATTCCTATATTATCACGATCAACAAATGGCAATAGTCCTTCTTTATCATAATAACGTAAGGTATAAGCAGATATTCCAGTTCTTTGAGCTACTTCTGATATTGTAAATGTCATTTGATATCCCTCTTTTCTATTAATTAACTAAATTATATATCTTAGAGCTAACTCTAAGTCAAGAAGTTTGTCAATAAAAATTTGTAAAATGTAATACTAACTTCAGTAATGTAGTAGTACCATCAGTAAAGAAGAAGTTAGTCTTACACAAGTTTAACAGATACAATTCATTCAGCACTCAATTATTTAACACCTATTCAATTCGTAAATCAAAATAAACAGTAAGCAAATCCTCTTAACTTTATGTCTGTTTTTTATGGACACCTCCAATTTTTTTTATTTCACTTGTCCACCTTAATGAGAACATGTCACTGTTGAAATTAGCACTTTTTCTTTTTTCTATTAAATTGTTACAGA
>Ga0153938_1001007_pt1 | contig 11462 bp, 10 predicted proteins | sample TSNY022MetaG_FD_104740 | JGI IMG/M metagenome (GOLD analysis project Ga0153938, IMG submission 104740) | Attine ant fungus gardens microbial communities from New Jersey, USA - TSNJ022 MetaG | ecosystem: Host-associated > Fungi > Mycelium > Unclassified | place: USA:New Jersey: Brendan T. Byrne... | reverse complement strand
AATTGATTTTTTTATAATTTCAAAATCATAGATTTCTTTTATTTTAAGTAGTTTTTTAACAGTAGCAATCAAATCATCAGTCGAATGTTTAATTGGCATCTTAATATTTTTTAAACGAATCATCTTTACTTATCCTTTCTGCAACTAACATCCCACTTTTAAAACAGTAATCTAAGTTAAAACCTCCGCAGTCACCATGAATATCCAGTATTTCTCCAATAATAAAAACATTATCTTCCAATTTTGAAGAAAAATCAGGATTAATTTGTGAAAGAGCAATCCCTCCACGACATACTTGAGCTTCGTTAAATGAACCGGTTTTTATTATCTCAAATTGATAAGCTTTCAAATAATCGATAAGATTCTTTAATTCGTTTTCCTTTAAAGTCTTTCGTTCTTGTTCTTTATCGATTTTTAAAATAGTAAAAAGACCATTAATAAGTTGAGGTGAAGCAAGACCATTTAGTAAGGTGTCAATTTTATGATTTGGATATTTTTCAATTCTTTCTTTTAATTCCTTAAATAAATCTTCTTTTTCAATAAAAGGAGTAAAATCAATTTCAACAATATTGCTAATATCTGGTTCATATAAATTTGAAAGATTAAAAATACAAATTCCACTTAAAGCATCCTTTTTAAATTGAATTTCTCCTTCTTCTATCTTTATTAATGATTCATTTTGTAATAATTTAACAAGCCCTTTAATACGAGTATTATGTAAATATTTTAATAAAGAATCAGAACTCATTAGCTTCACAAGAGCAGGGCTTAATTCTGTAATTTCATATCCATGTTTCTTTAAAATAGGTAAAAATGTTTTACCACCGGTTGCAATGATCACCTTTTTACCATAATAAGATTCGTTATTTGAAGTTGTTACTAAATAATCACCATTCTTTTTATAATCGATAACTTCCGTTTCTAATAAAACATCAATCTGATTATTAACCCTAACATTTTCCTCTAAAACATCAACAACACTTATCGCTTGTTCACTCACTGGATAAATACCATTATTAATTGTTCTTGTATATAAACCTAACTCTTCAAAATATTTTAATAAATCATAACGATTCCATTCGTTATATAATTCATTTAGTTTCTTTTTATCATAGCTATAATAAGCTTTTTCTTGAATTTTTTGATTCGATAGATTACAACGACCATTTCCCGTTACTAATAATTTTTTTCCTAAGCGTTTATTATTATCAATAATTAAAATATTACCATGACTGAAACTAGATAAATAATTTGCACACATTAAACCAGCAGCGCCAGCTCCGATTATTATTACATCATATGTTTTCATAAGACCTCATTTCAATAAATATTATATCACAAGATTATTTTGAAAAATCTAAATGTTCCAAACGAAATTAATAATCCAAGGACGGGAAGCCTTTTATCTTATGGATTGTTTTTCGGATCAGTAACTTTAGTTATTATTCTTTATTATATTTATTACCGAAAACAAAAAATATTTGATCTATAATAAATATTAAAAAATTCAGTAAAGTGAAAGACAAATAAGATAAATTAATTGATATAAGAACGAATGTACGTTATAATAAAAAAGAGCCAAGACCTCTCGTAAGAAAGTGGTAGGGTGAAATTATGAAAAAATTTGTTTTTGTTACCGGAGGCGTAGTCTCTGGTTTAGGAAAGGGGATCACAGCATCCTCTTTTGCATTATTACTAAAATCTAGAGGTTATAAAGTATTCATGCAAAAATTTGATCCGTATATTAATGTGGATCCAGGAACAATGTCTCCATATCAACACGGAGAAGTATTTGTCACTGCAGATGGGACAGAAACTGATTTAGATTTAGGTCATTATGAAAGATTTATTGACGAGGAATTAAACTATACATCAAATGTTACTTCAGGGCGTATTTATCAAACGGTAATTGAAAGAGAACGACGAGGCGATTATTTAGGTGCAACTGTCCAAATTATTCCTCATGTAACGAACGAAATAAAAAGAAGAGTGTATGAGGCCGAAAGCACAAGTAAAGCAGATATTATCATTACAGAAATAGGCGGGACCGTTGGGGATATTGAATCGATGTATATCATTGAAGCCTTAAGACAACTTCGCAATGAACTGGGAAGAGAAAATACCGTTTTTATTCATACTACCTTAGTCCCGTATATTATTGGATCAGAAGAGTTAAAAACCAAACCAACTCAAAATTCAGTGATTGAATTAAGACGTCTTGGAATTCAACCAGATGTGATCGTAACTCGTTCACCATTTTCGCTAGGGGAAGCACTTAAAGAAAAAATCTCTTTATTTTGTAGTATTCCAAAAGAGAATATCATTGAATCTGTTGATGTTAAAAATATCTATCAAATACCTGTTAATTATTATGAACAAAAAATGGATGAAGTTATTTTAAAACAATTAAATTTAGAAGCAAAACCAATCGATCTAAAACCATGGAATAAATTAATTCACACTGTTGATAATCTAAAACAAGAAATAACCATTGCTTTAGTTGGAAAGTATATAGAACTTCATGATGCCTACTTATCTGTTGCTGAAAGCCTTCGTCATGCTGGATATACAAATAAATACAAAGTAAATATCAAATGGATTAATTCAGAATTATTAACATGTGAAGAAGATGTAAAAAGAGAACTAAAAGAATGTCAAGGTCTTATAGTTCCAGGAGGCTTTGGTCATCGTGGAATTGAAGGAAAAATTAAAGCTATCAAATATGCTCGTGAAAACAAAATCCCTTTCTTAGGAATTTGTTTAGGTATGCAACTTGCAGTTATTGAATTTGCACGACATGTATGTCATTTAGAAAATGCCAACTCAAAAGAATTTAAAAGCCATTTAAAATATCCAATTATTGATTTAATGGAAGAACAAAAAACAATAAAAAACTTAGGTGGAACCCTTCGTTTAGGAAACTATGAATGTCACTTGCAAAAGAATTCATTAGCTTATCAATGTTATAAAAAGGAAATAATCTTAGAAAGACATCGTCATCGTTATGAATTTAACAATGAATATAAAGAATTACTAGAAAAAAAAGGTTTTGTTTTTTCTGGTATTAATAAGAAATGTAATCTTGTTGAAATAATTGAATTAACGAATCATCCTTTCTTTATTGGTGTTCAATTTCATCCTGAGTTTAAAAGTAGACCGACAAATCCTCACCCCTTATTTAAAGAATTTATCAAGACATCTATAAAACAGATGTCTTTTTTGATATAATAACTGAAAGGGTGAAAAAATGATAAAAGGACTAACAAAACAAGAAGTGGAAGAAAGAATAGAAAAAGGCCATGTCAATTATAATGCAGAACCTAAAACAAAAAGTGAAAAAACAATTATTAAAGAACACATCTTTACTTATTTTAATATTTTAAATTTTTGCTTAGCATTAGCAATTATTATTGCAAGTGTTATCTGGGGAAATTTATTTAGTGGTCTAAAAAATTGTCTTTTCATGGGAGTCGTTTTTATTAATGCTATTATTAGTATTATTCAAGAGATCATTTCCAAAAGAATTATTGATAAATTAACCTTAATTGCTTCTAAGAAAGTGAAAGTTTTAAGAGAAGAGGAAGAAAGTGTAAATACCGAAGAAATTGTTCTTGATGATATCTTAATCTTGAAAATTGGCGATCAAGTTCCATGTGATGCAGTTATTTTAGAAGGACAACTAGAAGTATCCGAAGAATTTATTACTGGCGAAAGCGATCCTTTAGAAAAAAGCACAAATCAAGAACTATTGAGTGGTAGCTTTGTTGTAAGTGGATCTTGCTATGCAAAAGTTATCCATGTAGGATTGGATAATTATGTTTCTAAAATATCAACGGAAGCAAAACATAAAAAGAAAATTAAAAGTGTAATTAAAGATTCATTTGATAGTATTGTAAAAATTATTTCGATCTTTATTATTCCGATTGGAATTATTCTATTTTTAACACAATTACAAGCCAACAACTTCATTTATGTTGATGCTTTATATAAAACAGTAGCTGCCTTAATTGGCATGATTCCAGAAGGCTTAATTCTATTGACTAGTTCCGTCATGGCAGTAAGTGTCATTCGTCTTTCTCGTTATAATGTTTTAGTCCAAGAACTTTATTGTATTGAAACACTATCAAGGGTTGATGTTATCTGTCTTGATAAAACCGGCACCTTAACAGAAGCCGAGATGGAAGTTATTAAATTTATACCTTATAAGACAGACGAATCTGAAGTAGAGAAGGTCATGAGAGAATATACAAGTGTCATGAATGCAGACAACGAGACGATGATAGCCTTAAAAAAATATTTTAAAGGAGAAACTACATGGCAAAATAAAGATGTAAAGCCTTTTTCTTCCTCAAAAAAATATTCTAGTATTAAATTTGATAATAATATAACTTATTATCTTGGAGCATTAGAATTTATTATGGATGATATATCTCCTTATGAAAAAATAATCAAAAAAAATGAAACATATCGAATGATAACGATTGCTAGTGAAGAAAAGAAAGAAAAAAAAGTGATTGGCTTTATTTTCTTGGAAAACAAAGTGAGACAAGAAGCCAAAGAAACATTAGATTATTTTCAAGAACAAAAGGTTCAAATTAAAATTATTTCTGGTGATAGTCTTAATACCGTTTTAAATATTACTGATAAAGTAGGAGTTACTAACTTAAAAGGAATTGATGTTTCCAAGTTAAATGATGAAGAACTAAAAAAAATTGTAGAAGAATATAATGTATTTGCGCGAGTTAATCCTTTTCAAAAGAAAATAATCATCAATGCCTTACAACATAATAATCATACGGTTGCCATGACTGGAGATGGAGTGAATGATGTATTAGCATTAAAAGAAAGTGACTTTGCTATTTCCTTTAAGGAAGCAACTGCCCCAGCTAGAAACGTATCTCAAATCATTTTACTTGATGGAAATTTTGCTTCCTTACCAAAAGTAGTTGCTGAAGGAAGAAGAACCATTAACAATTTAGAAAGATCATCTTCGTTGTTATTAGTTAAAACAATTTTTACTATTTTGTTAGCATTGTTTAGTGTCCTAATAGCAGAACGCTACTTCTTTGTACCTATTCAATTAACTCTTATCAATGCCTTCACAATTGGCATTCCATCATTCTTATTAGCTTTAGAACCAAATCATGAACGAGTAGAAGGGAACTTCTTACTTCGAATCATTAGTAAGAGTTTACCAACAGCCTTAATCGTCGTGTTCAATGTAATGATAGTAGTAGCTTTCCAATACACATTCAATTTACCATTTGAATTAACAAGTACCTTGGCAGTCTTTTTAACAGGAACCACAGGCTTCATCTTCCTATATCGTACTTGTCAACCATTTAATATTCAAAGAGCAATTCTTTATAGCTTATTATTCTTAGGATTTGGTTATTCAATCTTATATCAATTCGGCTTCTTTGAATTAACACAAATTAATAATTCAATTGTCTTAATCTTCTTTGTTTTATCGGTTTGCTCTATTTACTTTTATGATAAATTTAATAAAATATCTTGTTGGTTATTTCATAAGTTTGATAAAACAATCAAAGAAAAAACTATAATATTTAAATAAGGAGAAAATATGCCAGAAATTGCAGACCTAAGTGTCTATAAAAAACATCTAAAAGAAATGATCTTAAATAAAAAAATCAATCATATCGAAATTATGAAAGATAAAAGAATGAAGCCAAATAAGGAAAGTATTGTCAATAATTTAGTACATAGTTTTATTATTGATATTAAAAGACACGGAAAAGAATTATACTTTTATTTTGATAATGGAAACATAATCTCAATTCATTTGATGCTAAAAGGGGAATTCTATTACGAAGAATATATCGAACAGAAAGATAATGTAATTAGATTTGAATTTGAAGATAAAACAACCTTTTGGATTAAAGATAGTAAAGGATTTACAACCATTCTATTAAATCCTATGTTGCCAACAGTTATTGATGCCTTAGAAATAACGCAAGAAGAATTCCTTGAATTAGTAGCAAATAATCCAAAGAAAAACATTAAAGCCTTCTTAATTGATCAAGATTTAATTCGTGGAATAGGGAATGCTTATGCTGATGAAATTCTATATGCTGCCCATGTATCTCCTAAATCAATTGTTGGAAATATTCCAAATGAAATAATAATAAAAATATATCAACAAATGGATGAAGTCATTCATCAAGCTATTAAAATTATTCCAACTATTAGCCCTAATATTATTAGAGGAGAAATACGAGAATTTATGAAAGTACATCGTAAAGATATTACAAAAACAGAAAAAAAAGAAGACATCATAATAGAACAAATTGCTGGAAAGAAAACTTACTTTACAACTTCACAAATTGAATATTAAAAAAGGAAGACAAATTATTTATCTTCCTTTTCCAATGTTCTTAAAACATCCCGAATAATATCCATCCGACCTCTTCTGTCTGCAACCTGAATAACATCAAATCCAGGACGACGATTAGCTTCAATAATCAAAGGTCCATTTTCAGTTACGGCAACATCTAAACCTAAAACTAAAATCTTATCACTTAACTTACTTAAATCTAAAACCATTTTTTTAACTTCATCGAAGAATGGAATTTGGAAATCATTAAATTTTACTTTCGTTACGGGATGTTCTTTATATTCATTTAAATCTTTATCACGAGCACTTCCAACCAACTTACCAGTTTCTATATCAATTGGTAAAGCCATTCCACCTGCATGAAAGTTATCAACACTATTAATGCCATTGCCAATCCGAAGTCCTGCCCATAAAATTCTAGGAATCCCATGATCATTAAATGTAACTATCCGCATCGTATTAACACTAGTCGGGCTAAGTTTATTTAAATCTTTATGTTGTATAACTAGTTCTTCAAAGAAAATGCGACCTTCAATACATTCCTTAAAATAGGCTTCTTTATCTTTAATGTCCTTTGTGTGTACTTTTTTAACATCTGCACCACCAAGACCATCATAAGGCTTAGACATAAATGTTTTATGTTTGTTTAAAAAATGATTAAAAGCTTCAAAATTATCTTCTTTCGGAACCAAAAAATCTCTTTTTGTAAAATCCTTAAATTCTTCTAAAAAATTTGGTTTAACTGTAAATCTTTTTTTATAAGCACTTGGACTAACTTGTTCATAAAAAGAATCTTGGATCTTAATTCCAGCATATTCTTTTCGTTCAGCATTTTTCTTTTTATAAAATTCATAGTTTAAATAATCTGTTAAACCAATTCCATACCTAACAATACTATAAAAAGTATCTACCGTTAAGAAAAAATGATTCTTCTTTTCTCTTTTTGCGACTGCTTTTAATTTGTCATTAAATCGTTTATAGTTAGCACTAAAAATATAAGAATAAAATGCCATTTACTTCACCTCGTTATTTCCTTTATAACAAATCTTTTGAAATAATTCAATCATAATAAATTATTTTGTAAAGGAAAGATACGCTCCTGAAAAAGATTTTTCAAATGTTTTTATATCAACAAAATAATTATCAAAATTATATTCTTTCCAACTGGAAGGATGTTTTACATAAAATCCAACAATCTGGTTATTATTCATTTTATATCCATATAAAACAATTAGATGCCCACCTTTGTGTCCTAATTCAAAAGCAGGAGACACCGACACAATACACGGATTATTTAAATCTATTTCAGTCACTAAATCATGAATAGATGCATTTGAATATGATTTTCCAATAATGTTATACAAAGAAGCCAATTCAATTAATTTTTTATGAATCCAACCTCGATCACAATGAGCACCTAATTCTTTTGCTTGATAAAGGGTAGAACCATAATCTTTTGTTTTATTGTCAGAATTCATTCCATCAATAATCATTCGAATAGATGCAATTCCACACCCGCGCCGATACCAATAATCAGCATCTTCTTGACTTTTAAATCCTTCCTTTTGATAATCTTCTATTCTCTGTGTATAAAAAGGAAGTTGATATGTTAAGGTTGTTATTTTTTCCATTTGAATACCTCTATCTTATTCTATCATAAATATATTTATGATATCAAAATATTTACTAATCATTTCGCAATGACTATTGTATTCAAGATTATTAATTAAAGAAAACAATAAAATAAAAAATAAGTTAAAAATACTTGCAAATGATTATATTTACACAATCTAATATAAGAAAAATATAATTAAATTGTAATTATTTATATTTCTGTAATATCATCGTTATTTTTTAAACACAGATTAGTTCTGTGTTTTATTTTGCTCAAAAAATTATAATGTATTGACAATTCTCGTCTAACTGTATATAATGTATGTATTACAGTCAATACAGTTAAGGGAGCGTGTAAAAATGGATATTATTATTTCTAATACTTCTAATGATCCTATTTATAAGCAGATAAAAGAACAAATAAAAGAACAGATTATTTCTAAAGAAATACAAGAAAATGAAATATTGCCTTCATTGAGATCATTAGCACAGGATTTAAAAATTAGTGTATTAACTACTACTAAAGCATATAACGAATTAGAACAAGAGGGCTTTATTACAAGTAGACAGGGAAAAGGTTTCTATGTAATGTCTAGAAGTTCAGAACTAATCAAAGAACAATTTATAAAAGAAATAGAGTCTAATTTTGCAAATGCGATTTTATTATCAAAAAGAATAAATATGACAAACATAGAACTAATCAATTTGTTAAAACTATTAATGGAGGAAGAAAATGAATAACAAAATCTTAGAAGTTAAAAAAATAAATAAAAAGTTTTCAAATTTTCATTTAAATGATATAAGTTTTAATTTACCTAAAGGGTATATTATGGGCTTTGTTGGTCCAAATGGTTCGGGTAAAACAACAACCATTTCTTTAATTTTAAATATGTTAAAAAAGGATAGTGGTGAGATTTTGTTATTTGGCAAAGATCATATTGTTAATGAGGATATTGTAAAAAACGATATTGGGGTAGTGTTTGATAGTAGTTTTTATGTCGATTCCTGGACAGTAGCAGATGTAGAAAAAGCCAATTCACTTTTTTACAAAGAATGGAATCATCATACTTTTGAAAATATGTTAAAACGATTTGAATTGCCCAAAAAACAAAAAATAGGTGAATTTTCCAAAGGTATGCAAATGAAACTTATGCTCTCTTGTGCTTTTTCTCATAATGCAAAATTATTAATACTTGATGAGCCAACAAGCGGACTTGATCCTGTAACCAGAAATGAACTTTTAGAATTACTTCAAGAATATATTAAGGATGGTGAAAAAAGCGTTTTATTTTCTTCACATATAACTACTGACTTAGAAAATATTTGCGATTATATAACTTTCATTAATAAAGGAAAAATTGTTTTTACAGATAATATGGAGAAATTTTTAGAAAGCTTTAAGGTTATTAAAGGAAAATTAAAAGATTTAACAAAAGAACTAGAAAAAGATATTATTGGGATTAGAAAAAGTAATGTCGGTTTTGAAGGATTAATTACAAGTGATAAAATAAATAAATTAAAGGGTTTCGTGATTGAAACTGCAAAAATAGATAATATAATTATTGCATTAAGTAAGGTTGGTGATTAGTATGAAAAATATAACTAAAATGATGAAGTTAGATTTTCTTACTATGAAAAGTCAATTAGGTTTATATTTGGTATTAATATTTATTATGGCTATCTATGTATACATGGATTCATCAATTATTGTTCTTTCAATTACTTGCTCTTGGTTTATTGCATTATTATTTGCAAATATATTTGCTATTCAAGATAAAAATAAACTAAATCGTTTATATAGTTCATTTTCTATTAAACTAAAAGATATTATTTCTGGAAGGTATGCCTATATATTTCTTAATTTCTTAATTTCACTTTTGTTATTAAACATTATACATTTTATAGTAATGCTTCTGCTAAATAATTCGCCTATTTTATTAGAGTACTGTTTGGGATTCACAGTTTCATTTTTAGTATTTTCACTAATCATAGGTTTTCAACTACCAATATATTTTGGGATGGAATATACAAAAGCAAAAATATGGACTATGGCTCCATATCTTATCGTAATGAGTATAATATTAATTCCTTCATTGCTGACTTCTTTTAGTAATATAATGGAGTTTATGGTGAATAATAAGATAATTCTTTTTATAGTAAGTTATAGTATATCGTTAATTACTATTTTTATCTCATATAAACTATCTCTAAAAACCTATCAAAACAGATATTAAAAAAGGAACACTGGAATTGAAGTTCATGATAATATTTGCTATGTTAAGATTTCAGATGCCAAAAGGAATTTATTATTTTTATTATCAAATGATGATTATTTTTTGGTTAATATTAACATGAGTGTAAAAGTTAGAGAACAAGTATTAAAGACAAATGTTGCAAATGATATAAAAAAACTTATACAAAAAGCAAAACCTGAATAATTTAGACGATGTAAAAATCGTGTTAGATATAAGAGATAAATAAATTTAAATTCGGACAAAATTATATAATAATAGTATAATTTATATAAATAGTAGGAAGAGTGAAGTTTTAATGAAAAAAACAAATAAAATTATTTTGATTATCTTAATTTTTATTGTTTTTATAATAGTATTAGCTACTATATTTGGAATTGTAGATTATAATAGGGTAACGAATAATATGCGACCAATATTTTCATTAAGTGGGAAAAATGTTGAGAATCAATTTGTAAATGCTGAATACTCAGAAACTAAATGGGAAAAAGATACTATTATTACTAATGTGTATTTAGGTTTAGGATATAAATTAATAGTATGTAATAATAAAGAAAATGATGTATATATTTTACCATTATATATTGGTAGTTGGACTTGTTCCTATGAAAGTAATGTTGATATTAATATTTCTGATATAGAATTGAATAAAATTAACAATAAAATAACTGAATATTTTGATGCTGGCAATGAAAATAATTTTAATTTAAGTGCTCATTATGTAGATACAGAAAATAATGTTGTAGTAGTTGAATTATTATATAATAGCAAAGAAGACCAAGAATCGTTTAAGAAATATGTTGTAGATTCTAACCACATAATATTTGTTCAAGGTGGTCCATACACTACATCTAATAACAAGTAAAGGTGTACAATAGTAGGATAAATTATTTCAGTTTTTAATAACTACTATTGAAAAATTGAACAATAGAGTAGCATATCATAGTCCACGCTAAAAAACGTATTCTACTGGCTTTTAAAATATCAAAATATATTAAGAAATATATTTTGCAATACAAAACAAACAAAGTTATTTATAAATAGTAATTTATAGGAGGAAAAAGAATGTTTGAGATATTATTGACTTGTAAACCAGAAGAACTTCAACAAAATGCTGAACGAATTTCTATGTCTTTAGAATTGGAGAATGTAGAGGAGTTCATCCGTGCTTTAAAGAAACGTGTGCCTGATTTGACAGTTGAACAAGAAAAAAAGCTTCATAAGTTGGGAAGAAAGATTTT
>Ga0153938_1000984_pt1 | contig 11605 bp, 9 predicted proteins | sample TSNY022MetaG_FD_104740 | JGI IMG/M metagenome (GOLD analysis project Ga0153938, IMG submission 104740) | Attine ant fungus gardens microbial communities from New Jersey, USA - TSNJ022 MetaG | ecosystem: Host-associated > Fungi > Mycelium > Unclassified | place: USA:New Jersey: Brendan T. Byrne... | reverse complement strand
TGTTTATACAATATACATAATTTAATATTAATCTTATTGCTTGCCCTTTAACAAAGTAATTTATACCTGCAGTTATTTCTTCTCTTTTATCATTAGCAATATCTCTGTTAGGGTCAAATTGGTCATATCGCGCAATAAGTTGGATTTTCGGCGTAATCTTGTAGCCTAATGTAGTATAAAAACCGGAAGCTTTATTTGTGCTTTGTACAATACCGTTATATCCGTCTGCTATTGAGTATTCAAAGTTTGCCATAAACTTTTTATAAGTATAACCGATATATGCTCCTCCAACGGTATAGGTGTTATCATTTTTACCTGCGTTAATACCTCCGCCCATTATTAATTTACCATATTTTCCGTCAGTTTTGCCGAGAGGTTTAAAATTCAACCAGCCTGTGAATTCAGCGCCCGGGAAGAATTGCCGCCAAAATCTGTCGGAGCTGTTAAATGCTAAATCATAATCAACAAGAGAATAATTTCCGACAATTCTCATACCCAGAGCACGTGTGTTACCGAATGTTCTTGATATTTGGGAACGCGCTGCAAAAGGTAGTGTGAATGCGCCTGAACCGCCTTCTACACCTACTTGATTTCTTGAATTCCCAATGATAATTCTATGGTTTGGAATTCTTGTATTCATTACATATACATCAGTAAACATATTCTTAAAATAGTTCATATGAACATCCGGTCTTTGACTTGTATGAATCCTGATTGTAGTGTTAGGGTCTTTTGTGGATGCTATAATGCCGACATCCATAAATCCCCATCTATAATTTGTATCATGATCCGAACTTTGCCAATTATTAATTAAATTCCCCTGATATGCGCCGTATAACCATATTTTATTAATAGGACCTTTGTTTATTTCAAAGGTAAGCTCATCTTGTAACAGATGTGTTGCAACATCCGTTCTTTCAACCTGCATTTTAAAAATTTTGCCGAACAAAGATTCTTCTTCAATCTTCAAAGGATGATCGTTTTTTCTGTCTTTATCAATAAAACTGTCAAAAACGGAAAATTCACTCGTTGCATTATCAACTACTTCGGCTGCTTCCTGAATTTTGTTTTGTTCAATGCGGCTTTCAATTAGAGGGTTGGGATCGATTGTAACTTCTTCCATATTATCTTCCAATGCAAGATAATCAAAAATCTCATTTTCCTGAAGCCGCATTTCATATGCTGTAATAAGACCCTCATTATGCTTAAAATTTGCTGCATGACAGACCACTGAAGACAGAGTAAATGATAAAATTATTCCCAGCATTAAAATTTTATTCATAATAATTAATATATCATAAATTAGTTGTATTACATGATTTTTTTATAGTATATTTCTATTATGAAACAAGAAATACGAAATTACAAATGTACAGAAGTAAAAGCCCCGATTGTAGAAGCATTAAAAAATGCGCGTGAAAATCCTACTTATCAGTTTCATATACCGGGACACACAAAAGGAAACAGTGTTTTGCCTGATTTTAAAAAACTTATCGGTAAAAAAGCGCTTGCTCTGGATACGACTGATGAATTTGATAACTTAGGAACACTTCACCCTGCAACAGGTCCTGTTAAAGAAGCTCAAGAACTTGCGGCGCAAGCTTTTGGCGCAAAGAAAACATTTTTTCTTTTAAACGGTTCAACTGCGGGTAATTTAGCTATTGCAATGGCTTTAACTAAACAAGGTCAAAAAATTATTACAAACAGAAATTGCCACAGATCCATTTTGACAGGGATGATAATTTCAGGTGCAGAACCGTTATGGATTATACCAAATCGTCTTGAAGAATGGAATATTTGGGGGAATGTAACTTCTGAACAGGTTGAAGAATTAGTCAAAAATAACGATGACATTGGAATGGTTTGGATTACAAACCCTACTTATGAAGGCGTTGTTTCTGATATAAAATCTATATCAAATGTTTGTAAAAAATATGGAATACCGCTTATTGTTGATGAAGCACATGGTTCTCTTTGGAATTTTCATAATTCCCTACCGCTGCCGGCATTATATTTAGGCGCAGATGCTGTTGTTAACTCGCTTCATAAAACAGGCGGCAGTATGAGCCAGAGTTCAATGCTTCATATTTCTGAAAATTCCTGTCTTGACATTCATCAGGTAGAAAAAGCTTTAAAACTCCTGCATACAACCAGCCCGTCGCTAATGCTTTTGGCAAGTTTGGACGCAACGCGGGCAAATCTTGAAAGTCCAAGCGGAAAAAAACAGGTGCAGCGCGCAATTTCTAATGCAAAGTATTTGCGCCGTGAGATTGATAAAATGGAACATATTCATCAATTAAAACCTGATTTTGGATATATGACAGATATTACAAAAATATTTATCAAAGCTGACGGTTTATCGGGGATACGTTTGGAATCGATTTTGGAGATAGATTTTAACATAGAAGTAGAAAGCGCATCTGATGCAGGATTGTTAATTCTATCAAATATAGGTAACACAAGAAAAGACATGGAATACCTTGTTGAATCTTTGAAAATAATAGATAAAACCAACTATTCCGATATTTGCTACCTTGAAAATAAAAAGTTTATGCCGATGTTGACTCCTATTATTAAAATGAGTCCGCGTGAAGCGTTTTATTCAGAAAAAGAAACTGTTGCAAAAGTCGATGCTGTAGGCAGAATTGCGGCAGAAGTGATTGCGGAATGTCCTCCGGGGATTGCGATTTTGCTTCCGGGTGAATTAATTACTGAAGAACATTTACCTTACCTTGTGGATTATGGCTATATAGACGTGATTAGTATTTGAAAAGTTGAAGGATTGAAAGAATTACCAAGCTTGCTGCCTTCTTGCTCTCCAACTGTTGAGTTACACCCGGTCTATATGTATTCCAAGACAAGAATTATCTTCTTATAAGCAAACCGCGTAAATCTTCGTTGCTTCTTAAGAAATCTGATACCCAATCATCAAAACATACAGCACCTTCATACAAAACTTCTTCTTTTGTCATTTTTGATAAACAAGGCATGGTAGATTTTTCCAGTTCTTTTAAATTAACTCTTTTACTTAAATTATATGCATAATTATAAACACTATCTTTGGAATATCTTTGCGATAATAAAGATTGTTCTAAAGCGCTGAAATAACTTTGCAGAAACGCGTTGTAAAATCCTTTGTAAAAATCGCTGTCATTTTTAATCGGCTTTGCCGCAAAAGCCTGACCTGATAATACTATAAGGGATATTAAAATTACTATAATCTTTTTCATTTTATAACTCTCCGATTCTATTTTCATTATATGCTTTATTTTAATTTTTTTCAATAAATAAATCAATTTTGATTTACTAAAACAAAAATATCATTGAAAACAACAAATATCATCAACATAATAAGCAGCATAAATCCTATATTGCTGATGAGATTTACGGTCCTTTCATTCAAAGGTCTGCCGGTAATTTTTTCGATTAATAAAAACATAAAATGTCCGCCGTCCAGCGCCGGGAATGGCAGGAAATTAATTATGGCAAGATTCATTGAAATAGTTGCAATCAGAAGTAGTCCGTAAAAAATGCCTTCATTAGATATCATATCTCCGCCTATTTTTGTAACCAGGACTATACCGTGAAGATTTTTGAGCGGAATTTTGCCTGTAAATAATTGTTTTAATATTATCAGCATTGAGCGCGTTTCATTATAGAGATATTGTGCGCTTGTAACAATGGCTGATTTTGCGCCGTTTACAGGTGTCAAAATTTCTCTCAAATCCATCATAACCCCTATGACACCGTCTTTATTAGGATAGACAGTATTAAGGCTGATAATTTCATCTCCGCGCTGAACCTTAATATGTAACGGTTTTGCGCCGTCTGACATGGCGTATGCCAGGTCATTTAAAGTTACATTACCATCTGAGATGTAGTATTTTTTATTTTGAATAATATCACGCAGCTCAATTTGTTTTTCGTTTAAAGATAATTCATTAGTTGGCGGCATTTCGATGCCTTTTAATATATTTTCATTTAAATGCACGGGTGTCTCATCTTGAAATTCCGGCAATCTTACTAATACATCTTTAGGAATAATTTCATCTTCTTTGTAAGCTTGATTTAAACTTTTTAGATTTTTGTAATTATCGTAAATTAATTTTTCTGATACTTTTCCGTCAAATTTTTTATTTAATTGAGAATAAAGATAAAGCCCGTATTTTGTATCAATTTTTGAGCCGTTAATTTCAGCTATTCTATCGCCTTTTTCAAGACCGGAGTTCCAAACGGACTCACTTTTTTCCGCAACAATATCTTTAATATAAACATCATAATTGCCGGAAGGTAAGTTCCCCCATAAAGCTGCGGTTAAAAGCACGAATGCAAAAGCGCAAATAACGTTTGCGATTACACCTGCTGAAATTACAATCATTTTCTGATAAATCGGTCTGTTTTTAAATCTTTTTTGAGAATCCTCAGGAATATCGGAATTTTCCTCATCATCAGGGAATGAAACATATCCGCCTAACAAAAATGCATGGACAACGTATGTTGTTTCGCCTATTTTTTTCTGCCAGAGTGTTGGTCCTATCGGAAGCCCGAACCCAAATTTATCTACTGTAATCCCGAACATTCTTGCAGCCAAAAAGTGCCCCAATTCGTGAACTAAGATAAGTACACTTAACAGAAGTATCATTATAATTATAGACATTTATTACTCTCCCCAATCATGTTTGTTTATAAACATTCTAGCACAAAATAAATAAAAATATTTGTTATGTTACTTTCTTTCTCTTTGTCGCAATGCAAGAGAAAGAAAGTAACCAAAGAAAGAGAAACTTGCGATTAAAAAAACGAGGGATCAGGGGACACCCCTGAAACCCCATCTATGCTTAAGGAGGGTTCGGGAACGTAGTTCCTGACTACTCGTTTCATTCGGTCGCGTGTTTTTCTTTTTCGGTTCACTTTTTCTTTTTTATTGCGACGAAAAAAGAAAAAGTGAACGTTACAAAAAATATTAGAACATAATAATTGATAGATCCTGCACATTCGCTGCTCAATAAGGCTTGCCGAGTGATTGTGGCGATGGGTAAGGCTCTGCGTTAAATCAAGTTCGGGATGACAGAACATAAATGAAATCTAAAAAATTTTACAACAGCTCTTTCAAATAATTTGGTAAAGCAAAGCGCGCAAGGTGGTATTCCTTGTTATAAATCTTACAGGTTTTTGTAATTTCTGCACATCTTTCTTCATCTATATAAGACAAAGGCTCTACACTATCGGAACAATACGCCCAAGCCCAATATCCACCGGGGTATGTCGGAATGTTTGACGTGTAAGTTGAAACTATCGGAAATACTTTTTTCAGCAACGTATACATTTTTTTAATTTCTTCTTTGTTTACAACAGGAGATTCCGACTGTGCCGCAATAATCCCGCCCTCTTTAAGAGAATTTTTTACGTTAGTATAAAATTCTTCAGTAAACAAGCCCTCACCCGGTCCCATAGGATCGGTTGAATCGATTAAAACTATATCATATTCATTTTTTTTATCTTTAATAAATTCTATTGCATCCTCGACTAAGACTTCAACTCTCGGATCATCTAATTTGCCCGCTATAGTCGGAAGGAATTTTTTGCATGCATCAATTACCATGCCGTCGATTTCACAAAGAATTACTTTTTCAACGGTGTTATGTTTTAAGACTTCGCGAACTGTTCCGCCGTCGCCGCCACCGATTACAAGAACTGTTTTCGGGCATTTATGGTTCATCATCGGAATATGCGCAATCATTTCGTGATAATGAAACTCATCGCCTTCAGTGGTCATCATTAAGTCATCAAGGGTCAACACGCGTCCCAATTTGCTGTTAGTTTCAAAAACCTCTACCTTTTGAAATTCAGAAATATCAGAGAATAATACTTCTCCTGCTTCAATTGCAATTCCGAATCCTGCCGGTGTAATCTCTTTATATAATTTTTCTGTTATTCCGTTTGTCATTTTATAATCCTTTCGCTGTTCTGCCTGTTATGTGCAAATGCAGGTGCGGTACTTCCTGCCCTGCTTCTTCTCCTGTATTGATTAAAACCCTATATGATTTTAAACCTATTTTTTTAGTTACGTCTTTTACTGCTTGTAAAAGTTCTGCCATAAGAGTTTTGTCTTCCAATTCATTCAAAGATTCAACATGAACTTTCGGAACTACAAGCAAATGCACCGGCGCTTTCGGATTAATATCTTCAAACACAACTACATAATCGTTTTCATATATAAATTTAGTATTAAAATCGCCTCTTATTATCTTACAAAAAATACAATCTTCGCTCATAAACTGACCTCTTTTTTCACACAATATTTATCTTGAAATTCAATACAGGTAATACTATCACGATGAAAAAATAAGTTCAAGACCAAACATAAGTTTAGATTACCTGCGGCATGAAATACTACGAATACATCTCACCATGTCATACCGGAAATGACCGTTTTCCAAAATCTTAATTTTGTGAAAACTGCATTGTCCGGTATCTCCAATATTTATAAATTTAGAAAGTACAAGGGGAGTATCTCAATTTTGTTATAACAAAGAGATCCTGAAACAATAAGACCCTGAATCAAGTTCAGGGCGACAAAAATCAGATTTCAATCATGTCTCAATCGATTTTTAGTCGGTTCAGGATGACAGAATTATTGGAGATACCGCAACACTCAATTTGTAATGACCTACGTCAACAAATTGTAGCGTGCGGTATGACATGTTATTTTGTGCTGAACTGTTGACTGAAGACTGCTGACTTTTGACTATTTTACAAGTGATCCAAACGTGACGTTTGGTCTTCGTGTTCCCTCAGGTGACGCAAAACGTTATGTTTGCCAAACATAATGTTTGCAAAAATGTAACCAACTTGCCAATAGTGGCATGACCCGTTAGAATGGTATTATCTAAGAATAGCCCTTGGGAGGAAATGATGCCGGAATTGGCGAAAAATTACGCAAACAGATATAGTTACGATTATCCGCATGCTGCTGCGACAAGATTGCAGCCTGTACCTGATACAATAATAAAACGTAAAATTATAACTAAAAAACCGGTTAAAAAAACAAGCCTTGTGCACAGAATTATTTCTATTGCTTTTGTTCTGCTGATAGGTATATTTGTTTTGCCGATAAGTTTTAATAAAGTAACAAGTTCTTTTTTTCATGGCGGTTCGCCTTATCCTCATATAAAAGTTGATTATCAACAATTACGTTTTCCGACGGCTGATTATTTGTCAAACCATTATTTTCTTGGCGAAAGGTCGTTAAGAGGCGCAAGGGTGAAAAAACCTTTGATGTCTCCTATAAAAGAAAAAGACAGAATGCATGGACTGGAAACCGAATTAAAAAATTTAATGAATATGTATCCTGCAATTCATCCTTCTGTTTATGTTTGGAATTATGCTGACGGAAGCTTTGCAGATGTAAACGCAGACGAGTCTTTTGCGGCTGCAAGTATTATAAAATTACCTGTATTAGCGCATTTATTCCGCTCTGTAGAACTCGGGCAGATGACAATTTATGATGAAATGACTTTAACGGATTATTATAGAGCTGAAGGCTCAGGCAGTTTGCAGTTTAAGGCGAGTAACTCAAAATATTCAATCGACAAGCTCGCGCGTATGATGATAACAGAATCGGATAATTCCTCAACAAATATGCTTATGGCGCAATTAGGTTCGATGAATGATGTCAACCATGGAATTAGAGAATGGGGATTGAAACATACATATGTGCAAACGTGGCTGCCGGATTTAGGCGGAACAAACCGCACTACGGCTCGTGAAATGGCAAGGATTTTATATAATATAGATAATCCTGACTTTTTAAGCGTAACATCACGCGAAAAGATTTTTGATTATATGGGACATGTTGAAAATAATCGCCTGATAAAAGCAGGATTAGGAAATGGAGCAGTGTTTTTACATAAAACAGGCGATATCGGGAAAATGCTCGGTGATGCAGGAATTGTCCTTACACCTAACAACAAAAAATATGTTGTTGTAATTTTGGCAAACCGTCCTCACAATTCCCCTCAGGGAAAAGAATTTATAGTAAAAGCATCTGAACTTATTTATAACAGAATGGTGTATTAATGTTAAAAGACTTGCTTGAAACTAAAAAATGTTTCAAATTAGTATGCGGCGCAGGTAATGAAGACATTAACGAAGTAGAAAAACTCGTCGCATTATATTCTGCTGCCGGCTGTAAATTATTTGATTTGTCTGCAAATGAAGCTGTAATCAATGCCGCAAAATGCGGACTTAAATATTCAGGGGTAAATGATGCTTATTTATGCGTAAGTTTCGGGATTGCGGGCGATCCTCACGTTAATAAAGCAAACATTAATTCCAAAAAATGCAAAAAATGCCATAAATGTGAAAAAATTTGCCCTCAAAAAGCAGTAAAAGATTGCATGGTCATAACTCATAAGTGTATCGGCTGCGGAAAATGTTTAAAAGTTTGTTCAGCAATTTTTTTTATAACGGAAAACAAAGATATAGACGAGATTTTAAAGTCAATTATAAAAAAAGGAATTGATTGTATTGAATTTCATGCCATGGGCAAAAATGAAAAAGAAATTTATGAAGTATGGAACAAAATAAATAGAGTTTATGACGGAATTTTAAGTATATGCATAAGCCGAAATCAACTAAGCGATGAAAAAATGATTAAGCGGATTAAAAAAATGATTAAACACAGAAAGCCTTTTACAACGATTATTCAAGCTGATGGATTTCCTATGAGCGGAGGAAAAGACAATTTTAAAACAACCTTACAGGCTGTTGCTGCTGCGGAAATTGTTCAAAATACAAATCTTCCTGTATATTTAATGTTATCCGGCGGTACAAATTCAAAGACTTCCGAATTGGCTCATTTGTGCGGAATAAAATGCAATGGCATAGCTATCGGCTCTTATGCAAGAAAAATTGTAAAAGAATATATTGAAAGAGAAGATTTTTTACAAAATAAGGAAGTTTTTGATAAAGCCTTAAACATTGCAAAAGAGCTTGTTGAATCAGTTTAAGCATAGCACCAAATATTATGTTTGGTTGCATAGGTTTTGATTTAGTACTATACTTAATTTATTATGAAAAACGTTAGACAAACACATGTGAATATCCACAGAGATTCATGGCTGGAAATAAACCTTGAGTATGCGGCGCAAAATGTTAAAACCATTAAAAGAAATCTCTCTAAAGAGATGAAACTTTTGGCCGTAGTTAAAGCGGACGCATACGGACATGGTTCTGTTATGCTAGCTCCGACACTGCTGGCGTCAGGCGTTGATATGCTGGGTGTAGCTTCTATTGATGAAGGGGTTGACCTTAGAGAAGCTAAAATAAATTCAGAAGTTTTAGTTCTGGGCGCTGTTCCTGTGTGGGCTGTAGAAAGTGCAGTTAAAGCAGATCTTGCTATTTCAATTTTTTCAAAAGAACATATAAATTCCTGCAAAAGAGCTTACGAAAGATTAGGAATAAAACCTAAAGTCCATATTAAAATCGATACAGGCATGAACAGAATAGGTGTTTCAACAGAAGAAGCCGTTGAGTTTATTAAAGAGGTTCAGGACTCTGATTTCATTGAACTGCAAGGAGTATTTACCCATTTGGCAAACGCGGAAAACCGTGAAAAAACAAATATACAAATTGTAAAATGGAACGATATAATTTCACAGATTAATACCGACGGTTTATTACTTCATGTTCAAAATACGGCGGGAACAATTTGTTATGAAATACCTAATGTAAATATGGTAAGAACAGGCATTGCTGTTTATGGACTCTTGCCGGAACTCCCTCCTGATTGCAATTCAAAAACTTATAAATTAAAACAAATTTTATCTTTAAAGGGTAGAATTGTTCATATCCATGAAATAAAAGAAGATGAAGGCGTAAGCTATGGGCATTCTTATACGGCGAGTGGAATAAGAAAAATCGCAACCGTTCCAATTGGCTATGCAGATGGTGTTCAGCGTTCGCTTTCTAATAAAATCTCCGGTATTTTAAACGACAAAAAAATCCCTCAAATAGGTAACATCACTATGGATCAAATGATATTTGACATAACGGATGTTGAGGCTCAAGTCGGTGACGTGATTACATTATTGGATGAAAACAATTCCATTGATGAGTGGGCAAAAATACTTGATACAATCAATTACACGCTTACGTGCAGCTTGAAAGTAAGATTACCGAGGGTTTATACTCGATAGGAGCATAAATGACAGAGAAATACGACATAGGAATAATAGGCGGCGGACCGGCGGGATATACGGCAGCATTACACGCAAAAGAAAAAGGATTAAGCGTCGCGATGTTCGAAAAAGACAAAGTCGGCGGGGTTTGCATGAACCGCGGCTGTATTCCGACAAAAACGATTATGCATTCCGCAGAAATTTACGAAGAAATGAAATCTTGTGAGGTTGTTGGCGTATATGCAGAAAATGTTTGCGTGGATTTTGAGAAAGTTATTGAAAGAAAAGAGCAAACCATTGAAAAATTAAGAAAAGGTTTGGAACTTACATTAAAAAATGCCAAAGTAATTACAATTAATGCTGAAGCGAAACTCATCGATAAAAATACTATAGAAGCGGATAATAAAATCTTTAAATGCGATAAAGTCATTGTCGCTACGGGTTCAAAACCCCGTTCATTAACAGGAATGGAGTTTGATAACAAATTTATTTTAAGTTCCGATGATGTTCTGTCAATGAAAAAACTACCTGAAAGTATTTTAATCGCAGGCTCAGGCGCGATAGGAATCGAGTGGGCAAGAATATTTGCCGCATTTGACGTTGATGTTTCAATCATAGAAACAGCCGATAAATTGCTTCCTATTGCAGATATTGAAGTTTCAAAGAGACTTGATAGAATTTTTAAAGCTAAAAAAATAAAAACATATCTGGCAAACAGTATTGAAAAAATCGAAAACGGAAAAGTTACATTATCAAACGGCGAAGAATTACATCCGGAATGTGTTTTAATTGCTGTCGGCAGAGTTCCGAATAAAACAGAAAAAATCAAAGGCGTAACTTATCTTGGAGATGTTTACGGTGATATTCAACTGGCTCATTATGCGGTTAAGCAGGCAATAGAAAACATCTGCGGAATTAAGTTTGACAAAACTCTTGTTCCGTCAATTGTATATGGTAATCCTGAAATTGCCTGGGTTGGTGCAAGAGAGCAGGACTTAGAACCCGGAACTTATAAGAAAGCCAACCTTTTGATTTCGGTGCTAGGAAAATCACATTGCGATAACTGTATTGACGGATTTGTAAAAATATTATCAAAAGATGACAAAATTATAGGCGCGCATATTGTTTCCAAAGAAGCGTCCGCGCTAATTCATCAAATCTTAATAGCTATGCAAAACAATGTCGGAGTGGAAAAACTCAAAGAAGTTTGTTTCGCACATCCGACATATTCTGAAGGTATTTTTGAATGCCTTTTTAGATTCTAACTGCCGGCATTACCTCTCCAGCCGTAACCTGGTTTACCATAATGATAATAGCTGTTTGTCGGCTTAGGAACATTGTTTTTGGATTTAACTTTTGTTTTGGTTGTTGAAGATTTACTTGATTTTCCGGATGTTGCTGAATTTACATTGCTTTCAGAATAG
>Ga0153938_1000983_pt1 | contig 11605 bp, 10 predicted proteins | sample TSNY022MetaG_FD_104740 | JGI IMG/M metagenome (GOLD analysis project Ga0153938, IMG submission 104740) | Attine ant fungus gardens microbial communities from New Jersey, USA - TSNJ022 MetaG | ecosystem: Host-associated > Fungi > Mycelium > Unclassified | place: USA:New Jersey: Brendan T. Byrne... | reverse complement strand
TGGTTTCCTTTACTGGAAAGCATGGCAGCGTCATCTACCTGTGCAGCTATCTGTCCACCATGTTTAACATCAGTGATGTAATGATTGATAAAGAGGAGGTTTCTATGACATTTCAAATTCCCACCATCATACCTGACGGAACACCCGTTCCGGAAGACAACAGTATTAAAGACGAACAAATATACGTTTCAGACAACGCTGCTTGCGTTTCAGAATCGCACATCCGGCAGATGGTCAAAAAAGTGGCTGGAATCCTTGCAGCACAAGGGGTTTCATGTTGTGAATGCCCTAAGACACACTATAAGTTATATAGCTTATCCGACTGCAAAGAAAGTATTATTAGATATTCATTAGAGATAGCCTGTCCAAATGGAGACGCATCCTACCGCTTTGAATTGACACTCTCTCCAGTTGATATGGACAAAGGAAGCATGGATCCTGAATCAAATATTAAAAAAATAATAGAGCCAAAAGGAAAGGAAGAAAATTATCATGATTGATTCTAAGATGCAAAACCAGAAAAACTTGACAGTGGAGGACAACCCTTTATTCCATGATACCTGGAAATTACTCAAAAATTACCGTGACGCAGTGTGGAATCTGGAGCTTGCTGTCCAGCAAGTACGCAATACCTTTGAAATCGAATACGGAAGCAGCATTGAGGAATTCCTGGATTCCATATACCTGGCCGGCGCAGATGTTGGCGGTACGAAACTGGAGAATTACGCCAGAAGCATTGAAAGGAGCAATAAAATGCTGAAACTGCTGACTTCGGCAGTAGATCTCCTCCGGAGCAGGCATAAGCACGGAGAGCAATATTATTGGCTGTTGTATTATACTTATCTCTCACCGCAGCAGCTACAGAATACAGAAGAAACCATAGAGAAATTGAGACTGCATATTACGAATATCTCTTACCGAACCTACTACCGGAAACGACCCTTGGCTATTGAGGCATTGAGTACCGTTCTTTGGGGGTATACCTCCAAGGATTGTATGAAGCTTTTGGATAAGTTTTTTCCGGAACATGGTTCAAATTCGTAGCAAGCAAAAGCACGGGAAGCAATATTACTGGCTATTATATTATACTTACCTCTCACCACAACAACTACAGAACACAGAAGAAATCATAGAAAAATAATGAGTACAAAAATGCATCAAGGTGAGTGTCTACAAATGAATGATTTAATCATAGTTCCATTAATGTAACCGAGTATTATGTTTTGGAACTGCTCAGTACCTTGATATTACAGCAGTCCTATTCGGTGTCAATAATGTTTAGTTTTGACACTATAATAGCCGAAGGACATAAAAGCGGTATATCATAAGGGAGGGCTTTGTCAGGCCGGTATGCGTTGTGACAAAAACACGGCACAATGTCTACTAACATAAAAAGCAAAAATAGAAACTATTTATTATAATCAGATATTGCAAAACCAAGCAAAAGATGAAGTTGAATATAAGAGAATCCTATGATAAAATATTCATAATAGTAGTAATTGTTTTTGATTTTGATTAAAGGTGTTTTGTAGCGATTCATTTTTATTTAAAATTAAGAAATCTACTACTTATTTTGCAAGAAAAAGATAACGAAGAGAATTCTAGCCATCACACTAGATAATTGGTACAATAATTACCATAATTAATATAAGAAAAGAGGTGTTTTAAATAGCAAAGCTAAAATTAATATGTCAAGACGAAAGAGATAAAACAGAATTTTACGATTTATTAAATTACGAATTATTAGAGATAAAAGAAGATATGGGTAATATGGTTTTATATCTTAAACTGGAAATAGAATCTAATAAAAAGATTATTTTCCGGATAACTGATGACACCCGTGAGCCTAATCTTAATCTTATAACAAAATATATAACCGATGAATTGAGAGAAGCTGTTTCTAATGACTCGGAGTTTATACTTAGTGTATGGGATTTTAAGGATTATCTTTATATCGGTAAAGGATACCGACAGTTTACAGGGTGCATAATCAACAACAATGTAGAATAGTATTTGTAGAAGGAAATAGCGGTAGACTGTGATTTCATTCTTTCTTTTTGTATGTTCTATATGAATTTTCATAAGCGCACGGTATAATTACTAAAGTTAGAATTTAATGTTATATATCAAGCATTATTTACTATTCTGGATGTGATTTTTATTAGTTTTATTTGTTAATATTGAAATCTATAGACAGTTTTCATTTTCTGTCTTGATTTGGATACTCATGGAATCGAAATCAAATCCACTATTTGACACCTTAATGAAGTTTTCCATACGATTTATGAAAAAAACGGCAGTGTTACTAGCGATAGAACAAAAACATATGTAATCTTTTATCAGAGGAAGAGAAAAAATCTTCAAATCACATTAAATAATAAGAACTCTAGTAAAGCAACTATTCGCAGTTATGTCATAATTTTTTAGATTTGGACGAAAATGCAAAGGGTCATCTTACGTAAATGCAGATTTACACTCCTTTGTGTATTATTATTTATTAGCTTATATCAAAAGTCATTTTTAGATATATTGGAAAAAGAGGTTCAACAAATCTATATTGATTTCTAAACGATTTTTCTACTATACCTTTTCTAATAAAATCGCCTAATATTCCTGCTACTTCTTGGTAATCAATTCCACTACATCTTTCAATATACGTAATCGATATAGTGGGGAACTTGGATTGTACCATTACTCGTAAAATTTCTACATTTCTACCCTTACATAATTTATCAAATTTAATATCAAATTCCTGACGTTTTAAATTTTTGACAATATATTTAACCGCGCTTTCTACGTCATCTTTATCAATATTATTATCCGAATCACACCGAAATGCATGATAACCAATTAGCTGTACAGGTTGCGGGAAATTATTAGAATATGATATAATTTGGCTTATTGCTGTCTCAGTCGCCGAAACACCAGTCCCTTCTAAATGTATACCAAGCAAATCATGTAATTCCTCATCACCAAGAGGTGATAAGATAATATTTTCAAATAATCTACCTGCTGATGGATGCTGAGATATTAAATTCGTTATTGTACCTGTTATACCTGATACAATAAAATAAAAGCTTTTATAATTATCTAAGCTAAATTTTTCTACCGCACCTTTTAAAAATGCAGCAATTTCAATTTCAGGATCAAGAATATCAATTTCATCAATCAAAAATGTTATGCCTACATACCCTGCTCTATCTTGTTTAAATATTTTTTCTATTTGGAATGCAAATGCTGCAAGGATATCTGTTGTTAAAGGTTTTGAATGTTCCTCTGTATGAGAATAATTCAAAACAGTCAAATCAATACCTATTGTTTCCGATTTTCCATCAACCAAATCAATGTCTAAACGTGTACATAATGAAGATATTAAACCTGATGCTATATCATTAATATCGTTTCCAGGCATACAACGATAGTCACAAATAATATTATTAAATAACCCCTTCTCCTCAATACCGCATCTTATTAATAAATCCTCTTCCCCATTTGTAGTGTATAAAAGTTGATATGATAACGAACTTTTCCCTATGCCTCTAGGTCCAGAAATAAGTAAATTTTTATTATTAAACAAACTATCTATTGAGGAATATATAGCTTCTCTTCTTCCAGCAAATTTATTTGCATCAACTATAGGCGTTTGAGGGGTAAATGGATTTTTTTTTAATTGAAATGCATGATTCTGTGAATCATTGATTTTATGTGTAATGATACGAATTTCCGCAGCATAACCACCTTTATAGTTTTCATGCGCAATAAATGTGACCTTATCGCCAACATTTAGAGTTCTTTCTTCTGTTCCTACTATTTTTGAAACATGTGCAAAATAATCTTTACTGTTTTCACCAGTTATAAATCCATACCCTTTATAATCTGAATATGATTTAACTACTCCATTAATCATAAATATTCCTCCATCATTTTTGTATATTTCATCGTATAAATAACTTTTTCTTTCTTAATATTCTTTATATTGACAATTCAAGTGCTCCTTACTTCTGTAGAATCATATATGAATTATTTTTTTTATTAATAGTATAGCTATATAATTATAATCTACGTATTATATAACTTTAACTACTACTCTTCTTCACTGTCGGATTTATCAATTAAAGTATCTTCATTGATATCTGACATATCTTCATTATCATAATCACTATTCGACATGATCAAAGCAATTCTTCCCAATGATTCATAAACTGGACGCGTGGATACCTGGAAAAGCGACACAGTCTCAGCAATTTTCATAAGTATATCAGAAAACCGTGCTTGTATTGGTGTAACAGTTTCTGTAACATGTTTAAAAAACTGTCCTAATGTTCTCATTATATTCTGTATACTTGCTTCGAAACCTTCCAAATTTTTTTCTAAAAAGTCTTTATTTTGAGTAAGACTAATTGCCTCATCTATCGCTTTGATTAGCTTATCTAAAACTTTTAAGGAATCTTTATAATCACTATATGTAAAAATTTTACTATGAGCCACTTTATTACGTTGACTTCGAATATAATCTATATCCTCCTCAATTGATTCTAATGTGACTTTATCTTTGAAAAGACGATCCCAATCACTTTTAATACCAATACCTTGGATAAATTTGCGAAGTTCCTCATCTGAAATTAATGACAAATTTTCGTGGTTTAAAAGAAATTTATCTTTTGCCACCTCCTCCACGCTAGTCCAATTTTGTGTAAATAATAAATCCTGCAAATCACTATAATCTAGTGAATAAAAGAATTCTTTTAAATAGCGTTCTTCTTTATGCTTTTTAGCTCTAATATTACCTTTTGCTTTCTCTGAAATTTCTTTTTGAATTGTCTTTTCATAATATTCATTTCCATAATTCAAAATATATATATTAAAAAGTAGTCGTCTGAACAGTCTTTCAAAGTGAGCAAATTTTGAAAAGATTTTGTTGCAATAAAACTCGGAAACTGCATCATACGCTGAAATAATAATATACTGTTCATCAATCTTATTAGTTGAATTAAGTAGCTTATCATTAATAGTTTCTAACGCTTTTACACATTGCAGCTTTGTACTATTAGTAACTTCTATATTAAGATAACGGTTATTTTGAACGTTAAAAATTTCAAACATAACATCAATCAAATTACTACCCATGGAAAATTGAAAAGATACTACATGCCGAAAGAACTTAGTTTTCTCTTCCCAATCATTTTGATTTAAGTCAAAAGCATTATTAAGAAGTCCTTGAAGATCCTTTTGTAAATTCAAATGAATTATATGATTCCCTTTTTCATCAATCCTATCTATAGATTTACTTTTGGAACTTTTCTTTTGAAGAAGAATATAGTTGCTCTGCATTTTCATATTTACTCTCCACATATCTTAACAAAAAAAGAAAAATAATATATAACTTTGTACGGTAATACTCAACCATAGTACCATATATTACTATTATATTCAATAAATTGTCATCACATGTTTGCTTATCACCCATCAAATTTCGTATATAAATTAACTTTTTGAGTATCCGCCCTACTAAAAGGAAATATTGTAGAACTTGAGCTTATCAATGCGTCGTAATAAGAACCAAGTGTCGGCAACTATGCCATAGGAAGTCCAACCAGCAAAGCAAGGAATTTCTGGATTCCATATACCTGGCCGGCGCAGATGTTGTTGGTACGAAACTGGAGAATTACGCCAGAAGCATTGAATGGAGTAATAAATGCTGAAGCTGCTGACCTCGGCAGTAGATCTTCTCCGTAGCAGGCATAAGCACGGAGAGAAATATTATTGGCTGTTGTATTATACTTATCTCTCACCGTAGCAGCTACAGAATACAAAAGAAATCATAGAGAAGTTGATGCCGTATATTATGAATATCTCATACCGAACCTACTACCGGAAACGCCCCTTGGCTATTGGGGTATTGAGTACCGCTCTTTGGAGGGTATACTTCCAAGGATTGTATGGATCTTTTGGATAATTTTTTTCCAGAACATTGTTCAGATTCATAAATTACACTAGACATTTAACGCAGACACTCATACATGGATTTAAACATTCCAAGGAGAGTGTCTGCAAGTTTATAAATATTATTTTGATAACACTTCTCTGAGAGTAAATGCGGCCCAGCCACTTCCATCTGGATTATATGATAATGTCTCTAACTTGAATTGTAATGTCTTTACGTTTCTATATTCTTTGCCTTGAATATCCTGACAAGTTAAGATGATATCTATGCCGGATACAGATAAGCTTCCATCTCTATAATTGTAACAAATGTGCCGAAGGCAGTCATAATATTCAAAAGGCAACATGATTCGCTGTCCTTCATATTCGTTTTTCATATAGGCAACTTCCAATAATGGCTTTGAGCTAGACTGCATAATAACACCGTTAGATTCTGTTTGTAAAAATGATTTATCTATTTTATATGTAAAATCCGCATCACTCTTTATAGCATATAAATAATCCGTGAGGGTTTTCATGTTTTTTACCTGATCCCATTGAAGCCTCAGATATTTTGCTGTTCCCATGCCGATGTTTTCAAACTCTACTCTTGGTACAGTGTTAATAAAATCGGCATTCTCTTTATAGTAATCCCATACATCAACTTCGTTAATATCCACAGCCGTTCCTTCAGAATCCCATGTTAAAATCAATAAAGCCTCTTTAAAAAAAATGTCTGGTTTATAAGCATTGTTTCGTTCAACCTGCATTTCAAGCAATGTAAACCAAACAAGCAACACAGAAACTACTGCAATAAATATTTCAATGTATATTTTAAAATCACGTTGGCGAAACGGATTCCTTTTTTGCGCATATTCTTCTACTGCCTTTTGCACGTTTTCTTCTGTGGTATTAAATAGCTTTGCTACATAGCCAACCTCAATGTTATTATTTAATAGTTTTTTTAAATAGCTATTTTTACTTCTTATTTTCATAAAGCCAACACACCTTCATTGATCCTAATTTTATAATATTCCATTATAGCCCAAATTATTTCTTAGCCGCTTCCCATTATCTACGTTAAATAAATATGATGAGCAGTTAGATTTCATAAAAGGCGATAATTATTTGACTACTAAACTATTTGTTTTCTTCCGAATAAGGTTTCACAATGACAAACTGATAGGTCTTATTATCTTTAAATTAAATTGAGTTAGGTCAGTATATCTAATTCACTGGCAACAAAATCGTCAAGGCCATTGTTGAAAAAATGTACATTTCTTTTACCGAACATACCCTCATATTTAACTTTTGCCCTATCATTGTCTTTAACGATAACAACGATATCCTTTTGACTTTCGGTTCTTTTTTGCACATATTTCAACATATGTGCAAATTCAAAATCGGCATCAGGAAGTGAATAACCAATAAATATCCATCTGTCCGCTTCGGATAGAACACTCTCAGCTAATTTCCAAGAATCATTGAAAGCGTGTGTTCTAAATGATTTATTATAACTAAAAGTTGCAATATGAGAATCAAGCGAACATCCACATTTAGGGCATTCTTTCATCTTCGCGTTATCTCGAATCGTATCTTTCAGTATTTTCTTTTCACCCTTATCGGTTTCATGTGGGGGATAAAACATCTTTATATCCTCGACGTATATACCAGAGTGAATAACTTTTGTAATTTTTGTATCTTTCATACAAAAAATCTTCCGACAATTATTACAATATGCCCAATTAGCCGAACCGTGGACTTTAGCAATCCTCGGAATATTATCTATTGTTTTCATAACCTCCGCATATGCAGGCACACCGAGACTTCGAGAGAAGCCTGCACCTATGATTAAAGCAGATTTTTTTTGATTCGTTAATACCATGACCATCCTCCTATTTAAAATGTGTTAGATATAAATATAAAGAGCATTTAGTCTGCTTTGCTGAACTCTCTATACTGCTTCCTTAAAATTTACTTATATTTTGTAATTTCTGGTATCATTAAATCCGCAACCGATGGTTATTGTCGATTTTTATTATTTTGTCGTTGCTCACAATTAAGTCAAATTGGAAGGCGTGTTATAAATAATGTAAATACTTTTTTGAATCATAAAAAAAGTATTTTATTCAATCAATATTATCTCTAAAATTTTCACCATTAATTCCGTCAACAAACCAAATTGCATAAGGTTTTAAAGAATATTCATTATTACTGCATGACATTATATGTCCAAATATATTAAAATCAAATCCTTTTCCCGATTCTATATTATTTGTTAGATGCCTTATTCGACGTCGGATATTTATACCGGACAATTTCATTATGATTTTTACATCTGAATTGAAGTCTTCTTTTTGTTCATTATTAGCAGCATAATAATTAACTCCATACTCAAAAGTATTACTGTCACCTTTGAACCCAATTTCTTTATTCCTTTTTGTCTGACCATATTCCAATGTCCATACCAAATTGTCTTTACAAACATTTTCCAATAAACTGGGACTATAGATATAATTCAAGTGTGGATTACTAAGCTTATATAATTGCGTAAGCTGAAACATACCAATTCCAACACACAAGAAATTCTGTCCATTATATTTTTTCATAAGATTTCTGAATCTAACACCAGTATTTTCAAAAAAGAGATTAATATATCTACTTGTCTTTCAAGTGTCATTATTGTTTCCTTTTCGATAGTAGTTCCATCATTCCCACTAATATCAAAGCTAAATAGTCCTGAAAATATTTTTATACCTTGATTCAAATTTTGCTTTTTTCCTCGAATTGTTTTTTTTGATATATGACCTGAAGGTAATTGGTTGTATATATCTCTTATTCCATCAATATCTAGATAGAAATAGTTTTTAAATGGCACTATCCTTTGCTTTTCCATAATAATACGCTCCTTATTCACAGTTTCTTCATTGGCTCGCTTCTACCATAATTTTAATAAACATAATGAGCAATTGAAAAGATGTAAAAACCTCCGTCTAATAGGGATAATAAATATCATATGTCTTGACCGATATGCTATTCTTCTTTTATGAGTGAATAAAAATATGAGTATACATAGAATGCTCTGATTAATTTTATACAATCAATAGTTGCAATTTCTTTAGTTGTTCTGCCATGCAATACCCAATTTCTATTTAGATATGTCGGCTCATCCTTGTTAAATTTATAGCCATTAATCGTAAATTCCTCTATATATGATTTGAGCGATTGATAAAGTAGCAAATCAAAGTAATCCATATCTCCTATGTCTGCATACATTTTTTTTGCTTTTGTATACCAACCGGTTCCTTCAATATATTCATTACCAATATCCGACATTAATCCTTCTATCTGTGATGTTATCGCCGCATAACAAGGGTAATACAGATTATGTTGAAATGATTTGAAAGCCTGATCAAATACCTCTTTTCGATAATCTCTTATTGCAGATTGCATAATATATTTAATGTCTTTGTTCATGCTACCAAGGCTATACACTGAGATCATCTTTCTGTCAAATTCATCCGGTGATAGACTATCTAATTGCTCTTTTATTGATTTAGGCAGTAAAAATAATACCCAGCCACGTTTTCCAAGTTCTTTAGCATTTTTGAGCATTTGAGGATATTTATCTGTTAATATATTTGCTTCTTTTTTTCCAGTAGAAGTAAATATTTCTTCAATGAAACCATTAAATTGCATTGCTTCTTTTATTGTCATAATAACTCACCCACAAATCTGCATTTATAACACGATATATTTTTTTATATTTTGCAATCCGACATTTAAAGTAGTTTGCATATTACACCAACATATGGGATGCTTTATCTATCCACTTATCCAAAAATATCTTATCAATAGGAAACATTAAATATTGCATTTTGCTTTATTACACATTGGAAATAGAAGCTATCCAATATAATATTAATAAAGTACCATATTTTTCCATAATATTCAACTAACACTGGCATTATATTGGCATAAAAATAAGATAAAGTGGCTCTGAATTGCGATTTACAGGTCATTTCACCTATGCTATAATGGTCATGCTCAAATCTATATCCATAGCCAAATATCCAATCCATTCATAAGACATCTGTACCCTACAGGTGTCATTTTTTATCCCCAGCCGATAACTGCAAAGTTTGTCGGTTTTTCTTTACCCAAAATTTTAATTAGGAGGTAGCCAGTACATTGAAAGAAAGAAAAAAACTTGAAAAAACCAAGGAAAAGCTCCCTGTGTCCAAAAAGCTACGCATACCCTACCAAAAGCTCTTGTTTACCGCATCCCTTGTCGCCTATTGCTTCATCTTGAATACCAGCCTGGTTCTTGCCTCGGATATGTGGACCCAAGCAGAAAGCATCATGAAGGATGTCTATAACAAGATCCTCGGTATCTCCACCATTGCCGCCATCGTAACCGCTTCCACAGCTTTACTCATGATGAACTTCAGTAAATCCGGGAAGACTGTGGATGAATCCAGGGCATGGCTGAAACGGATTGCCATCACATGGGTAGTCCTAAACGGCCTGGGTTTCATCCTAGCCTACTTTACCCCATTCTTCAGTGACGAGAACAGGAGCGTAACAATATCATAAAAATGTTCCAAACAGAAAGGAGGAATGACCCATGGGTATCCTTGACGGCATAGTGGAATGGGTTGCAGAGCAGGTCATGAATATACTGGATCTGGTCACCACCTCCGTCCTCGGCGCACTTGGCTGCAGCATGGACACCTTCCTGCGCTATTTCCCTGCAGCTGAAACCATATACAGCATCTTAGTCGCCACAGCCATAGGACTGATACTTCTTAATTGGGTATGGCAGCTCTTTAAGAACTTCGGCCTGATTGCCGGTGTGGAAGCGGAAGATCCGGTAAGGTTAAGCATACGTTCCATATTATTTATCCTGCTTGCCTATTTCAGTGACCAGATAACCAACTTAGTTCTTTCTGTCGGCGGTACACCATACAACTGGATCTTATCATCCGACCTGCCGCCCATCAGTTTTGCCGATTTCAATTCGGTCATGATAACTATCCTGGCAGTCTGCTCAAACGGATCCGTGGCACTCATCGCACTGATTCTTGTCCTGATTCTTGCATTGAACTACATTAAGCTGCTGCTTGAAGCTGCGGAACGATATGTACTTCTTGGAGTAATCATCTATACCGCTCCTGTTGCTTTCGCCATGGGAGCTTCCCAAAGCACCTCGGCCATCTTTAAGAACTGGTGCCGGATGCTGGGCGGCCAGATATTTCTGCTCACCATGAACGCCTGGTGCCTTCGGTTGTTCACCTCCATGGTAGGCAGCTTTTTAGCGAACCCATTATCACTATAAGAGGAGGCAGATATGAAAAGAAAGAGACTCGTAACAGGCATATACTTATCCTTCAGCATTATGCTCTACCATCCACTTGTGTTTTATGCCATAACTGAAGCCGAAATAGATGAAGTCGGGAAAGAAACAGCTGCCGGAAATGTTTTTATCTGGTTCCTGTGCGCCATAGCATTCCTGAAAATCAGCCAGAAAATTGACAGCTTTATGTCCAGCCTGGGAATTAACGTAGGACATACAGGTGGCTCCATGATGGCAGAGCTGATGGTGGCAGCTAAGGGCATTACCTCAGCCAAAAACATCACCGGCGGAGGTTCCTTCCGGGGCGGCTCCTTCAGCATAGGGGGG
>Ga0153938_1000981_pt1 | contig 11619 bp, 16 predicted proteins | sample TSNY022MetaG_FD_104740 | JGI IMG/M metagenome (GOLD analysis project Ga0153938, IMG submission 104740) | Attine ant fungus gardens microbial communities from New Jersey, USA - TSNJ022 MetaG | ecosystem: Host-associated > Fungi > Mycelium > Unclassified | place: USA:New Jersey: Brendan T. Byrne... | reverse complement strand
GCTACACACAAGAAAACGAGCAGTAAAGCGGTCAGATGTATCATCAGTGACCCTGATCTAGGTACAGACCCTATCTAGAGGCTTTTGAGAAGTGGATTATCCTACTGGGAGGAGCTTATAATGCTCCGATGAATCATGTGGCTCATCCACACATAAAACTACTGTTGATGACAACCGCTTGAGAAATACTGAGGAATACTCCGAAAAGGGACTTGAAGATGAGCATCTCCCCCCGCTTGACGCACACTATTCCTTCTTATAACAGCCATAATAATACCTTCATACTTATCTACTAGCAGAAATCCTACTTTTTCGGCCTCATACCTCCTGTAGACACATCCCGGACATTGCTGTTTAGTTGTTGGAATAGAAATGCTGAATCCAAAAAAAGCAATAGACCATGTGACTGATAAACTCCAAAGAGCTAGGCAAGTCTTGCATATCACACAATGCCGACTCAAGTATCCAGTAATAAGACTCATCGCCTGCAAGATGGTCTCCGTGGAAGAGGTGGGAATCAGAGACATCGTGGACGTAGAGGGGGTAATATCCGCAGGGGCGGCGGAAGCTCAGTAGTTGCTTCCAACGACAAAGCTACTAAGAATCCAGCGGACCAGGATCGAGAGGAGAACAAAATTAGTGAAGAAACAGAATATATGCACACAGATACCTCAATTGCTGCGCCTATCGAGGACAATGGCGATGACAATGCTTGCTGGATCTGTGCCGAGCCCGTTAAGTATTGGTCTGTGTCGGAATGCAATCATAGGACGTGTCATGTGTGTGGGTTGAGGCTCAGAGCCCTGTACAAAAAAACAGATTGCACTTTTTGCAAGGTGCGCCCTCAGTCCTCAGAAGATGGTGCTCACATTGATTACATTTTCCTAGGAACCGCAACAAACTGTAATCTTTACCTCGTCTTCGGAAATCGAGTTCAGTGCATACAAACCTGATGACATTTCATACAAGGATGCAAAGCTTTCGATATACTTTGAAACTCAGGAAATGATGGAGGAGACTCTGATTTTGCTCAAGTTCAATTGCCCGGATGCAAACTGCGACTACATCGGTAACGGATGGGCAGATCTTAAGCTACATGCGAGAGCCGTCCATTCACGGCTAATGTGGTTTGTGCTGTCGTCAATTATGACTGGGCGATTGTTTTCTGACAGCGTTTCTGGCTATTCTCCAGTGACCTGTGTATTAGGCACAAGAAGGTTTTCTCACATGAACATGCACTCTATCCAGCGAACATCCTCCCAGTCCATTTACCCTCTATGCACCATCGATATGTCAAGCAGATCGCCCCAGAAAAAGTGGAAGGAGGTGTACACCCTATTTGCGAATTCTGCCATGAATGCTTCTTCGGAGTCGACGAGCACTATAGTCATATGCGAGAGAGGCATGAAGAATGTTTCATCTGTAAACGGAATGGCATACAGTTCCAATAGTAAGTATTTTATATGGATACGCAGGCCACGATTTGACGTCGTGGCCCAAAAGCTTCCAGAATTATGACAATCTAGTGAGTATCTGAAGCTTATGAGGTTGAAGGAATAGTTGAGAAGTCAGGAACGACATTTCAATATCTCACATCATCCATGCACTCAAGCCGAGTGCCGCGAACGGAAATTTGTTGTATTTAATACACCTCTAGACCTCCAAGCTCACAGAGTTGAAGAACATGGAGCGACCATGAGCTCGAGGGATATAAAAGATGCGAGGAAAGTGACGACTGAATTTCAATTTGAGGAGATCGGCGCAAGAGCCGAGCGACGAGGAGCAAGGGAGCATGATAGGGAACCTCCACCTGCGTCACAAACCCCACGACCACAGCCTGATCCCCCTCGTAGTCAAAGGACTACTTCAGGATTGACAGACGGTACCATCCCACAATCAGTCAGTCCATTCCGTAGTGGTGCGAACTCTCCTCTAGTTCTGGATACCGATCCCGCCGTTCTTGAGTGAGCCTTGTCTTAATTATCCTCATGATCACCAATAATTCAATGTCCAAGGCGACACAATGCGTTTATCGGACGACTCCGGACTATGGCACAAAATCCCGTGAATGCTGTCCCCGCTATCAAAGCTGCAATTCGTGGCTATAGAGCTTCGGAATCCAGTGCTCGAGACCTCATTCTGACAGTGTTCAAAATCATGGATGATAATCTCGATCACACCGCGAGTACTATCAATGGACTTGTGGACCTACTGGACGAAGAGGACAAAAAGCAAGATCTATTAGCGTCATGGAAGGGGTTCAATCTCGAAGTATGTACATTGGTGTTAATCCCAGTTAATCAACTCAGATTGATTCTTTACAAAAAGCAACGGCGCAATTTTCCTGACCTCGTGCCTCAGTCGATCAGTGGTGAATACGCCGGAATCACCTCAGGTCGTGTTCTGAACGCAAAGCATTCCACTGCAACGCGATCCTCGCGTCCAACACGTCAAGTATGGGATCGCGTGGCGGCCGTGGCCTCTTCGTCTTCTGCTCTCCCACGACCACGTCAATATCCCTCCACCCCGGGCCAATCTCAGTCCAGTCGATTTCCGCCTCTCCCAAGCGCACATCCTTCTTCGTCTTCTGCCACCAATCCTGTTCCCGGTTTCCGTCAACCAAAACGAACAACACCCTGGTCTGCAAGCGGATCAGCCGCCGCTGGCTCTCGCGCGGTAGAGCCTCGCAGTGTCCCTGCATTGCCAAAGGTGGCTAAGAATGACAAACCACCGAAGCTGGACAACGACTTGTTCCCTGAGCTACCAGCATCAAGTACTGCGAGAGAGAGACCGCAAGTCAGTGGAAATCAATCACTAAAGCGTATTCTGAAGAGTACGGGGCCTACAGTTTCAGCATGGCATCCCGGGAATAGCAGCGGGAATGGGGATGGAGGCGTGGAGACTAATGCGGATGATGAAATTGGAGCTGAGGAAGGCATGGGCGGGAAGAAGGGAAAGAAGGGCAAGGGCAAGCAAAAGCAGATGTTATTCACTCTCGGGTCATTCCCGACTTGAGTCATGAGTTTTCTGATGAGTTGATGTAGTTCATAGTGCACTTTAATCCAAGGTACTCATGGGTCCACTGTGATCTATGCTATAACTGAATTGATGGCTCGAAATCGTTGTGTTCGCCTAATGGACTGACCCCCTCTGATATGTGGAAGAGTCGAAGATAATACCCAAGTTGATCAATGCGATGATATGATGAGAAGTGAGATTCATTGGGATGCACCAGTTGGATTCAGCTAGCGCTGGTCTTTTCTTTGAATTTTAAACCAAGATCTTACTCATATATGGCCCATCCAACTCATACCCCAACTTCCTATAATAATCCCTCGTACCCACACCTGAAATCACGGCCATCTTCACACTCCCATGTTCCTCTCTCGCAATTCGTTCCGCTTCTTCCATCAACAATGTTCCAAAACCTTGATGCTGAAATTTTGTTGGGTCACGTCCATGTACAGGCACAGCAGTACCATAAACATGTAGTTCTCGAACGATGCTGCAACCCCCTTCGGCATCAGGTTGGCGCACCAGTTCTGGTCTGAATGTACCCTCTTCAGAGCATTTACGTAAACGCAGGAGGCCGATTAAGATGTCTTTCTCGGGATCCTCATAGGAAAGGAAAGTTTCCCAGCCGCCATTTGCTGTGTAATCTCTTCGAAGAAGTTCAACGGATTCGGGGCGAACTTTGTGATGAATTTCATGAATCTATGAAAACAAAAACTAAGCTTGTCAAATAAATACTCAGATAATTACTTACGCCGACTTCACGAAACCGGACATCTCGACATACAGCTCCAAAATCCCTCATACGGTTAAGAGCAAGCTCACGTAGGTTTCCCGAGTTCTCGCAGCCACTGGTCACCAAGGGAAGGGGAATATCTCTGGAAAGACAATAATTAGCGCCTGTGCATACCGTTCAACGCTCAATAGTATACCTCTGGACACGATAAACCCTTGTCCAAGGCGGGACAAGCGATAGGATCCTTGCAACAACATCCACTAATACATTTGGTGTATAGTTCTTGTACCTGCCAGTCCTCCAAAGCTCGTATAATCCAGTTCCTCGTATGACAAGGGTTGGATAAATTTTCAGACCATCACTTCTGAAAGCCGGATTCTCAAAATATTCCTTGAATTGCTCTAAATCACGTTCAACTCCGATGTTGGGTAAATCCGGCATCATGTGTGCGACGACCTTGAAACCAGCATCTTTCGCGAGATGAAAGGATTCCGAAACAGCACGAACAGTGTGACCTCGGTTGGTATCTCTAGCAACGTCTTCATAGACAGATTGAACACCAATTTCGAGACGGGTGCAGCCATAGCGGAGCATTTGGGAAAGATGGGGACGGAGGCAGTAGTCCGGTCTTGTTTCAATGGTGATGCCAATGGTTTTTGATTTACTTTGCTCTGAAAATCTGAAAAATTGAGTAAATCGATGGATAGCACCAGTGATAACCATTACCGTACTGCTTCATCGACGTCTAATCCAGTATATCCCGATAGCGCATTATGTAGCTGAGCGATGAATTTGTTGCGATAATCTTCTGGCATACTCATGAAAGTTCCCCCCATGATAATGAACTCGACCTAAATTTGGGGTTGAGCCGTCTTCGAGACAAAAGAACAAGTGAAAATGAACGTCACCTTGTCAACACTATGGCCCAAACTCTTGAGTTGCTCAACACGCCCTCGTGTCTGTTCATAGGGATCATACCGCGCTCGAATGGCCCGCATACTTGTAGGCTCGTACCCTGTGTAGCTCTGGGTACTGTAATCAAAATCTGAGTCAGGCCCTCCAGGACAATACCTATACAGGATATGGATGAGACAAATTACCATCAAGCCAACCTTAAAACGCACACGCATATATTTCCCGTCATGGCAATATGTGGACATCGATGAGGCTTACACATGACCGCAACAACCGCAATCTAAGATGATCAGGCTGAGAGAGGAGGTTCAGAAGAACAGGAACGTACACCGCTAGCGGTTCGGATAGGCCTCGCTTTGAGCTTTGGTAGCAATGCTTTTTTGTACTCGTCTGGAATGGCGCTTATAATGTCTACTAGACGTGGGACACCTCCATAGCTATATTTTTTTGAAATTCGAGCTCGAACCTCATTGAGTGATACAGAGTTGTTGGAGTCGTGAGCTTTGATAAGTTCTGCAGCGATTCCTGATGTTACACGTAAAAGTTGCTCAACCTGTGATACACCTATTGGATTGATTGATCATCAAAACAAACTTGAAGAAAAGAAAGGCAGACCTTCAGTCTTGGTTCGTTGCACCATTTTATCTTGAGGATGATGAGCGTCAATCACGAACCCCTCTGGAGTCCTGATTTCCAAATTTGGGAAAACTAATACATCCTTTGAGGCGACTGTCATGACTCGAAGTAACGGCAGACCTGAACCCGAAGTCATTGTCAATGTATGTATGTTCCCAAATGATGTCGACACTGAGCTCAGTCTAAAATAAAATATGGATCTTTTCGGTTAGTTTGCAGACGGTTGGAACTATTCCAAAGCACGTATTGACGATGCCTATCGACCTGGAGGAATTCTTGAAAAACTTCCATCTAAGCCTTCTCGTGATCCTGCATTAGCTACACTCAAACGAGAAGATATTGATTTAGTCGTACGTGGTTTTCTCCGCAATAATCTGATATCCTTCCTCCCTATCTCCCTCCAGGTACACGAATTTGAAATTACAAGACCACAGGCTGAAAAGGCACTGCTCGAAAATGGAGGTGATGTGGGAAGGACTATTCGAGCTCTGATTACACCTACGTTCGGTGGTGCTGAGTCCTTGGACGTCTAGTCGTCTGCTCAGAAAAGCCGTGTGTTGATTGAAAGCTTTCTTTAATCCACAATTTAGTTGTACCATAAGGTATGATTTACATGATATACACCATCCTTCTGTTCCAAATAGAAAGCTGAAAGTGGGTTTACCTTTCATTCCAAATTGCAACAAGTTTTTTTTGAAGTTGGCTACATCTCCAAAGAGCGTTCTAACTCCCACAAGTTCATATCAAGGTAGTGACGGCTATAACAAAGCAACGGTTCACAATCAAAGAACTGCCAATGCTTGTCACCCTACTCCTGTTCAGGGGCACCAGACTGACTTGAGAACCATCAATCATGACTAATATCTCCTACAAGAGAAACAGGAACCCGGATCAATCAAGAACATCATTGGGCTCAAACTTTTAATCATATCATAAACTTTCTGAGCCTCCTCGTGGACCTCCGGAGCCTTCATTATTATCCCTACGATCGAAAACACTTGTGCGATGGGTTGTATCTGTTATCCTGCTCAGTACCAATAATTGTCCAAGCTATGCCTTCACGCTCGTCAATCTCATCTGACAACGGGAAGGCGTTGCATGAAATGCATCTAAGTCTCCCGGCAGCGGCCCTCTTATTAATGATCTTATTCACTCTCGTCGGAAATGAACGGTAGATTTCTGTTAGGCGCTGTATTATATAATATGGAGTTCAGCTGCACTCCTCCTAAAATCTGGGGGGGGATGGCTGCTTTTCAGCCCATACCTATTCTGGAGTCCAGCCATGTTCCTGCATCTCTCATTCTTGAAACTTTGAACATAGCTGCTGTTGGTATAAGTTGAGATCTTTTAGAAACCAGCCTTTTCCAACTATTAGGTAAGATATCTACAGTCAACATACACAAATTATCAGAGGAGAAAGCAAGCGAGCTAAGTGTTAACCCGGGGAATAAATCTTAGCTGAAGCCAAAAGCCTGGTCTCAAGATAAGATAGTATTAGTTGGGAAACATTTTGTTTGCAAATGTATCATCGAGGTGGCACCAAGCGATTGCAATCCTTCGTCATCACATACAAACCCACTGCGGTGCGTACAGTCATAGGACAGTCATAGGCACCTGCGATGTTTATGTTTACGCGAGTTGACAATCTGATCATGCAAAGAGATGGCATCATTGGTGATAATATTTGGCAATGCTTGCCACGGTCACCATCGATTGCAAGCGCCACAGGTTTTTACTTATGCACATCAGTAGGAAAGTGAAATTTAAACACGTCGTGCTGCCAGAAACACGGAGGAAGCAGCAGAAAAACCCATCCATGCTTGGGGGTAGACGGGTTAAGGTGCCTATAGGTTCCGTTTCCATCGTGTTACGACATCGTTGAGTCTGAGCTCAACTGCGGACTCAGCTCTTGCTCTCCATAATTCATCACTCGCATGACTCACCTAAATGCTCCGAGACAAAGAAAGCCGTTTTACAGGATATGCTCATACTACATTAACGACTGTAGCCTTCAATTCTTTTCAGCAAATTATTTATTCGGAAAGTCAACTCATGACTAGTGTTCTATTACATGTTGCCGATCTGATGTCTGAAGCAAGCAGGCAAGTCGTAAACTTATATTGTCTACAGTCAGAAGAGATGACGAGCATAGTACTTTTCAACGAAATTTACTGTCTTTAAAACTGCCTACTCTGTGGAGAAGACGAAAAATCGGGTTTCACGATCTGAAGGTTCTGGACAGCCTCATCTGTTATCATTGAAGTGTTGACCCCTATCTAATTGACCGACCAAAGGTAACCGTACAGACAACTTATCAAAACCGATTTGGAGACGATTCCAGCCTACAGGATTTTGAGGTGAGGGTAAACAGGAAAATAGAAACGAGTCGAGACTGTAAATGACTCCGAGAGACGGACGGTCCCATCTGGAGGTGATCTAACGCGAGTCATATTCAATTCGGATTCAATTCGGACGAGGAAAAAAAGTCCGAGTGGAAAAAAGTAATGCCCGCGATCTTGATTTGTATAAAATCTACTTCTGATCATCAGAGCGATGCCAGATCTTTCTCAATCATTTGGAGTGTTCCATGCTAAAATGGAGACTAGTGACTCTATCATACCAAGCTCATTCCATTTCGGCTATTGTCTTTCAGCTGGCAATGAAGAACGATAAATCAAGAATACCCCCTGGCGATATATCCTTGCAATAAGTTTGGCTGGGGATACTTTGATGCGGCCTCCTCTCCCCGCAAGAATGCTTCTATCAATGATCTCACTTGAAGGGTCCTTCAGGGCGGACTATCAGAGTCAAGTTGGACCTCACGTTTGCTGTACACAGTAATGCTACTGAGCAGGACTTGAATTACAGGTAGCTGGCCTTATCGGCAGTCCGATTGCGCTCCGTCCATCGGATAGTCTTGGAGATAAAGAATGCAGAATCTTCTTCATTTATGTCATGATGCACACATGCACACACGGGTATGTTACAAACCGAAGACACCTCCTGTCAACATCTTGATTGCCGGTGGCACAGTCAACCTCTCCTTTTTGGTATCGATGAATCGAGATTTTACCCCCCGCCTCCTCTTCATATCCTCGCTGGCGATTGGGAGACTTGCATTGTCCTAACACATCAGAAGATCTGGAAGACGATTCTAATCGATGACTGTTATCTTACGTTCGACGTCATACGATCTGTCGCTGCCTTAACTTGCCACATGTGTTCAGGACCCCGCGAGCACCACTCCCTGGATATTTAAACGAGGAAAGGTCCGTTTCACGTTGTGGCTTCGTTCTTGCCTCTTACCCCCATCAAGGCCTCTGCCTGCCTCGCTCTCTCTCTCGGTGTTGACGAAGACCTTCGACCTTTTAACGAGACGCTTTCTCTTTGACGCTACCGTACCTCCTCTCAGCCTTGCCGTACCTCTCTTAACCATTGCCATACATCTCTTACTGGGTTTGCATAACCTGGCCATCCATTATTGCCGCAGTGTCATGCACGATGGACGTGTTAGGGAGATCACTGAAATGCCTATGGCATGATTCATGCATTATACTGTGGTTGTAGTTGCTCACCACCACCATCACTGCCACCACCACCACCACCACTACGCCCTCCTGCACCACTGTGGTTGCAATGTTATCTTGCTATCATCTACTTCTGTACTTTGTTGTCTTTTTTTTTTGGGTCAACAATTTTGTTTCGACTATTGTATCTTACAATTACATAATATATATATTATTATTATTATTTTATTTTATTTTATTATTTTATTTTTTGAATCGTCGATTTGTAACGTGGGGCTTGGTGGCAGTCCGCGGCATCTACACAAGGTATCTACTTAAATAGAGGGAAGATAGCAGAAAGAAAAAAAAAAAGGGGGAGGGGGGAAGGTAAGAGGTGGCTAGGGTGTTGTGGAGGACATGTGAGGGGAGACGGAGGAGCCTGTGTAATACATAATGAAGTGTATATACAGATAAATTAGGTTGGGGGGTGTGCTATGAGATGTTGTCCCGAAATGAGAACACTCTGGGATTGAAATGGAAGAATGTGATGATGTCATTGATTGAGCTGCGGAGGGGATTCCAGGACTGCTTGTGCTGTTCACACTCATAGAGGATGTGGTGTCTTGTCTCAACTGGTGCTTTTTTACAGGGGCAGGCATGTGGTTCATTTGGAAAAAATTGTTGCCTGTATTCGCTGATAGGGGCATGGTTGGTGATGAGTCAAGTGATTCTCATGGTAAGTGAGTTGGATCTCCCAACATGTTTTAACCAGGCTCTCCCTTTGGTGTAGGTAGAAGCTATGGTCTTGTCATCATCTTCTAGGTCAAGGAATTGCTTACCTTTGTAGTCAGATGCCTGAAAGTACATCTGCCATGTTTGGATGTATGAATCACATTCTTCTTTTCTACTGCGTTCCCAGGATACCTGGCTAGGGTGTAGGGGTTGTGTTGGGTGGGATTTGGTCTCTTTGTCTGCGGTGTGGTGTGGTGGCTATTTGTCACTGCTCAGGCAGTTTCAGAAGGCTATACTGTTGTTTGGGTTAGCTTGAAAGAATGCTCTCAGCTCTCGTGATATGGCTATTGTATGTAGTTGATATGGGTGACATGAGAAATCAAGGATTTTTTTTGCTGCATGGATGGCATCAGTGATGACAATAATGCAATTGATGTCAGGTGTGTTGATAGCCTAATTGATGCCATATCTGATAGCAAAGAGCTCAGCTTCTGTGGGTAGGATGTTCATGGCTTGGTGACATGTTCTCTTAATGATAGAGTGGCCTCTGTAGATATGAGTAACTGATGTGGTGATGTTGTTTCTTACCCCTGCATCTGCAATAACTAGTATAGTGTTATCATCACTTAGTGATATAAAGTATACTTTATTAAGTTTATTGAGATGAACCCTTCTTGCAATTGGGTCAGAGCATTTGACAGTGTTGAAGGAAAAATGGTCTGGGAAGAGGTCAGCTAGGCATTGTCCTGGTTTTAGCTCACTATTTAAGGTATTGAAGGCTGATAAAACTTTGTTTAGACAGTGGTTGATATCTACAATGGAACTGTTTAGTTGGATGTTCTGTTTGATAGTGAGCTGACTTGTGGCCATGCAGTGGGGGGGTACCACCTTAGAGTGTTGGAGGTCAAGTAGCATGCAAGTGGCATGTTGACATGGTAGAGAGGTGACTCATAAGTTGTGTCAACTGGCTAGTTTATTGAGGTGCAGATTGATAGGGATTAGTTCTGCAATGGCTTCTATGCCCCAGAAGGGGAAGGTGCAAAATGCTCCAGTGATCTATAGTGCAGCTCTGTGCTGTATTTTTTTTAGATCCTTGAGAGGGTATTGGATTGGTACACCTTTGAAGTATCACAGTTGGAATCCATAAGTGGCAATAGGAAGAATACATATATAGTAGAGGAGGCACTTTTGGGTTGGTAATAGGCCTTGGTTGGAATTGCCTAGTATTTTCATGCTTTTAACAGTGGATATGGCTCTGTTGGCATAGAAGTGAGTGTGGTAGTAGAAGGATAGCCTCTTATTAAAGAAAAAGCCAAGATATTGCCAGACATTCTTTAGTCTAAGGATGGATCCTTCTAGCATAGAGAGATTGAGTGCTGGTGGATTGGAGTTTTTTGTAGCTCAAGTAAAATGGAATACCTCAGTTTTGGTATGTTCAATCACAAGGCTGAAGTCTTAGAGGATAGAGGAGAACATGCAAAAGCAGTTGAATAAGGTGGCATTGGTCTTCTCAAAGCTCTTCTCTTGGAAAACAAATAGTCTATCATCAACAAATGATATAGTAGAGACTAGGATTGGGATGTTGAGGTTGTTGATTCTCTTTTCCCAGATATGAAAGACAGGGGCTAGATAGGGCTAAGAGGATAGAGGAGAGGGATGATCCTTGCCTGACTCCTACATCAGTTTGGAAAGAGAGGGAGGTGAAGTTATTCCATTTGTATTGGGTGTATCTACCTATGAGGTAGTTTGAGAAGAAACCTACAACATTTTCACCTAATCCAACCTTGGCTAGAATTGTTGGGAGTAGGTGGTGATTGAGTAATGGGAAGAATTGGGCAATGTCAAAGGCAAGTACACTGGTTCTTAGTCCTTTTAGCCACCCAGCCCAAATGATGTGGGTTAAAAGCACACCAGCATCAGTTGGGGAGCACTACTTGATACCACCTATGTTATGAGAGCCCCAAGAAGGAAACAGTCTCCCACACATTTAAACACTTAATCCAAAATCGCAAGTCATGTAATAGGGTCAAGGAATAAATAGTGTAGGAACTTAGATAACCAAATCACATGACAAGGTCAAGT
>Ga0153938_1000975_pt1 | contig 11647 bp, 11 predicted proteins | sample TSNY022MetaG_FD_104740 | JGI IMG/M metagenome (GOLD analysis project Ga0153938, IMG submission 104740) | Attine ant fungus gardens microbial communities from New Jersey, USA - TSNJ022 MetaG | ecosystem: Host-associated > Fungi > Mycelium > Unclassified | place: USA:New Jersey: Brendan T. Byrne... | reverse complement strand
CTTTCCTGAACACTATTTTCGTCCCCCTTACTCAAACGGCAATCAATTGTACATGTCATATACAATCACGGATGCCATCACTTCAAGTGGTGGCATCCGTGATTGCCGTAATGAATGGTATTGCCGCCGCTTTTAACCCTGCTCATAAATTTATCGTACTTAAAAGCTTTACCGGCAGGCACTAAGCATCAGCCTCCGCCGCATTTGCCGCATAGCTGTGCATCGCCTCGAAGATGATCGCCACCGAGGTAGCGCCCGCGTCCTGGTGCCCAATCGCCCGCTCAAGAAGGGATTTGGCCCGGCCGTATTTGGCGACATATTGCTTGGTGTCCTCAACGCCTTTGTGCGCTGCGTCCTTTGCCGCGGCGAGCGCCGCGGGCAAATCGTCGCCGGTGCTGTTCTCCATCGCCAGGACGGCAGGCTCCAGCGCGTCTACCATCGTCTTGTCCCCAGGCTGCGCTTTGCCGCGCTCCTTGACGGCCTCAAGGGAGCCGCGCATGAGTTTCGCCAAGGAGAGCGCATCCAACGCGCCCAGCGCGCCCATGCCCTTTACGCCGCCCAGGAACATAGTGCCGAAGATCACTCCGGACGCGCCCCCTATCGAATTCAGCATTGACATGCCGGTCGTTTTAAAGACCGCGTTGACATCGGGGAAAGGCCGTTCGGCAAGCAGCGCCTCCTTTGCTTTGGCCATGCCGCCCGCCATCCCGATACCGTGGTCACCGTCGCCGATAGCGCTGTCGATATCGGTCAGATAGGGTTTGTTCTCTATAATAGCGTCACAGGCGCAGATGATCATATCCGTTACCTGTTCAACCGTCATTGTTTTCATGCTATTTGATCTCCCCTCTCGCGTAATATGGCGAGAAACACGGTGTATCATAGTATTTTTCAAGCTCGTCGTCCAGCTTCAGGATCGTGATCGAAAAACCGCCCATCTCCTGACAGGTACAGTAGCTTTTGATTTCCGCGTCGTGTACGATTAGCTTGTCGGCTTGCATGCGGCTGTTAAGCTCGTTGTAGACGATACTGAGCTCCAGCAGCGTGGTGGACCCGAGTCCGTTAACCAGTACCGCGACCTTGTCGCCCGCGCCCAGGCCCATCTCATTTTTGATCTCGCCGTACATCCGCTCGACCAGCTCGCAGGCCGGCTGCATTTTGGTGCGCTCAATACCGGGCTCCCCGTGCAGACCCATGCCGAACTCAATCTCGTCGTCGCCCAGCTCGAACGTTAATTTGCCGAGACCGGGAATAGAGCCCGGCCTGGTTGCCAGACCGATTGTGTTGATGCTGTCGCGCGCTTTTTCAGTGATGCGCAGCACCTCTTTCAGGTCATGCCCAGCGTCGCAGGCGGCGCCCGCAATCTTGATGACATAGACATCCCCCGCGATGCCGCGGCGGTCCTCGACGCGTTCTTTCGGTGCCGACGCGCAGTCGTCCCACACGCGGACATGTGCGGTCTCGATTCCCTCCATATCGCAGAGGTCCTCGGCCATATCGAAATTCATGTTGTCGCCGGCGTAGCAGCCGTAGAGAAACAATACGCCTCTGCCCTCGTTGACCGCCCGGGCGGTCTCGAGAATCAGCTGCGGATTCGGGGAAGCAAAAATATTCCCGCATGCCGCGGCGTCGGCCAGGCCGTCTCCGACAAAGCCGCTGAACAGCGGTTCATGGCCGCTGCCGCCGCCGATGACAAGAGAAACCTTGCCCTTGCGCCTGTTTTTGTAGGCAAACGCGTTATTGCCGGATATCCGCTCAAAATAGCGGCTGTACGCCGCAAGATAGCCGGACATCATCTCGGCCACGATATCGGAGCCCGGGTTGATGATTTTTTTCACAATGATCCGTCCTCTCTGACAAATTGGCTGTTTTCTCTATTCGACATTGCGGTAGCGTTTGGACATCCTTTCAAACGTCAGGCCCGCGGTTTCAGCAACAACCGTCATGACAACCATATCGAATACGATCCACAGGCACTGCTCGAAGAGATTGCCCATCGGCTGAACCGACGGCACAATATCGTCGGTTCCCCGGTAAACGGCCGCAGGTACAAAAAAAGTCCGATCGGCCAGGTTTTTCGCGGTTTCGCCGCTGGGGGAGCCCGTAACGACGCACAGGTACGCGCCAGCCGCTTTCGCCCGCTCACATACATAATTGATGTGGCCGATCCGGCCGTCGCCGAGCGTCGCGATCAGCATCGCCCGCCTGTATACCCGGTGTCGTGTCGTCCCAAATCCAATGGATCTCCTTGCCCATATGCGTCAGGCGCATGGCGAACGCCCGTGTCGCTAATCCCTCGCGGCCAACGCCGATCAGAAAAATCCGCTCGTGCTTCTTCACAAGCTCGATAAAATCGCGCATACCCGCCTGATCCAGCTTTTCATACACGCTGCGGTGTTCCGACAGGATTGTCTCATATAGTTCCTGATACTCCATTTTCAGCCTCCCCTACACACCGAGCTTGTCGTGCAGATAGTCCATCGTTGTTTTCATGCCTTGGTAAATCTCGTCGTCGTCCTGTTCAAAGATCGTGACGACCTCAAGGTATTGCGGAACGCCGGACAGTCCGGCTTTTTCAGTGGCGCTGAGAATCAGCTCGGGTGTGATGATACCCTCTTTCGTGAAATCCCAGTGCCGGTCAAGCAGGCCGTCGCACTGCTGCAAATGGATCGAGCCGATGTACGGCGCACATACACGGAACCACAAATCGATATCTGCCTCTTCCTTGAGCAGAGGCCTGTAAAGCGCGTGCCCCCAATCGATAAGGAGCTTGATGGGAATTGCGGAGCCATCCAAATCCTTCATCATCTGCACGGAAACCGCGGGGCTGTGCGGAAATTCCGTGATCAGCGGAGTCGCCTCGATATGGATTTCCCGGAGTCCTTTCTCTTTGCCGTACGCCGCAAGCTCGCACAGCGAATCCAGCATTTCGCGGTAAAGCGCCTCCCGCCTTGTGGGATCGCGCGCATCCTCGTAGTCCATTCCTCCAACCGGTGTGCCCATGATATCCGCGCCGAGCGCCCGCGTCATATCGATGCCCCGCTTAAAGAAGGTCAGCGCAATCTCGCGCTGCTCCTTAAACGGGGACAGAAACTGCGCGTAAGAGTAAGAGGCGAGACCGCCGAACGCGGCGTCGATCGCGATTCCCTGCGCCGCGAACGCGTCCCGGTAGGCGTTTGCCATTTTGTCGCGCTGAGCCTCGGGCCACCACGGATCAATCAAATGTAAATTGGACCAGCGACACCTTAAAATCTTCCCTGCACATCCTGGCAAGCTCTTCCGGCTTCATCCAGCGTTTCACCGCAAAGGATAAGTTCAGTCCCAATACCATATCCATCACCTCCTTTACTGTATGGTTATCCGTTTTTCTCTGTCTCGGCCGCTGTAGCTGCAACCTTTGCGACCTTGATACTTCTCTGTTTTTTCTCACGCATCATCCCGGAAATTGAGCTGAACGAGATCGCGATGACAACGACAAAACCGCTTACCGCAGACTGCCAGTAGACATTAACGCCCAGCAATACGATCATGTTCTGGATAACCGAGATGATCGCGGCGCCAATCAAAGCGCCCGCCGGGTTGCCAATGCCGCCGGTGAGCGCCACGCCGCCGATCACCGAGGAGGCAATGGAGTTCATCGGCCAGTTCTCGCCGATCGCCGACTGCGAGGAGCCCAGGCGCGCAACGTAGAGTATGCCGGCCAGCGCGGAGATCAGGCCGACAACCGAATAAATCAGCACACGGATCCGGTCGACCTTGATGCCGAGAATTTTCGCCGCCTCCTTGCTGTTCCCGATTGCGTAGATATAGCGGCCGGTTTTGGTCTTTTTTGTCAGGAAGAGAATGCAAACCAGAACGATTAAAGTAAAAATAAACGGAATCGGAATCGGGCCGAGATTCCCTTTGCCGAGGAAAAGGATGCTCTCGGGGATGCCGGTGACCGCCTTGCCCTTGGTCAGGACAAGGTTAATGCCGCCGTACACGCCCTGCATACCGATCGTGGCAACCATGGAGTTCAGGCGCAGTCTGGTGATGATCGTGCCGTTGAGGGCGCCGAGCATCATCCCCAGCGCAAGCGCGATAATCATTGACAGGACTGGATTCACACCTTGATGCACCATCAGCATGCCGGCGATGATGCCGCACAGCGACGCCATCTTACCAACCGATAAATCCAGTTCGCCGATCAGCAGCAGCAGCGACTGCGCAATGCCGATCATCCCGATAAAGGCAAGGTCGCGGATCAGCGACTGAAGATTGTATTGATCAAGAAAATATGGGGATAAAACACTTGCGAGCAGAACCATGGCCACCAGCACGGCGCCGATCGCCGTCATTGTGCTTCGCCGCAGCGCGTTCAACACAAGACTCTTTTCCCCCGGTTTTGTTTTCATAGAAACGACTCCTTTACCTGAATGCGGATTCATGAATGCGCATTTGCGCGTCTGCGCCGCGTTTAAGAGGGCGGCGCCTTTGCTTTGATGCCGATAACCGCGCTTAGAATATCCTCCTTGTCCGCCCGCTTGTCCAGCACGCCGGCGACCCTGCCGTCGTACAGCGCGACGATTCGATTGGAGCACTTTATGACCTCCTTGAGCTCGGAGGATATCAGAATGATGCCCACCCCGTTTTCTTCAGCCACCTTTTTCATCATTTTGTAGATGTCCAGCTTGGTTCCAACGTCGATGCCCTTGGTCGGCTCGTCGAAAACCAGCACTTTCGGGTTGCAGCACATGGCGCGGCCGATAATGACCTTTTGCTGGTTCCCGCCGGAAAGGAACTGAATCGGCTGATCATAATTGGGCGTTTTCACGTCATAGGAATCGATCACGTCAAGGGCAAGCTTGCGCTCACCCTGCGCTGAAATCCCGAGCCCTTTCTGCAGACTGTCAAGCACCGCGACCGAAATGTTCTCCCGGACGCTCAGCATCGGCAGAATGCCGTACTTTTTCCGCTCCTCCGGCAGATAGATAAAGCCGTTGTTCACCGAATAATGGGTATCCCCCAGCCTCCAATCGGCTTTATCAACCCTTACCTTTCCGGTGTAAACCGGCAGATAACCGAAGATCGCCTGCATCAGTTCGGTGCGCCCCGCGCCCACCAGTCCGTAAAATCCGAGTATCTCCCCTTTTTTCAATTGGAAAGAAATGTCGGTGAACTGCGCCCCGGTCAGATGCTCCGCTTCAAGCAGCACCTCTTCAGTGACCTTCTCCGAATAGAATTTCTGATCCTGGTCAAGCACACGCCCGGTCATCTGGGTAACAACCCAGGGGATATCCTTGTCCGCTATATTCGCGTAAGCGACTTTTTTTCCGTTGCGCAGCACCGTAATCACGTCGCCCAGCGCGAATATCTCCTCAAGCTTGTGAGAGATGAAGACAACTGCCTTGTTTTCCCGCCGGATTTCCCTGATGATATCGAACATCACCTGTATATTGTCCGTCGTAAGGCTGGTCGTCGGCTCGTCAAGTATCAGCGCGTCGTACTCCCTGCGGATCGTCGCCCGGGCAATCTGCAGGAGCTGCTGCGCCGAGATGGGAACATCCCTGACAAGATCGTCCGGACGTACCTTGATTCGAAATTTTTCCAGTATGGGCAACGCTTTTTTTTCGATTTCCTTTTGATTGACCAGCCCCTTAAAGCTGGATTTTTCGTATGGCAAAAACAAGTTTTCCGCCACCGTCATATGCTCGAACAGGTCAATTTCCTGCGGCACATAGGCCACCTTGCCGAACAGCGATTTATTTTGATGGCCAACATGCTCGCCGTCGATATATATTTCGCCGTCCTCCGGCTCGTAAACGCCGGTCAGGCATTTGATCAGCGTGCTTTTTCCCGCGCCGTTCTCGCCCATAACACAGTGAATTTCACCCCGTTCAAAGGCGATATCCACCGAATCCAGCGCAACCACGCCCGGGAATACCTTGGTTATGTTGCGTACCTCCAATACCGGCATAGACATGCTCCCCTTATAAAGAGAGAGGCTGCCTGGACAGTCCTCTCTCTTTTTTAGTTTGCTATTTCTTAGAAGCGCCGCGCCTTATGCGCTGACCATCGCGATCCACTCGTCAATATTGCCCGGGTCGATAAACGCAACGCCGGTGTCCACTATTTTCGGGATGTCCATGCCGATGTGCGCCTGCCACATGATCAGGACAGCCATGGAGCCCTGCATCTGCGGGATAGTGGAGGATGTCGCCGAAATGGTGCCGTTTTTGACGTACTGCAGAATCTCGATCAGGTTATCCATGGTAACCACAGTGACCTGGCCGGCCTTTCCGGCTTCTTCAACCGCCGCCGCAAGGCCGGATCCGGTCGCGTCGCAGTTGAGATACCCTTTCAGGTCGGGATTAGCGGCCAGAACGGCAGCCGCCTGGGTCTGGGCCTCTTTGATGCTGTCGTTGTCGATGCCGCCGTCAATCACTTGAATGTTAGGGTATTTTGCCAGCGCGTCCAGATGCGCCTGATAGCGCTCGGCATGGTTCGGCGCGGTGGGAACTCCCTGCATAACCGCAACCTTGCCCTCTTCGCCAATCAGGGCAGCCAGCTTATCGGCCGCCAGCCTGGCCTGTTCCGCGAAATCGTTGCCGACGCTGGTCAGGTCACTGCCCTCCGGAGCCGGAGCGTCAAAGAGAATCACCGGGATACCCTGTTTTTGGATTTCCTCGATAACCGCTTTGTTGCCTGCGTAATCGAGCGGGTCTAACGCGATGCCCGCGGGGCGGGTAGCCGCGGCCTGCTCCAGAACGGTGTTCTGCTCCGCGACATCCGCACTCTGCGGCGCGCGGTAGTCGATCGTGACTTTGACGCCGAGCTGTTTGGACAGCGCATCCGCCTGAAGCTGCGCACCTTTGTTGACCTCGTCGAACCATGCGTGCACTACCTTGGGAACGATTACAAACGTAAGATCCTCGCCTGCCGTGGCAGCCGCGCTGCCGCTGTTATCTCCTGATGTCGCGGGAGTACTGCTGGAACTGCAGCCGGCAAAAACTCCTGCGCACACGGCAATAACCAATAACATTGACAAGATTTTTCTCTTCATCTTTGTTCCTCCATTCACAATTTGCATATAAATATTAGCTTATATTCTTAATTTTAATTATATATCACTAAACCGATGTGGGCAATGCGGTGAATTTTCGATTTGGTGGGAGAGTCTTCACATCTTTCGAAGCTCCTGTTAAATGGATACCGCTATTTTTGTTAAAATTGATGCAACGATCTGCCGGCCGCTCATTGACCGGGAGGATGAAAATCGCAATGTTTTATACCAATCATGTAAATCATTTCGATATTTTGTTGTTTAATTCAACATGATATACTATAATAAACCTGTATCTGTTACTGCGTACCGATTCAACCTGAAAATGTCAGGGCCGATAGGCGCAATCTTGCAGAAAGGTGGTTATATGCAGAACAAAAGATGGCGCGTTCTAATCGTTGACGACGAGATCCGTATTGGAATGCTGATCCGAAAGCTCATTCACTGGGACGAGCTTTCGCTTGAGTGCGTCGCGGTGCTCGACAACGGCCAGGCGGCATACGATATGATTCTCGTGGAAAAGCCCGATATCGTCATTACCGATGTTCGCATGCCTAAAATCGACGGCCTTCAATTAATTGAGATGGTCAAAGAAAATCAAGGCATCCGTTTCATTATTGTGAGTGGCTACAGGGAGTTCGAATTTGCACAAAAAGCAATTAAGCACAGCGTCCGGGACTATCTGCTGAAGCCGATCAACGAGGAGGAGCTCAACCAGTCCCTTGCAAAGCTCTGCTCCGAGATATCGGATGAAACCGAAGCCAGGTGGAAGGAAGCGCATAGCCGGCAAGCTCTTTCCGTAAGCGAGCAGATAATCCGCGGCGACCTGCTGTCTGTCATCATCTCGCAAAACGTCCTCCCCGTAATTGAGGAGCTGCGGGAAAGAACCGGTCTTTCGTTGGGCGCGGACGCGTTTCGCGCGCTTGTGATCAAGGCCGACCATCGCGACACGCAAAAGGCGGATAAAAAGCTCGACCGTGTGCTGGCCGACAAAATATTATCCGCGCTTGATAAGGCGTTCGATGGTTGGGGCCCCGAAAAACTTGTTTGTGAGCAGGCCAACTTCTATATCCATTGCCTTTTAAACTACCCCGTCGCCCATTCCAAAGAGATCAAGGACCGGATCAACATTATGCTGATCGAACTGCAGGACTACTCTATGGGCTTTGACCAGCACAACGTCACGGTGGGCATCGGCAGGGGAAAAACGCGATACTCCGAAATTTCCGGCTCCCTGCGGGAAGCCCACGACGCCGTGAACTTCCGAATTAAAGCCGGTACCAGCCGCCTGATCTACGCAAAGCAGCTCGCGCTTGATCCCGCTTTTTCGGTTGACGCGTATCTGCGCCAGATGCGCCCGCTATTTTTACAGGCAGTGGACAGCTACTCCGAAACCCTGCTTCGGGAATCTGTTGAGAAGGTTTTTGACGAGGCGGGCTTTGGGGAAGATTTTGACTATTCGCGGTGCTACGATATTGCGCGCCGGACAGCCGAGCTCTTTTTTAACCGCATTGATCCGGGGAACAACAAGGGCGATTCACTCCAGCAAAGGCTTCTGGAGGACATTTACCACTGTTCCTCGGTCAGCCAGCTGAAAGGGCTGTTGAGTGACCGCCTTGCTGAGTATTTGCAGCTTTGCCTGCAGCGCCTCGTCTCTGAGTCGACGAAGCCGGTCCGCGAGGCAAAGAAGTACATCGACGAGCATTACGGCGAAAAAATCGGGCTTGAGGATATAGCCGGAATTGTAGGGTTCAACCCCACGTATTTCAGCATGCTGTTTAAAAAGGAAACCGGCATAAATGTCAGCGCCTATCTGGTGAACGTACGGATGGAGGCTGCGAAAAAGATGCTGCGTGAAACAAACGAAATTATTTTGGCCATCGCCGACAGCGTCGGATACAAGGACTCCCGTTATTTCAGCCAGTTGTTTGTCAAAACAATCGGAATCAAGCCGGCCCTTTACCGGAAGCTGCATTCATAGGAGAGCATGTAAATGGAGCCGCTGAAATCCTTAAAATTATTCGTTTTCTTTCAGATTATGTGCTTTTCAGTATTCACGCCCTTGTTTTCGTTTCGGGCGCTGCCTCCTTTGGCAACGCTTGCGCTGGCATTGTTCGCGCAGGCCGCTATACTTGTTTACCTTCATTTTACCGCGATACGGCCCCTCGGACGATTCGAGGCCGCGCTCAAGAACAGCCTATTGGATGACAGGCTGGGCGACAGCCTGCTTGCGGCTGCTCCGGACGATGCTGTTTATCTCCGCGAAATCTGCCGGCTTGTTGAGCGCAGCGTTGCATACCACATCCAAAAAAGCTCCGCCGAGATGTTTGACCGCCAAGCGGAGCTGAGCGCGCTTCAAAGCCAGATCAACCCCCATTTCCTTTACAATACGCTTGAATCGATCCGCGGACAGGCGCTGATTGACGACAATATCGAAATCGCCAAGATGGCGGAAGCGCTTGCCTCGTTTTTCCGCTACAGTATCTCCCGCAAGGGCAGCCTTGTCACATTGCGCGATGAGCTCGCAAACATCAAAAACTATATGACAATCCAGCGTTACCGCTTTAACAACCGCTTCTTGCTGGAAATCCATATGGACGAAGAGGATGAAAGCGCCTATGATTGCCTGGTTCCCAAGCTGATTGTCCAGCCTGTGGTGGAAAATGCGATCTATCACGGCCTTGAGGATGTGCTGGAGGACGGCAAAATCATAATCGACGTCGTCGTCACCCAACACAACCTGATCCTCACGGTATCCGACAACGGCAAAGGCATGGACGGCGCCACGCTGAAAGCGCTCAGCCAAAGAATCCGGCAACAAGGCTTAAACGCGAAAGATGAAACGCTGGGTGAAGAAATTCATATGGGGATTGCATTGCCTAACATCCAAAAACGCATTCAGCTTCTGTTCGGAAAGCACTACGGATTACAGATCTACTCCACCCTTGGTCAGGGAACCGATGTTGAAATCACAGTCCCTGCCAATGTTGAAAGAAACATGGACTGAAAGATGAAAAAGGAAATACTGCGTGTTCACGATCTCAACCTGCAAATTGACGGCGCCTACGGGCTGTCCGATATTTCATTCTGCCTGATGGCGGGGGAATGCACCGGCGTTATGGGTCTGGCAAATTCGGGAATCACGCTGCTTCTTGACGTATTATGCGGCAATTTAAGCTGTATGGGAGACTTCTGGATCGACGAGGAGGCCGTTACCCGCCCGCAGGATTTTGCCCGCCGGGCCTACAAGATTACCGCTTCGAACTACCGCATCGGGGATTGGAGCGCCGCCGAGTACATCGGCCTTGTCGACAACGCCATGTTTGGTTTGCTGCGCCGCAAAACGCTGATGCGCCGGATACAGCGGTTGATCCTTGACCTCGGCCTAGAGCTGGATTTGTCCGCAAGGCTGTGCGATATCCCGGAGCTTGACAAGCGGTTGCTGGATATTGCAAAGGCATGCATGCAGGACAAAAAAATTATTATCGTCGAAGACGAATTCGAGGGCTGCAGCACATGGGATATTCAGCAGTTCAAAAAAGTTCTTGAGCTGCTGCCTAAAAAAAATATAACCTACATTATCAGCAGCCACTCCGATAATGTCTCACATATCCTCTCCGATCGGTATATCTTTTTCAAAAAAGGTCATATAGTCAAAAAGAGCGCCAAGCGAAACGCGCTTGACGTTCGCATTCATGAATACTATTTGTTCGACAAAAAGATCACATCGCAAAAACAGCGGCTTGCGAGCATGACCAAAGCCGAACAAAGCAGTAAAACAATGTACGCGATCCGCAATGTCATATTCGCAGGTTGCGGAGCCGTCGACTTTGAATTTTACAAAAAAGAGGTTGCCGCAATCCTTGTGCGTGATACCAGGCTCAAAGAGGAGGTCTTTCAACTGCTCAGCGGGCGGCGCGCCATCCGCGAGCTGACGGTATTGCTCGAGGGTAAGCCGATTTCTTATAACAAGGTGGAAGATTATGTCCGCAACCGCATTGTCTCGGTCGCCAACCTGGGATGCACCGATGAGCTGCTGACGCGCATGAGCGCGGGCGAGAACCTTGTGATGCCATCGTTTCACAAAATTCCCGCTCCGCAATACTTCATGTGTTCACATATGCTCGGCCGCGTACTGAACGACCAGCTTGAATTTGGTCCCTTTCCGTCCGATGGCAACTTGCGGCAGATGGAAATCAATGATTACATTGTCCTTGTATTGGAACGGTGGTACATTTACCGCCCGAAGGTGCTGGTTCTGTTTGAACCGTTTGCACACTGCGATTTGTATGGCGTATCTCTGATTCAATCCTATATCAAAAAGTTTACCGCCATCGGCACAACTGTTATTATTATTGAGTCCCGTGATGAGTATATTGAAGAACTCACCGATCGGACCATTGTGTTGGATCCGTAGAAATAATATGGGAACTGCATGCGAAATCTGTGTATTGACGACCCTATAGAAACGGATAAGGAGGGCAATTCCCTCACCATCCAAGACACCATGTCGGACGACGACAACATCTTTGACTGCATCGACCTGCGGCTCAAATCCGAAAAGATGTACAGCTACATCAATCAGTATCTCACCGAGCGCGAACG
>Ga0153938_1000972_pt1 | contig 11655 bp, 12 predicted proteins | sample TSNY022MetaG_FD_104740 | JGI IMG/M metagenome (GOLD analysis project Ga0153938, IMG submission 104740) | Attine ant fungus gardens microbial communities from New Jersey, USA - TSNJ022 MetaG | ecosystem: Host-associated > Fungi > Mycelium > Unclassified | place: USA:New Jersey: Brendan T. Byrne... | reverse complement strand
AGTAGTAGCACAGCCACTGTAAAATAGTATAAGTAGTACTCCAATCCAACGAAGAACTCCATCGAGTTCTTCTTGAACATCCACCTAGGGTAATCACTAAGAGCATTCACTGCCTATTGATAACAAACTATCTAGGGGGTACATAAGCTTTGGGCTAAGGTTAAAAAGAAATGGAATGAGATACCCAAGAAAGTGGTATAGAATTTGATAGCTAGTATGTCTAGGAGATGCTCAGCAGTGATAAAGGCCAAGAGGGGACATACCAAGTACTAGTAGATATGCTTTATTATTACTCAAATAGCTAATAAAAAAACTGTTCAAATGTTTGGCTTACTGTTTGGCCATTTTCCCATAAAATCACATAGTTCTTTTGGAACCTGGAGCCAAGAGTCTAAACCTAATTAAATAATATTTTTAAAATTTCTACTAATTTCCTTATTAAGTTATTTGATGATCAATATAAAAGTACTGAGTATGTAAATAGTTTTTTTTGCTCACTGTAGATAGTGTAGTTATCACAAATGGCCACTTACTGATTTGTGATTGGTTGATTTGATAATCAAAGTGCTCAAAAAAGCAAAGTTAGACAAGTAGCAAAAGATGTTGTTAAGTCTGAGGTTTATTCTCAGACATACAGTCCTTAAATATATGATTGTGGTAGTCTGTGCACCAGAACAGCCTACTACATGATCACTACCTATTGTTCTACATATAGGAGTGCTATTGTTCTTGAAATAGAGATAACCTAACCATTTTAGGGCAGTTCTTTGTTCTATTCAAGGACAGATGATAATCTTATAGGCAAAGATCAGTATTATGTGCAAACATTGAGGACCTTGTATCTTCATAGGATCTTATTTCCTCTGGTTCTATTTATAGCCAAAAGAAGTGCATTGAAGAGAGCTTCACAATAGTCATTGAAGCAAACAATTACATCAAGCAGCTCCCAAGATATCAGCAATTTAGTGTCTAGTGACTTGGTAATTGCCTTGAGACATTTTTGGCATTATTTGAAAGGTCTTCTTAAGGGCTTTTGGTGGCCATTTAGATCATTGAAATCAGTCAAGTATTCCTGGAGTTATGGTCCAAATGAAGTTTGTGACAGTAGTTAATTTGTACTCACCATTCATTTGTACTCTTTGTACCTTGTACCCTCCCATATTTGCATTTCAATATCTCTTACAAACTAGGATTATTAGCCTTATTAAATTCCTTAACAATAAGCTGTTAAAGTATGATTAGGGAAGATGTTATGAGTTGTCTTGACCAGGACAAAGTGCTATAAATAGAATAGACATGGACTGGAGTTGAACCAGTAACTGATGGACAACTTGTAGTTTAAACAAGGACAAATACCATACTTGTATATATAGTAGACTGCAATTAAGGAAGAACTCCATTGAGTTCTCTTTTATCCCTGAAGCACTAAACCTCTAACTTAAGGTTCTTGAGTCAGTCACTGACAGGAGGGGTTACAAACAGATAGCAAGTACAAACAAATTATGCTACTTATATACCTATCCAGAACAATAAAATTGAAATAATAAGAATAATCTCATCATGTGCACTGTGTAGGCTTGTATGAGATCCAAATTTCAACATAAGGAACTATGGAGATTTATCTAGCTTTCAAACAAATTCTGAAAGTCAATGCAATCAATTGAATCTGCTAATGGATGGAACAAACTAGCACTCACTGGTGGCATAGCTACAACAGTGGTGTTCTATCCAAAGTGGCAGAGCATGACTGTGTGAAAACATGTGAGATGACTCCACACTGTCAGGTGACTTGACATCCCAATCCAGCACTTGACATCATAATATGACTTTCTTAGCAAACTACAACTCTGAAACCCCTGACGTATGAGAAGCACTGTCTTTCCTATCGTAGATCGGCGAGCCGAGGATGCCGCAGCACTACATTCAACCCAAATCTTATGCCAAGAACCAAAGGCGTTTTTAGATATGGAACTGTCTTTACTTTGGACCCTTCCATCTCATCCCAGCGCCATTCTTGTATCAACCGCTGTTCTTCTGTGTGAAGCACACAAAGGCACCATAGAGAATTTCCTACCAACCGCTAATGAATTTTGACGCCTAGAAAGTATGAAAACAAGACTGTTCATGTCAGTTGTACTTGCAAGTTTGTCTTGCAACAGATCGTCTAGCACCACAACCAAGTATCATGCGGAACGAGGAATGCATGAGATACGGGAGATCATTGATGAGAGTGATTTATCCAGTTCGTACGACTATGTAGTTGCGGGAGGAGGTCTTGCAGGTCTTGTGCTGGCATCGCGGCTATCGGAGAGTAACACGGTGCTAGTATTGGAAGCTGGGCTTTCAGGTGATGATATTGCTGATAGAATTAGTAAGCTGTGCAATCTGTTGGATAAATTCTGTTCTGATGTGACTGCTAGATACGCCATCGGGGGCATATTACGCGTCTATTTTGGGGACGGAGTATGACTGGGCGCATGTTACTGTTCCTCAAACGAACTTAAGCAACCGCTCCATCGCCTGGCCTAAAGGCAAAGTGAGTCCGACCAGCTAAAGTCACTCAGTGTAATCATCCTCTTGAGATCCTTGGTGGCTCAACAGCTATGAACGCTATGTATCTAGTTCGTCCCAGCCAAGTGGAGATGAATGCTTGGCAACAACTCGTAGCCTCTGGCGACAGTGATGCAGCAACACGGTGGGGGTGGACTGAAATGTATGACGCGATGAAGAAGTCGGAGAATTTCACACCACCAATAAACAGTGTGGGTCGAGTTGGGAACATTCGTTGGAATGCATCAACTCATGGTAGTGGTGGTCCTATGGCCGTTTCGTATCCTGGCATGTGCATATTTCCTGTTTTGTCTCCTACTCGTGGAGAAACTCATGAATATGTTTAGTATGATGTCTCAAGTTGGAAATTGGACTTCTTCGTTGAACACGATTGGCATCCCTACTCTTCTAAATCCAAATGGTGGCAGCACGTTAGGTGGCTTTGTGGCACCATCCTCTATCAATCCAACTAACTGGACGAGATCTTATGCACGTCCTGCATACATTGATCCACTTCCACCACGATCTAATTTGCACATCCTTCCAGAAGCTACAGTCACTCGTGTCCGCTTCCTTCCGGAGCGCACAGTAGATGGGTGGGTAGCTAATCAAGTTAATTTCGGGAAGGATTCCAATTCGCGGGGAAGGTCAGTTGGTGTGAGGAGAGAGGTAATTCTAACTGCAGGATCTGTTGGAAGTCCAGCAATTCTGATGCATAGCGGATTTGGTCCGAGAGAGGTGTTGGAAGAAGTAGGAGTGGATGTGATGGAAAACTTACCCGGCGTCGGGCAGCATTTGCAAGACCATTTGGTTCGTGTCTTGTATTTCAATCCTTCGTATTCGAAGTGACCTGATTGTGCTCTCAGACCGCTGGCGTGGTATGGCAATCACAGACAGAAACTGCTGGAGACATCTACAGATCAGATTCAAATTTTGCTGTTCGTCTTTTTCTTTCCCTTGCAGTCTCCCTTCGCTTATCCATAAGACTGTTAGCAATCCCCTGAATTTCTTTCATATATCAATGACGCTGTTGCCTATGTGAACATGTCCACTCTCTTTGGCCCAAATGCTTCAGGTTTTAAGCAACAAATTCAAGAGGCAGCTGATTCCTCCGCCTTCATTATTCCCTCGTCAGATCCATCCGTAGTGGAAGGATACACTGCTATCTACAATTTACTTGTAAATGAGCTTTACGACAATGAAGCTCAGCTGGAACTCTTGATGGTACTGACATCGCCTGGGACAGTGGCAATCCAAGCTGCAATCCAACATCCATTTAGCCAGGGAAGGTTGTATATCAATTCCTCGGATCCTTTTCAACCTGTTGTCATTGATCCACAATATTACTCACATTTTGCTGGCGAGTCTTTCTTTCAGTTCAAGTTTACATTGTTAATAAGTCTCCCTGCCTTTATGGTGTACAGACATCACCATCATGCGACAAGGCATCAAACTCGTTCGCCAATTAGGAGCTGCACTGGGTTCCGCCCTTGGACCTGAAGTCATTCCCGGAAGTAGTGTACAGACGGATGAAGAAATCGAAAATTGGCTGAAAGACAGTGCTGCAAATTCGCAGTATCATCCTGCCTGCAGCTGCGGGATGTTGCCAAGGGCACAGGGAGGTTGCGTCGATTCTAAGCTGAGAGTGTACAATGCTGGTACGTCTGAAATGCCGCTTTCATTCTTCATCCAATCAACCACTCACCTTCGTCTTGTCAATCTTTCGAAACTAATATCCCTATCTATGCACTCGGTAGCCAATGTTCGTGTGGTAGATACGTCTGTATTTCCCTATATATTTGCAGCTCATGTACGTCATTTGTGTCGCCGCATCCTCTTTCCAATCATGACCGAGCCTTTGACACAGCTTGCCTCGACGACCTATGGCTTAGCCGAACAAGCAGCCATGATCATTCAACAGGAGTCATTTACGGTTCCACAGAGCAATGGAAGCAGAGGAATGGGCCAATCCCTCAACACAATCTCGATGTTTCTCCTGCTATGGGCTTCAATCTTCTGGATAATGGCCAGATAGTCCGCGAAAAGTAGTCAGATGCCGTTATCATTATCAGTTGTCGGCATATTCTGGTTTATGCTTTTGTATGTTCACTTTATCTGTCGAAGACACATTGACCCTTTGCGCCTATGTTTGGTACTTCCGGTCACAGTAAGGAATTGGAAGGGTTAAGGAGCGATGGTCGTGAGATTGGCATTGTTACAATTACTCCTCGTCACCTCAGCGATCGATCTTAATAATGGGTACATCGTTTGCATGAATTTGAGACCCTGTGTTAGGAATATCAAATATAGTATTAACCAGGTCGAAGAGAGACCGAGGCTAACTAAGAGAAGTTTATATGACAAAGGCACGTGTTGAAGTAATCTAATATCATACAAGGTTAGGGGAATTGTTACAGTTTGACCACTGCACTTCACCAGAAACCACCGTCACCGATGGCACAATTTTCCGTTTTCTTTTGGCTCAGGTCATGTCTTAGACAGTTTATATATAAAACTCACAGGACCTGACACGTGCGGATGACAATATCGCACAATGTGATATCTCATCTGAGATTCACACGTCCACTACATCTCCCACTGGTAGGCATCCACTGAGCGAATGCAGCACAATAGTTGGGGAATTTTGGAAATTTACTCAGCTCCTAACCGGTTCTGAATCTCACAGGTAACATCAAACCGCCCATCGTAGCATATATCGCCATATTCTTCATGCGCCAGTTCCTGAGCCATCTGAGACACCACAGCACAAGTTCTGCACCACATACCGATCCACTCAATACCCTCCCCGAGTCTTTCTACCGAGAGCAAGAGATCTTTCGGTTCAGAAAGCAACGTGGTGTAAACTTAGGTTAGCCTTCCGAATCCTTCATATTTTACTATTTGTTCCGTTCCTCGCTCACAATCTATCAGGTTCTTGGTTCGTCCTGGAACGCTGGATCGCAGACGGACCATTTCGATCGGCTGTTCAACCTGCGCAAAGTGATTTGGATGTCGCCCTTGGAAAGGACGCAAAATATATTCTAGAAGACCACTGGAATAATTGGATCACAGAAACAGACTGGAAATGGATCAAAGAACGTGGTTTCAATGGTGTCAGAATTCCAGTAAGCTACACGCTGAATCTGACAAGAAGTGACAACTTGACTCTATCAGATTGGATACTACCACTTGGCAGGGCTCGATCCCTCGCTTCTAGAGGGAACAGATTTCCGTGACTGCAAAGATGTGTTCGCCAATGCTTGGGTAAAAATTCAAGAAGCATTCGAACGTGCATACAAATATGGTATCGGCGTCCTAATCGGTAAGATTCTCATACGGTGATCTTCACTGTTGCCTATACTTTTCTAGATCTCCATGCTGCACCAGGTAAACAGAATGCGGACTCCCACTCTGGAACTTCCAAGCAGCCTACCTTCTTCTCTTCCAAGCACAACATGCAACATACAACACACATCCTTTCAACCTTGCTATCACGACTGAATCAATTCCTTCACTCCCACAGTCCACCTTTACCGAACCTTATTGGGATCGAATTGATTAACGAGCCAGACCCACCGTCTGACACATCTCTTCAAACATGGTATGCCACCTCGATACAGAAGCTTCGTTCTATCGATTATACAATCCCAATTTATATCGGCGAATGTTGGCGCTTGGATGCTTATTCAGACTGGCTTGTTCAGAGCCATGCTGGCGGCGATGCACTCATGGTACTCGATCACCACCTCTATCGTTGTTTCACCTCGTCCGATATCAACACTCCAGCGGCGGATCATACTCGGGCGCTCGATCCAGAAACGAAAGGACATACAGCCGATCACTTTACCTCACTTTCTGAGAAGCTTGGTCTCGTACCCGGAGGCTCAGGTATAGTCGTCGGAGAGTGGTCGGGTGCTTTTAACCCTGGATCCCTTCGTACGAGCTCTTCGGGCGGCTGGGAAGAGACTAAGCAGTTTATTGATACACAAATTCGATTGTATGATAAAACTTGTGCTGGATTCTTCTTCTGGACTTTCAAGAAACAGCATCCGGGAGATTTTGGCTGGAGTTTACGTGATGCAGTCGGTTCCGGGACGTTCCCCGATCGAATTGGCCTTCGGTCGACGATACCAGGTAGAGTAATCGAACCGGACGACATTGCTAGAGCCAAATCAGCCATAATGAAAGTAGCCTGCGGTAAGATCTAAGGCATCTGTTCTTCTACGTTAATGAGATATTAACGCTGCGCAGAAAACCACCGGAAGTGGTGGTCACAATTCCCTGGAAATTACGAACACTGGAAATTTGACGATGGTTTCAGCAAAGGATGGGATGAGGCCTTACGGTTCCTCATGTTTGATCTTAGTGGGAACAATTCGCTCACAGAATTAGGATTTCCCCGTGCCCGAGCTCGAAGCCAAACAGAGGACCACGGAAGTAGTTATTGGGAATACGAACATGGCTTCCTACAAGCCGTGGATGAGGCACGTAATTTTTTTCGGAATCATCTCGGCTACGCTTGATCGAAAACTGTCGGATTGAGTAAACTGTGCGAATAATCAAATATATGACTTGCTGTAGCGCGTTCTATTTGTATTCCTACCTCCTGTACTAGTAGTATTTATTTAAATGGAAATTGAGCTTTGTATGAATAAAACTTCTGAAAGTGTTTGTGGATATACACAAAAACGTCATGGGTAAAGACTGGTATTGGTATTGTTTTAAAAGTATTCTCAGAGAAATTCAAATCAAGGAGATTTATAGGATTCTTGAAGGCACTGGAGAGACGAGATAAACAGTCTAGATGAAATGCCTGTTGGTCAGCAACATGACCTCATTGTGGGACTCCCAATGTCGTCATGGTTCTCCTATAGATAAACAACCTGGGGGAAGTTAGCCTCTCACAATTTCCTTCGACATGGAAGCAAGTTTTATCGGTGATAAGCGAGTTGATCCTCATAAACTTCCTGAATCCAGTACCCGGAAGATTTCTGATGAAGAACTCGATAAAAAGGAGGCAAGACGATTGGAGGCGGGCGCCAAGGAGCCGGGAACAAACAGATTAGCAGGAGCAGCGAGTAGAGATCCAAAAGGTAGATGATGTTTTGTAATCTTTTGAGTGCTTCCACTCATCCATCCCCAGATTATGATACGTCTGGGAGAGGTGGTCAGGGCAATACTCAACCACAGAATGGTATGTCGCTTCCTCGCTCCTGCATCTTCTGCCTATCAATTCTTTTTCAAAGACCCTATTCTTTGATTGGTCTAATGTTATTTGATGTTATTGTTAAGCCAGGCATCCGCATGTCTATTGTAACAATGTGACTTTGTGTCCACACTCCTAAATATTCATCATCATTCATTCTCCTTGGGCTGACGTACAGAACAAACTTCGTAAGTTCCCGAGTACGGGTAGAGTCACTAGACAATAAATTTCCGTATGTTTCACTACGCTTCGGAAGCACACAAGATTACAAGGGAGAACTAAAGTGAAGAGATATCATCATCTTCCCTCCACTGTGGATATTCCCCGCATCTGAATTTTCACGAGAGTTACTGTTGGAATATTGAACGTTACACTAAATTTAGTTTATTGTTCCATGCCTTGAGGATCAATGTCATATTTCATCGTCCTAGATCCTTATGAATCAATAGAGATTGCACTTTTCAACAAGTCTTCCCCCATTTTGCATTGTTCGTCCTGAAATCAACAGTTAAATTTGCACGATGATCTAAAAGTCAATCTAGAACCAAAAGTCAGGGATTATTAAGTTGCTTGCAGATTCATACCAGGAAGTTAGCTTGGCGCACCGTTTGTGGAGCTTGATTCTGGATGCGATCAATGGAGTGCTATTAGTATTGTAAGCCAGAAGAGCCTTACCAGTCTAAAGGCAGATAGTAAGCATGGATACGGTAGTATTATGAATGGAATGAGACCTGAGGAGGGGAATGATCAACGTATACGTATGTGACAGAGGGCGGCCATTAAATTTTGCTATTAATATTACTCTTGCCTCCGAAGTAAATGTATCTCCGTAGTAACTACTCCCGCTCATACCGCCTGTCACAGTTCCACCGTCGATCGACCAGAGTCAATGTCAGCCACCTGCCACTGGATATATAAGTCGAACAGGATTTGAAGGTATCCGCCGCCTTGATTCCAACCTCTTCAGGTATGTCTATCACGTTTCTACTTTTCTCCCTCTGTTATACTCATGACAGCCCACGTTCCCTTACATTAGAGAAAAACACTCCATGAAGTTCATTATATATCCCGTTGTTGCAGCACTTCTTTTCTTCGCCTCAGCTGCAACCGCTTCTCCCGTACCTGGGGGGGAAATTGGTGCCATTACCGTGGAGAGTCGCTCTCCAGATCCTATAGAGCTCGGTCATTGGCATGGAGTAACTGAGGCAAATGTTCCGGCTTCAAGGGAAGGTTGAGCACTATGGACCGTGGGTTTCCTCTCTTCTAGTGGTTTCGACCTTGTTGATGTATGACGTTCAGTAACCGATGTAGTACACCCGTTTTCAGCTCATCTTCAAAATTGAGGAATGTTCCGATTGAGCGGTCAAAAGACGTCAATTCGTAAAAAGTGACTTCTGTTCTACCGTAGTCGAAATATAAAATGAAATGGTTTTTGTTGTTGTTTTTTTTACAGTCAGCATAGCATAAGTGGGGTGAAACACATTGAAAACGTGTTGAAAACGTGTAGATTTGTGGTTTGGCCCAACCGAAGTTTCGAAACAAAAGAAAACTTTCAAAAAAAATGCTGTAGTAATCAACGACTTGGAAGGAAGTTGTATGCGGCTCTAGCCGCTCAAGAAAGTGACAGGAGGGGAACCAAATGTTTCAGAGGAGGATGGTCTTTTGACCCAGAGTGTCATATGTAGGGTCCTGTAGATTTATCATCCGAGGAGCAGCTGGGTAGGCTGTAGCTTCCATCTTATCTGTTCCTGAAAACATGGTGTTTAGTTATGACATGGGTCCCTTTCTCGTTGATCAAACACTGTTCGAAACCATTGGGCGGGAAAATCGGATCTCATCCACTAGACCTCTTCGTATATCCTTATTTTCATAACCGTAATCTTGGTGATTGTCCACCTTTGTTATAATATTGCCCATACAGTAAAATCAGTGGACTTCAAAGTCTTTAGATACAAGCTACCACTATAGTCTATCCCCCTGAGAGGATAGGAAGAATATTTAATCAAAGTATAACTACTGTATTCAAGTAGGGTCAAGTCATTCTCCATAGAAACTATTAATGCGATGGTATTCTAATGAAGCGCACCCTTGCTACAAACTGAAACGGACAGGACGACTCCGTTTCCCATCGGATTCAATCTGGTCATCCACACTTGACCTTGTGTGATATTCTACTATGGATCCAAATCCAGCATGTTCCAGATTGCTTTGGAGACAATATCAACGCCATCGGTTTTCAACCACCTCCGACCAGTTCCTTCTTTATTTTGAGGTTCCTCATCATCGTGGCCGCCCTTATGACCCCAGTAGTTCGTGACAGTTTGGAGCCCCATAACATCAAGCCTCTGACGGACGATCTTCGTAATTATGGCTTCGGAAAACTCAGGATGACCCTGAAGCGTTAAAACATGGATATCTCGAGGCGTCCTTATGACATCCTGTGAGACAGGATATAATTTGACGAATCCTTCGTTGTCAGTGCTACCACCTGAGCCTATGAGTTTTAATTCTCCTGACGCGAACTGTTTGGAAAGTGTCTCCGCTGGCACATAGTCACGGTGCATTTGCTGGAGCATCTATACAGAGAAAAAAGCGTCAAGTCATTGATCAGGCTATGTTTTAGAAAGCCTACCAATCGATCAGCACCGAAAATCCATTTCCCCATCTCAGTAAGATTGACTCGAGTAGGGCCAATTTCCCACTGTCCACTAGCAACGCATTCGCCGCCGAATACACGACCGAGGATTTGATGTCCAAAGCATATACCTGATGTGCAGCTGCTCGATTATCATGTTTGCAAAGACATCCACAAGCTTACCACATATCTTTATGTTTATGTGGTTCTCAATGAGGTCCTTCAGGAAGACTCGGAGTTTCTTGATCCATGGGATAGCATCCTCGTAAGCTGAGTTTGCTGAAGATCGAGAGTTGGTAACTGCCATTCCCCAGAAGTGGATAGGGAGAATTATACCTGAGCCAGTAATCACGAAAATATCATAGTCATCAAGTCGACTCTCATCTGGAAACTCCATGTTTCTGATTTTGAAGCTTTCAATGTCGATCTTGGCAACATTATTGCGGGGTGTGGTACTCCTGATATAATCGGTGTAGATTTCTTGATAGTTCCCGTGTGCATCCGCGACTGATCCAGTCATATCTCCACAAATTAGGAGGCCAATTCGGATAGTACAAGGGGTAGTCATGGAGTAATCATGGAGTACAATTCCGGTCGAAGCCATCCTTCACTTCATCTGCACGTGATATTGATTTGTTTGGATTCAGACACAACAAGAATAAGTCCCAGTCTGCAAGGAAGTGTGTCCAAAGTGATGCTATAGTAACGTGTGTGCAGGTAGTTGGCAGGATCTACTAGGGCCTTGGGAATCTGCTAGAGACATGGGTCATGGGTGTAACAATGTTGGACACACGGCGGACAAACAGCTGTCAAGTGATCAACTGAGGTTTGATGTCAACTGATCAGTATAGTGTCAACTTAGTCACATGTCACACTTTGTTATCAGTTGATACCAATGATCTACAATGCCCCAAATTAGGCTTGGCTAGAACTAGGAACTATGAAGTCTCTTGAATGCTTCCAGTCAATGATAATAATTAGGTAATGAGATCAATGAGAAAGAAAAGGAAAATGGGAGCAGGTGATGGTGGTTAAGAGTGTTGAGAATATTCATGTTTTTACATTTATTTTATCCTGGTTTTCCTCTCACATCCTTATCAGTGATAATCAGTTCTCTTATCATTCTCAGGTGATTTCTTTGCTTAGTAAACTTATAATTTTTGTCTGCTGAGTAGTTAGTTTCCTCAGTTCTGTGTCTATCAGGCTAAGGTAAATAGTTTATCATTTGTTGGACATTATCTGTACTGATATACCTAGTTGAGCT
>Ga0153938_1000969_pt1 | contig 11679 bp, 20 predicted proteins | sample TSNY022MetaG_FD_104740 | JGI IMG/M metagenome (GOLD analysis project Ga0153938, IMG submission 104740) | Attine ant fungus gardens microbial communities from New Jersey, USA - TSNJ022 MetaG | ecosystem: Host-associated > Fungi > Mycelium > Unclassified | place: USA:New Jersey: Brendan T. Byrne... | reverse complement strand
TGATGATGCTTGCTGCGGAATCCGGTGAGTCATCATGTTCCGCATCTTCTGTATAGTCTAGGACCTCGTTTATGTATTCGGGGTCTGTATCCTCTAGGAATATGATGTTCTTCCAGTGCTTGCGCAAATATGTGGATATTTTTAGGTATTTATTCATGCTTTCGTGATAGCCTATTGCTTTCTCTTTCCTGTTCCTGATCTCCTTCGCTAAATATCCCTTGTCCGCATTGTCCTCAACATGGACGCTTCCGCATTTATAATGCTCCTTAATGGCCAGGAAGCTGTCCAGGCACTTGTCTATATGCATCTTTCTGAGCTTGCCAAGCATATATATTTTATCGCCGTCTCTCTTGGCCAGCGTGAATGCGCTGCCATCCTCGCCGCCGTACGCAGCGTCTATATGGGCTATCCCATTATGCAATAGGCTTTCATCAGCCGTGAATACAGGATTGCTTTCAAACAATGCGTTTTCGCTTGCTATATGCTCTAATCCGTAATTTGCGGCGAAAAGGCTTGGCGTCAGGTCACCCCTTTTTTCCTCAATCTCCTCTTTCGTCATCAGCCCGGCGGTATAGCAGTCATATCTTTGGATGTTTGGCATCAGAGTTGAGATCACATCATCCTTATGCCACGGGGTGGCGGTATTCGTTATCTTGCCGCCCCTGTTCTTGACGTTCTGGAGCTCATAATATATCTGTTTCGTATGCTCCCTCTCAGCCTTGGATATGCGGTCTTTCAGGTTGCATATATCGTCTGTCCTTATCCGGTCAAAGTGCTTTCCGGTTATACTTGTTCCCATGCCAATTCCCAACAATTGAGCCGTTCCGCTGACTCTGTTCACGAGATTTGTTTTTATTTCGCTCGAATTGGATTTTAAGACTTGCAGGGGCTTACCGTAAATTTTGCTCGTGATGAACTGCATTGCTTCGCTTGACAATATTTTTTTCGTCTGGGCTATGACCTCCATGACGTCCGTGTCTGTCTTGCGCATGAACAAGGTCGTCAGGTTGGGGAACAGCGCAATATCTATGCTCATGGCCAAAGAAACGCAGGTCGTCTTGTATGAACCCCTATGAGCCAATAAAGTCTCATCATCATCATTTTGCACAAGGCTCTTTATCCATTCATTATGTAGTTCGGTTAAATCCTTGAAGCCAACCCAATGCCCTAGCTTGATCGGCTCATTTAACAATAAATCTATATATCTTTTCTGCTCCTGGTCTATTTAGATCACCGTCTTTTCCCAATCATCGAAATTCCTTTCAAAAGAAATGATATCATCAAAAAAGTCTTTGTAGAAACGAGCCAAATCGGAATTGACAGTGATCGTGGTGTTCTCCGTCCTTGGGTTCGTGTTGATGTTGGCTGAGCTTTCAATAACAAAATCAAATTTGTCTCCAAATCCAGCTAATATCTTAGAATGGTTTCTGAATATGGCTGCCCTACCGCCGTATTCATCCATCACCCTGCACAGCTGCGCCCATTCATTGTAGTAAGTTCCCTTGAATATCTCGCCTACATAGCAATCCAGCTTCTTTATGCGCCCTATCTTTAGATACCTCTCGATCTCCTCGATGTCCTGTAAAGCCATGCACCAAGTCGACAATATGCAGTATTTAAGCTTTTGCTGCCTTAGCACGAGCTTAAGGAACGACAGGCTATCAATATCCCCGCCGGAAATGACGTGGTATGCGCATCCCTCCTCAAAATCCCAATCGACCATATTCTCAAGCTCCGTCTCACTCTTGAAGCGTCTGAAAAACTGCGCTTCCCGTGTCTTATGCGCCCTTGTCCTTACTTTAGCGGTGCTCCTTTTTGGCTCCGCATCGACCTCAGGCTTAGGTTTATCCCCAAATATGCCATCAAGTTCAAACTCAAGGTTCATTCCTCTCACCCTTCACATAGTTTTCTATCTCACTTACGATCATGCTTGTATTTTTAGATATCTCAATCTCCTGAACATCCCTTTGGTCTAGATATTGCTTGCCTAGCCATATCCCCATCGTGGCGTTTGTTTCTGCTAGCCTGAACTGGCTCCTTCGTAATGAGATCTTGCCTTTTGACCGTTTTTGCTTGAAAACGTCCTTGAATTTCATTCCATATTCTTGCTCACTCCATTTTTCGATTATGTCTCCAGAGCAATGAAACCAATCGGATATTTCTATAAGCGTGCACTGCATTGCGCATAGCTGCTCAAACTCATTTTTGTCTATCTCTATTTTTGGCCTGCCTGCCTTGGTTTTTGATTTTAAACTTATTCCGTATGTCTCCTCATGCCACCGCTTTAACGCCGGATGCCCAACTCCTAAGCATTTGGCAATATTTATTATGGATAATCCTGCATCCCTTAGCTTCTCGAATTCCTTTTTGCTTATTTCTTTTTTTGGTCTTCCCCTTGCCATGCCTTCACCTACTTCCACATCTTTTCAACTTTTGCATATGTCTTTAAATATCTTGTTGGCAGAGTCTCCTTTGTAAATTCCCCAAACAGCTTTTTTACATAGAAATATTTTTCCAGGGTCGCCTGCTTGACTGGGGAGCTTGCCGTTTTGAATTTTTTTGATCTTGTGATTCTTTCAAAATTGTCTGAATCATCCTCTGTTCCCCTCCACACTATGGCCGATTGTATTACCGTGGAAAGGCCTTCTGTCGCCATGCTCTCCACTGCCCACATGGCGTTGCCCTGATAAAACACGCCCCCCTTTAATCCCTTTCCAAGCTCATTCCCTATCAACCCACGGTAATTGACGTAGCTCATTTTTTCACATGCCATTGGCGTTGCCGGCATGGCCCTGAATGGGGTGGATTGCAACAGTATTGCTGTCTGCTTGTCCTGATGCTTGAAGCTTGAATCCGCTCTTTTGATGTCCTCTAAAAATTCCATCCTGTCTTCTTTTTCCTCTGTCGGGTATCCGATCACGTTATAGAATTTGACTTGGTGCGGCTTCTCGCATTTGGCCAGCTTTATTAAAAAGTCTATAAGAATATCCCTAGTTATTTTTTTATTCACCATGAACCTTAAGCGTTCGCTTAATCCATCAATTGCGGTCGTCCGTAGCTTATTCAAGTCGACTTCTATTCCATTGGCCATGTCCAGCATTGCCCTTTCCCTATCTCTTCCGCCGTTCCATAAGCCGCTGTATTCAAATGCCTTGTCTTGCGCACATATTCTATGCCACGTGTATCCACAGAAAAGGCACTTATGGTTACATCCTATTATGTCCTCCCTATATTCCTGCCCATTTTCGAGCCTTATCGGATGCGGGTATATTTCGCTGACTTGATTGATCATATATTTCTTGTCAACCGAAAACGTCTTGCTGTTAATGACCGAAGGATGCTCGAATTCGCCGTATTTGTCCAACCCCTTTATAAGCTCGTCATTTATGCCCTCTCCCCTTCCAAGAATAAAATAGTCTATGTAAGGCAGGAATGGCCTAACGTTCAGAACCCCTGTTCCGCCAGCCACGACTTTATAATTTCCTTTCTGCCATGCAGTGCGCTCAGCGACAAAATCGTAAAAGTCATAATCGCTGGTGATCGATACCAGCACAACATCATATTCATGCACCGTTGCGCTTCCGGCGTACTCCACTTCGTAGCCCGCCCTCTTTATTATGTCTATCGCAACGCTCAGTCCGGCAAATAGCCTAACGTTAAAGTTTTCATTTTTGTATGCCTTTTTGGCAAATTTACTTTGTACGTAAGCGCATATCTTCACTGCTCCACCTCGAATTGAAAGCCGCACTTTGGGCAATTGTATATTTTGCAGTCAGGTTTATTTTCTGTGGAATTATCCAGATCTAATCCCTCCACCGGTGAACCAATATTTAAAATAAACCCGAATTCTGACATATCGATGTTTAACAAATCATCAAGCTCATCAATTAGGAGATCAATATCCCATTCGGATTCGTTGGTTTTATTATCGGCTAATCTTAAAGCCTTGACTTGTTCTTCTGTCAGATCATCCGCTATGACGCATGGAACGGTTTTAGATTTTAATTTTTTAAGGGCTTCCCACCGGCAATGGCCTATGATTATGTTGTCTTCATTGTCTATGACCAGCGGTTGCCTGAACCCGAATTTTTTAATGCTATTCGCTACATAGTCAATCTGTTCTTTGGTATGCTTCTTGGCATTTTTTGAATATGGCTTCAATTCGTTGATATTTTTATTTATGATCTCCATTGCATCACCTCACTAATATGGCTGCCAACATTTAACCGCCTTGGCAGCTAGGCTTACCCATAGGGATTTTAGTTGATTTGTTTATTGCCGACCACAGGGGCAAAGGAATTCTAAGCGTTTGCCTACTCCTATTCAGGAACCCAGCCTTATCCATCGTCAGCCGGCAATAAAAATATCCCAGCGATTGCCTGTATGCATATATAAAAGGCTATATCACGGGGATATGTACATAAATCATCAAATTGCTAGACAGCCGCCGAGCCATGACACTCGACAGCCGTATATATTACACAAGGGAGGGAAAAGAGGGTGATAAATGGTTTTGCCCACTTATCTACTTACTACATAACCACATTTTTTTTGATTTGTCGTCTCATGATTTTATCATTTTCTCTTTTCTCTTTTCAATAATGGTAGAATTGATAAAATTTAATAACGTCGTAATATCTTTATTTATTAAATTATCTGGTATTCTAACAATTTCCCATTCTTCACCTAATTCCTCAATTATAGCCATATCCCTCTTCTTATCCTCTTCTGCACGCTTTCCGGCGTGAAATATTGAACCATCTACCTCAATTATCACCTTCTGTTCTTGAAGCATAAAATCCACACGGTATGCCCTGCCACATTTGACTTGATGCATTGGATTTAATCCATTTTTTATAAGCTCTATCCCGACCATTATTTCTTCTGTGCTATCAAACCAACCATCATTATGTAACGCTTCTTCAACACATGCTATGGCATAATCATAAGAATTTATGCTTCCAACTTTAAGTATTCTTCTTACTGCTTCTTTAAATTTACGTTCTTTTGTTTTTGAATTTTTTATAACACGCTTTTTTGATTTATCCATGCGTTTTAATATTTCTTTAGTCTCCCTACATTCCTTGCAAAAGTAGTGTTCGTTTCTGTCATAAGAAGCTTTCTTTACCTCTTTTCCGCATATGGAACAAGGAGGGAAATATTCTGGGATAGCATAGTCTCTTTTATTATCACTAATTCTTATTCCATCTTCAATAGCTTCTGGATAACTCATGCTTTAATCACTCTCCTTAAAGATCTACGCCGCCATATATGCATAAAGTCAGATTATATAACGCTTTATCTTTTATTCTATATATGTGTGCCTTTTCATAATCCAGCTCTTCGCACAGGCATTCTATCGGTTTTTTAATCGGGTTTATGTAAAGCCTATCCAAAACTTTATATTGAGTGTCATCAAGCATGGCTAACCCATTGTCCAACATATGCACCCGCAATTCCGTGCTCCTTATCTGGTTGTTAATCCTGCCCTGTTCTGATATTATATTAACCCATTTTTCTTCCTGCCTGTTGATGTCGCTGTTCTGCACCGGCTCGCTGTCCGACATTCCCCCTAGAGACGTCTTTTCACACTCCAGTGCTTCAAGCTTAAGCTTCATGCTGTCAAGGCTCTGCTTGCGCTTATTATGCCCTCTCAAGTCTTCAATTACCATATCTTTATAATCCAATATTTAGACCTCCATTCTTTTATCTGTCTGCCGAGTTTATTAATCATTTAATTTATTTATAATCTTCCCGCAAAATATATTTGTCACTCAGCACTTTTTGTATCTTGAATTTCGTCAAACAAATACCAATGATCGCCATTTTCAAACATATTATATGCAATGCTTTCGCCCGCTTCATCATCATAATCAAAATTTGCCCAAGTATTATCATTCACGCTCGTCTGATTCCAAGCAACAGCAATACAATTTTCATCATCAGCCATTATCTTCAAGATTTCCGCTTGTTCTTTTAGGCTTGTTTCTCCTTCAAAATTTTTAAAGGCTTTTATGAGTTCTGAAAATTTTTCTTTTTTGACGATAACCTTATCGTACGTAGTTCCTAAAACAATGCGGTCTATATCGCTTATGTTGTCACTATTAAATAAATCCCAAACTTCTTTTATGGTATTTGCGTCCGCCTGGTAATAAGCTGATAAGTATCTTTTTCCCAATATATTCCATATAGCCATAGCTCCTCGCCAAGAATTTCTTACACTTGCTTGAAGATAAGCGTTTCCTTTTTTATCGAAACCACATATTTCTGTATAACTCATTATTCAATATCCTCCTTTATTGTTGTGTTATTTACATAATATCCGCACTATTTTGTTATTGAGCTTTGCCATGCATTTTCCACAAATCATTACTGTGTTAAACCCTATTGCGTCTGTCGAAAACCTAAGGTCATAAATTTGTTTCACATCTTCCAGCGTTCCACAGCTATTGCACACCCCATTGTGTTTTGTCTTTCTGATTTCAATCATAGTCAATCTCCAATATTTCTCCCCAGCCGCAATAGAAATCTGGTTCAGGGGATGTATTTGTCCTCACGCATATCAGGCCATTTTTCTTGCATTCGCTTCTGATCACGAAATATGATTCGCAATCTTTACACCGCACCACCTTGCCTAGCTCTTCCGGCATCCCTATATCTTCATATCTTGCTAGCTCATCAATAATCAAGGCATAAGTGCAGTTTTGTCTACTGCAATCATCAGTGCTTTGAAATTCACAATAGTGGCATGGGCTTCGCATTTCATAACGTTTTGTGCACGTTGCAACTCCATTAATTCGTTCTGTTAATCTGCTCATTATCATTCTCCTTTAAGTACTTATTCATACTCCCACAGTCGCAAGGTTTGTTACAGTCGCATATTCCTCCACACAGTAACAATTCCTCCGGAACTGGAACCCCAATAACATGTTCGGATACATAATATTGGCATCCACAGCAAGGGCTATCTTTATCTAACAAAAATCTTGGCTCCTTATTCTTGATTGATTTGTCCATGTTTTACCCTCCAAGCAATGATTTATAAAGCATTTCTCTTTCTTGGTTCAGCGATTCCCTTTCTTGGTAGCACTCTTCTTGCGTCAAGGAACCCATTTTGTAGGCATTTCTTATTATGCGTATATCCTCTGTAATTTGGTCAAATCTTTTCCAGTCTTTTTCTGCCTGCGATTTTTTATTACTTAACTCATTTTTCCATTTTTCCCATAAATCTGTTTTGAATGTTTTCCATTCGACATCGGGGAGCGTGACGGTAAGGTTATCTCTGCATTTATCATCAATATTTAACGGTGGTTTTATGGTATTGATGAAATAAATCTCATATAAGTTCATATCCGCTTCCGTAGAAAATTCTGCATATTCTATTTTCGAGACATGGTCTATGTCAATCGTCCGGTGCATTGGCTTGCTGCTAAGATGCCCTCTGATGCGTGTCTGTAGTGGCTGCTTTGTCCGACCTACATATACAACAATATCATCGTAAAATATTTTGTATAAAATGAATCCTTGTATTTTCAAGCATCATCATCCTTTCTTATATATTTTCCTTTCCAGGTACATTTTCTTTTCACTCAACAGACTTGTAAATCTGTTTTTGATTTGACTTTCAAAATCTTCTTTGATTTTTAACAGACATGGCAAATTCATGTTTTATTCTCCTTTTTTCAAAATTTATTTATGTAAAAATTAATCATTTTTACAAATTCATGACATATATATTTTTTATTCATCATTACAATAATACCACCCCTTTCCACACGACTTTAGCATCCCTGCCGGCATGTAGCCGCCACATTTCACCGTCAAAGCTAGGAATCAAACCCATGTTCCATAAATCTATGGCTGCTTGGAACGGGTTGCCTTCAAAATCAAAGTCACAGTGCTTCCATTCATTTTTTTCTAAGTTGAAAAATGAGGAGATGTAAGAATATACAAAATCATTCACAGAATCCCATATAGATCTGTATGCAGAACTCCCTACAGAATCCCATACAGAATCCCCTACAGAATCCCATACAGAAGTCACTACAGAACCCCATATAAAACCCCTTACAGAATTACATGCAGAACCCCCTACAGAACCTATTATAGAATCCCTTACATAATCCCTTACAGAATTAATTATGCAGATCCTTGCAACACTCCATCTCTTTAACAACCTAATATGCTCCTCTGTGACCTCGCCATCAAACCTAATGTCGGTGAGTGGGTTGACGATAGGCTTTATGACTAGTTTAGGGCAAATCTCCTTGAAGTCTAGCACCCTGACCTGCCTTTCGACCTCATCGGAGTCATCCCAGCCATTGATCTGGTCTACCGTGAATTTTCCGGTCAATGGGTTGAACTCATATTTATTCCTGCCATCCGCCCTGACGACATTGAACCCAAAATAATCGTTAATGCTCGTGTGGCTGTCGGGGTTGTAGTCCAGCTCCCCAGAGATGCACTTTTTCCTTAACTCCCAATCAAAATATTTGATGTTTCCCTTCCCATCTGATGTCAAGCTGAAAAAGTCGCACATATTTATTTCCTCCTTCTACCTATTCCGCATTGTGAGTTCGGCAAGCACTAAAGCTATGCCAAAAAGCACTTCGTTTACGTTGCTATAATTGTCTAAAATTATAAAAACTAAATAATATAATAATCCAATTGCTATCTGTATTAAAAATTTTTTCATATCTCATTCTCACTTTATTGTTTTTTTTGTATATGTTAATAAAGTCTTTGTGAAATCCATTGCTGCATGTGATATAAAACGTTCACATGTATCAAACAGGTCAACCGTCTCATGTTTTACCTTGCATCTGATAATATATCTTTCTCCTATATCTCGTGCATGTTTACAAAATCTACATTCATTTGCGTTCATTTAATCTGCTCCCTTCTCGATCATCTATTTCATCCTCGAAATACATACGTTCACAAGTTTTATTAGCATATCGCTCTATGCAATCAGCATCAATACAGATCTCATTATACTCACAATCAAAGCAGCATAAATATCCTTGTTTGTGGCTAGAATGGCATTGTAATCCATTACATTTCCTCATTTTGAATCCCCCTTTGGCAATTTCGGCTTATATGGTTTTGATAGCGGCATCCATGCAATCACTTCATAGGTTTCGCTTAAATCACCCCATTCGCCATCTATTGTGCAATCACATGCGACATATATTTCATCATGTTCACGATCCCATACTGTTACATTCACTGGTTCAGAGGATTTATATCTATCGCAATCAACAACCGCAAGCGTATCACTATCGAATATATCTCGTGTTTCTTCATGCTCATCCGGTAATCCCTCTGATACTGGCGTCCAACTGTTTGTGTCATTTACATGATTTACTTTATCGTTTTTAACCTTTCTTGCACAATTAGGGCAATACTTAAAATCATGTCCATATCCTTCGGTATCGTAAATACAACCGCATTTACTGCATTTACTGCATTTAACCTCCCACTGATTAATCTTAATAAATTCACAATGGTCAAGTTTTCTTACTGACTTGGTTAAAATCGCTAATGCAATGTTTGTTGCGGGATCAAGATCATTAAGAGAAAAGCAATCATATCCCTTTTTTTCACAGTCTTCTTCCATGTGTTTTGTGCAATTTAAAACAACATATTCTAGTGCCTTACAATTCCTATATGCTTTTAATATCTCAATTGCTCTTTGCCTAGTCATTTTTATTTTCCTCCTAAATTACATCAATTTTCGCAAATCATCTTTTATATAATAATTTCGGTTGTATTCCTTGCATAGTTTTTCGCATTCTCGCCCGAATGCGCCCCAATCAATTTCTGACGTAACATAATTGAGTTTGCCTATTTTATAAGCATCTATATATCCGCCATGAAGCTTTATAGAATTATAGACTTCCTCGACAAAATATACTGGCTCTAAACTTACCCATGTTTTTACGCCCAAAGCATGAGCATTTGACAAAGATTTAATGCGCTCCGTAAATGGTGCCGCTTTTGGTTCGTTATCTTGTAGCCATTCCCCACGCCCTGTGATTGTAGTTCCGAACCAATCTCCATTATCAAGCAAATCAAAATCACGTAAAGTGCGGTTCCCTCCTTTTGTGAGAATCCGAACATGGTTCCCGCTATTTTTGATAATTTCAATGACTTCACGGGTGACGCTTGTGTCAATTTCGGCAGGATATGGGTCGCACGTAAAGCATAGTTGTATCTCACGGTCTTTTATATCTTCCGCTACTAATTGCTTCTTTAATGCATCTACAATATCTTTGCGTGGCTCCACAACGGCAAATTGCTCCTTGGTCTTACGCAATACCTTTGGCGCATAGCAATATGTACAGCCATGATTGCATCCGGTATAAATATTAATCGCTAAATCACAATATTCTTTTGCTTTCCCTCTGGGTTCATATATTGGCTTCATTTTAATTTTTCCTCCTTGTCATTTTGGTAATAACGTTAACGATCATTCATGGATTGTAATCGCTTTAAGTTGCTGTATTTTCTGCCTTTCTTGCAGTGGTGGCAAGAGCCATGATTTCGGCATGTTCTGTCGACTGCTTTTGCCCTTTTATATCGCTTCCGCTTTTCCTTGCCATGCGCTATCTCTTTATCAAGACTCATTATTATTTCCTTTCCTAATTTATGTAGTCGGCCAAACTCATTTGTTTATCGTAATTCATCCATAGCACTTCTGTTCTTTTTAACCCCATCTCTGCTGTAGTGTTTTTATACGCCTTTCCCCACTCCTTTAAATAGTCATTGTACATATCATTGTCGTATCCGGAAATCAACACTTTTCCGGGATGATTAAATATTATTTCCAAAAGCTCAAAATGATCATCATCTTTCATTTCATGCTTATATAAATTGTTTTTCCTAGTGCCTAATAGATATGGTGGGTCAACATACATGAATACATCTTGCGTATAGTATCTTTTTATCAATTCTACGGCCGGCAGATTCTCGATCTGCACGCCTTGAAGCCTTTCATTTGCCATTTTTAAGGTATCTGGCAATGTCGCCCATCTCCTAGCCGGATTTGGTGATACCGATTGTTGCCCCGATTTAAACCCATTGTGATAAAGATTAGCACATCCAAATCCTTGCCAACACCGCACGCAGAATTTTCTCGCCCTCTCTACGGCTGAATCAGATTCCGTGTAAGAATTATCGTATTCATCCCGACTATATGGCGTCAACTCTATTAATTTAATTAATTCATCCGGTGAATCCCTCAATACTTTAAAATAATTAGTAATTTCGCCATGTAAATCATTCACCGTCTCTATGTGGCTTCTGTTTTTGTTGAATAGCACTGCTCCACTTCCAAAAAATGGCTCTAAATACACTTTATGATCGGGAATATATCCACAAATCCAATTAGCTAATCTGTTTTTTGCGCCTGGATAACTTAATACTGCTTTGATTTTTATTACCCCCTTCCTACTAATTTATGTAGTTTTCGATGCTCATTTGTTCAGGGTATTGTCTTCTTGTTTCACTATCTCCATTTTTGCTGTGTCAAGTATTCCATTTTCATCAACACATGGGAATAAATCATATCCTCGCCAGCAGAAGACAATGTCTTCAATGGCAACTTTCGCATATTCATCGTCAAAATCGGGATGGGATTTAACCGTTCTTGTCACTCTTTTAAAGCGTACGTCAAAT
>Ga0153938_1000967_pt1 | contig 11693 bp, 11 predicted proteins | sample TSNY022MetaG_FD_104740 | JGI IMG/M metagenome (GOLD analysis project Ga0153938, IMG submission 104740) | Attine ant fungus gardens microbial communities from New Jersey, USA - TSNJ022 MetaG | ecosystem: Host-associated > Fungi > Mycelium > Unclassified | place: USA:New Jersey: Brendan T. Byrne... | reverse complement strand
CTTTATCAATATTTAAATCATATTTTACGGCAAGTTCTTTAATATATTCTGCAGTGCCAAGCGTATGAGAAAATCTTTCTTCATCAAGATTTTCCCTCAGCCATTTTATAATATTTTCTTCACTAATTTTTGTATAAACCATTTTCTCTAATATAATAATCCACTTCTTTTGTTATAAAATCATCCGTCGGTTTGTTTTCCTTAATAAGATTTTTGAGTTTAGATGAAGAAATATCAATAAAATCCATATCTACAAACTCAAAATTGTAACCTTTTGCTTTTAAATGATTAAATTTCTTCTTGTTAAAACTATTTTCTCTTATAAATACAAGAAAATCAACTATTTCTTTTAACTTATCTGTTTCATACCAACTTTCAATTCTTTCAAACGCATCTGAGCCTATAATAAATTTGATTTTTCCTTCAACAGGGTAAATTTCATATAGTTTTTTTATTGTTAAATAACTATATGATTTTTCTTCACTTTTGTATTCTATGTCAGAAATATCAAAAGCAGGATTATTTTTTATGGCAAGTTTAACCATATTATACCTGTGTAAGCTCATTTTATCATCATAATCTTTATGAGGCGGTTTATATGCTGGGATAAAAATTATTTTATCAAAATTATAATGTTCTGCAACATATTCCGCCATTTTAATATGAGCCTTATGTATAGGATTAAATGTTCCTTGAAAAACGCATAATTTCATAATCATATGCTACCATAAAAGCCTCAAACATACTATATGTTATCGTTATCAAAAATAATGTGCGTTATCGTCCTATATTTTTGTCGATAATTTCAGAAATATACGGTATATAACTGTATTTACCCATAAATGATGTTATCGCAAGATAAATTACTAACGTATAAAGAAATAATTGTATAATTGAAAAACCTGTAAAAAACGGCATATTCAAGTAAAATATAATTTGAGCAACTATTTTATTAATTATTGGAATAATACTTAAAAAATTACCTATGAATCCCAATAATATTGAGATTAATACAATTGATATTGACAAGAATATTGATTGAAAAATATGATATTGCAAAAAAGGTCTTAATTGAGATCTGGTAAAAAGACTTAGCAGCAACCAAATAAATCCCGCAAACCCCATAGTTAAATAACTAAATGAAGCGACAATTCGTTCTATCATAAATGGTTTATCTGTATTGTACATTGTTATCCTAAAGCCCCGCTGCGTTTTTTATCAATATATTCATCTAAAATCTGATTGTATACTAATTTATATTCATCATTCTCAGGTTCAATGTTTATTGAAGAACGATAAGAGGCAATTGCTTGTTCTATGTCGCCTTGAAGATAATGTGCATTACCTAATAACATATAAGTCTCAGCATTATTCGGACGAAGTCTTAGTGCTTCTTTATATAAATCCATAGCTAAATCAATTCTATTAAAGTTTGTGTATAAGTTTGCCAGTAATACTTGTGCATTTGTTTCTGTCGGAGAAACTGAAACGGCACGTTTATACATCTCAACAGCCATATCATATTCTTGGAATTCAGAAAGAGAAATAGCATAACATATATATGCTTTGTAATTATCGCCTTCCATTTTTAACGCTTTTTCAAAGTAGTTATATGCCTGCTCTCTTTCTTGCATTAAAGTCAAAGTATTTCCTATGGCAATAGCTACAATTTTATTATCAGGGTTTAAGATAAATACTTTTTTATAAAGTTCAAGTGCAGTGGCATAGTCAAAAAGTTTGAAACATACATTACCCATATCCACCAATGCGGTAATATTTTCAGGGTCTAATGACAAAGCTTTTTCATAATAAGCTTTTGATTCAATATAATTTTCAAAATCCTGATAAAGCAATGCGATAGCGTTGTAAATTTCAGGGTTTGTTGAATGTAAGTCAATTGCTCTGTTATAATAAAATAAAGCTTTGTCAAAGTTCTTCCATTCAGCAAAAACATTGCCTATGTTGTAATAGATTAAGTAATTTTTCGGATTAATTTCGAGTGCTTTATTATAATAAGAAAGTGATTTTCTGAAATCCTTTTCATAAAACCACATTGTACCCATGCTTACCAGACCCTGAATATCATTTGGATGAATAGTTAAAAGACTTTCTAAAACAGAAATTACTTTGTCATAATTTTCATCGGCAAGATAAAGTTCCGCAAGTTTATGATAATTTGCGGCATTTTGAGGGTCTTTTGCCATTTTCATAATAGCATCGTCTATTTTTTGTGATAATTCATTTTTATTATTTTCCATAAATTACTCTCCGAAAATACTCTCTCATAAAGAACATTCTACCTTTTTATTTAATATTTTGCAATAGGTATAGAAATATTAACACCAAAAAAAGTTATTTATTATATTCTGCGTATTCTTCAGATTCTTTTTTCCACTCGTCTTCGGTTATTCTAAAAGCATTATTCCAAAATTTTTCAATAGCGTATGTTTCGCGTTCCTCTCTGTGGAGAATATGCACGATGACATCGCCATAATCAAGTAAATTCCATCTGTTTTTAGCATCATTTTCCATTCTTACAGGTAAACGACCGAAGAAATGTTTTATTCTTTCCTTTGTATTTGTCATTAATGCTTTTACTTGAGTAGTAGAATCTCCGGTTACGATTACAAAGTAATCGGCAAGTGAAGAAACATTGCTTATGTTTAATATAGCTATATCTTTGCCTAATTTATCATCTAAAGTTCTTGCGATAACACTGGCCAGTTTATGTGAAGTTAATTCTGTCATTTATTTTTCCTACTCTATAATATCAACACGTTTTTTGTGGCGTCCGCCTTCAAAACCTGATTTTAACCATATATCAACAATGTCAAGCGCAAGATATTCACCGATAACTCTTTCACCGAGGCAAAGAACATTTGCATTGTTGTGAGCTCTTGAAACTCTTGCTGAATATGTATCATGACATAAAGCAGCTCTTATACCTCTAACTTTATTTGCGGCAATTGAAACCCCGATACCTGTTCCGCAAACTATAATTCCGCGGTTTGCTTCGCCTATAATAACTTTGTCGCAGACATTACGCGATATAACCGGATAGTCGCAAGCTTCCCTTGTATGTGTGCCTACATCCGTAAAAGGGATATCTCTTGATTTTAAATACTCTTTAATTTTTTCTTTGTAGTAAAACCCGCCGTGATCAGACCCGATTACAACTTTTAAATCTTCCATTAAACACCTCTTTCATTGTAAAACTATATATAAACAAGCAGGATTGCAGAGTTTATCCCGAACTTGATGCGGGGATGCCGTTCGCAATGACATATTTTACGAAATGCAAAACCGTAAATTTATTATACAGTCAAAAAGCTATCATTGTAAATCATTCCGAATACATTGTTACATTTTTTTTACGCATAAAGCCGAAAATTAAATTCGGCTTTATGATTATTATAAAAAGTTGTTTAAGAAGCTAAAGGGATCATCTTTTTTCTCAGTAAGTGATTCAGGGGCTAATTTTGTATTGTTTGAATATGAAATCGTATATCCTTTATCGCCATATGCAGTTTGTGTGCTGTATGAATTTTTGAATTCATTGACTTTTTTCTTAAGTTCTTCGACGGAGTTAGCTTTTATAGTTATTACGCCTTGACCCGGAGAATAGTTTGCGGTTATTGTGCATGAAAACTCTTCTTTTGCTTTGGCTTGTGCAGGTTTTGTTCCTGTTCCTTTATTTACAGGTGCAGTTTGCTGCACATTTAATGCGCCTCTTCCATCGTTTTCAGGCGGAGTTTCTTCACTGTCTTCAGCAGTAGGTGGAGTTACTCTTATTTGAGCTGCTTCACTTCTGGCTTTATTATATTTACTAAATACTTCCGAAGGATTTTGTCCGCTATAAACTTGACCGTCTTCACCTTGTTTCTTATATATTATATTTCCGTCGCCGTCAACTTCATAGTATAATCCGTTGCCATATACTTCGCAATTTTCATCAGCTATTTCGTATTTATCCTGATTATTTTGCTGATGTTGACCTTTTACTTGAGGGTTAAACCCGCCTGTTGTAGTTTGGTTATAGGCATTATTATTTTCAACAACTTGTCCATCATCGCCGCCTTTACCGAATAATTTCATAAAAGTACCTGCAAGAGTTCCGAGAATGCCAACACCCATTGCAGCTTTAAACCAACCGCTTGATCCGCCGCCGTCACAATTCCCGTAACCCATGTTGTAACCATATCCGCAGCCGCCATATCCGTTATTGATATAAGTGTTTCGGACATTAACATTAGTATTACCGTATGTACCGAAAATATTTGCGCCGCCAATTTTGTTAACACCACCGTTTACGGTATGATTGTATTGTACTGGTCTTATTGATTGTCTATGTATTGTGCCGAAATATTTATCCATGCTCTGCTCCATGTTGTTACTTCTTATATATATAAAGTATATATTAAGTAAATAATTGCCTTTTTAAACATATTTTACTTAACATTCGTTTACATTTAATGTTTGGAATAAAAAAGACTCTCGTTTTTGAGAGTCTTTTTTATATTTAAATTATTTTATTAATTTTCTGTCTGTGCTTTGTCCATTGCTTCTTTGCATTCGTTTGCTGAATTATATAACTTACTTTCTTCGCCGGTACGTTCATTTTTAAAATAATATTTAGTAACTTCTTTTCCATTTTCTATTACAGTTTTAGAAGTTGGAACGTATTTTATATTACCGCTAAAGTTTGTAACTGTGCCTTTGACTTCTGCATCATTATTTAATTTGTATGGTTTACCATTTACAGTTATTGTATCAGGTAAATTGAAGGTATTTCCTTTCGGTAATTCACCTTTTTTTGAATCACAACCGTTGTATGCAAGTAATGCGCGAGCTACTGCTAATGCGTCAGAACCTGCGCCATATTTGCTTGTTGCTATATCATACGGGGATTCACCATGTCTTAATGTGTAGGGAGTGTCTTTGTTTTCTGGTTTATTTTGCTCTGTAACTGTTTTAGTATGTATTGAATATTTATCGGGATCAGTTTGGTCTGTGTTAGCATTATTTGCTGAATTAGCTATATTTTGTATTTCTGCGGGTTTTTCATTTGCTGCCGCGTATGCTTTTTGTACAGCTTCTGCAGGAGTAGTTCCTCTGAATTCTTTGCCGTTTTCCGTAATTACATATTCATCTGTAGCAGGATCATAAGTCATCCCTTTACCGAATTCTTTACAGTTAATTCTTGCCTGTTCAAGTTTATCGGGAGCTTGCGGCACTACGTTGGAATTTTGAGTTCTGTTATCAACAGACTCTTCAGGAGATTGTTTCTTTCCGAAGATGCCTCCCAAAAGCCCTGTTAAACCGTTCATCAACATGCCAATGCCCATCCATTTCATCCCGTTGTTGCAATAGCCGGAATTATAACCGCCGGTATTAATATAAGTATTTCTTATATTAATATTGCTGCTGCTTGTAGGTGTGAACTGGTTACCTCTAAACTGTCCTGGTCTGAGGGGCTGTCTTTGGCTTACCGGTGTCTTTAACATTGAAATGTAGCCCATGTTTTCTCTCCATGTTATTATTTCTTATATATATAAAGTATATATTCATTAAATAATTGCTTTTTTTATTACATGGTTCTTAATATTTGTTTACAAAGCAAAGTGTTGTCATAATTCCGTATCAAGTTCGGAATGACGTTCTTTTTATTATTATCAAAATATTATGTTTTGCTATAAGTCAAGACCGCTAAAAAGCTGCAAAGAAGTAATTTCCTTAAGGGCAGGGTAATTATTAATATTATTTGATTTTATGAAATCAATAGCTTCCGCTCTTGCAACTTCCAGAATTCTTGCGTCGCGAACAATATCTGAAATAATTAAATCAGGCAGACCACTCTGTCTTGTACCGAGAAATTCGCCCGGACCGCGTATTTGTAAATCTTTTTCCGCAATAACAAATCCGTCGTTGGTTTGGGTCATAATATTTAATCGTTCACGGGTTTCTTGAGTTTTTGTTGATGAATGCAATATACAATAAGATTGAATATCACTGCGGCCAACACGCCCTCTTAATTGGTGAAGCTGTGATAACCCGAATCTTTCGGCATTCTCAATAACCATTACTGTAGCATTAGGAACATCAACTCCGACTTCAACTACTGTTGTTGAAACAAGAATATTATATTTGCCTTTTTTAAAGTCATCCATTACTTTATCTTTTTCATCATTTTTAAGTTTCCCATGTAATAGACCTATCTCAAATTGAGGAAAAACTTCTTCTTTCAATCTTTCATATTCTTTTGTAGCGGCTTTTGCAGAAAGAGTTTCGCTCTCTTCAATAAGAGGATAAACAACATAAGCCTGATGTCCTGCTTCCACTTCTTTCTTTATGAGTTCATATATGGCTTTGTGCGAGCTTACAAGTGAAGTTTTGACAGGAATACGACCTTTTGGTAATTCATCAATAATAGTAAGGTCTAAATCTCCGTGAACCGTCAATGCTAAAGTTCGAGGGATTGGAGTTGCCGTCATAGTTAACATTTGAGGATTTTGGGATTTTTTCTTTAATACGTTACGTTGTTTCACGCCGAATCTATGCTGTTCATCGACAACGATTGCTCCGAGATTATCAAATTCAATATGCTCTTGAATAAGCGCATGTGTTCCGACGGCAATGTTCATTTGTCCGTTGCGCAGGTCGGTTTGGAACTTCTCTCTAACTTTTTTACCCTGACTGCCTAAAAATAATCCGACGCTTATGCCAAGCGGAGTCATCCACTGAATCATATTGTTGTAATGCTGTTGCGCAAGTATCTCTGTCGGCGCCATTATTGCTCCCTGATAGCCGTTTTCTATTCCGGCAAGCAGCATTATAGTAGCCACAACGGTTTTTCCGCTTCCGACATCTCCTTGTAATAATCTCCCCATAGGCTTTTCTGAATTTAAATCATTTAGAATTTCATTTATTGCATTTTTCTGTCCTCCGGTTAATTCAAACGAAAGGCTGTCTATAAATTTTCTTACTAATCCGTCGGATTTAACTTTCAGCGCCAATGAAGAATCATTATTAGTATTTTCTTCTCTTAATCTTACCAGTTTTAGCTGAATTAAAAACAATTCCTCAAAAATTAACGAAAAACGCGCTTGATTTAACATTTCTAAAGATTCAGGAAAATGTATCTGTTCGACTGCTGTTTTTTTATCCAAAATACCATGTTTTGCTCTTATGTAATCGGGAATCACATTTATTATATGGTCTTTATAAGTTTGTATTACGCTATAAATAGCGCGACGCAATACTTTAATGCTTAAGTTTTCGCATACCGTATAAATCGGTACTATTCTTGCCAGGTTAAGATTTGAATTTCCATCTTCCAAAAATTCACCCGTCATAATTGAATAAGTAGGCTTGTCTATTGTGAGTTTTTTGCTGTAATTATTCATTTTTACCGTGCCGGAAACCATTATACCCGCATTAACAGGGAATTGTGTTTTAATTCTTTCCATCATAAACCTGTTGGTTTTTGCATGGAAGAAACTTAATTCCAGTCGTCCGCTTTCATCTGTTATAACCACTTTTACAATGGATAAATTATTTTTTGAATTGAATGCCGAAACAGATTTTATGTATCCGAAAATAGTAGTGCTTGCGCCTTCTTTAAGATTTCGGATAAGAGTTCTTGACGAGTAATCTATATGTTTTTTGGGGAAATAAGTAATTAAGTCGCTTGCAGTATAAATACCCAGTTTATTTAATTTGTAAGCGACTTTCGGACCTACGCCTTTAACATACATCACATCAACACCTGCAGGATTTTTATTTTCTATGCTTTTTTGGATATTCTTTTCTTCGGTTTCTTTTTGAATGTCGGATTTAATTACTCTGATAAGTCTATCAATAGTTTTTCTGCGTTCATTTAAAGAATCAAAAGGATATTGCTCAAAGGCTTCTATTATAACCGCCCATTTTGGATTTTTCTTTGAGAGTTTATAATTTTTTTTTGCTTCACTTTTAATAAAGCTCGAAAAAGATTGCGTTTTTCCGTGTATATCAATATATCGATGCTTTATTTCAACTTCTATAGCTTTTTTTATCTGCTCCAGATTTTCAACCATAATATTATGATAACCTTAAGACTTCATAAATATCCATTTTTTTAGATTTTCCGCGGATTGTAACTTCGCTTATTTTGATAACGTCAGCCTTCCCGCTTACACTTGCATAAGTTGAACTGCTGATTAAAAAATTTGTTTTATAAACTTTATTAAAGCTTTCAATTCTGCTTGCCAGATTGACCGTATCGCCGATAACAGTATATTCCAGTCTTTTTTCAGAACCGATATTGCCGACGAATGCTTCGCCTGTGTTAATTCCGATTCCTATTTCAATTTTCGGTTTTCCCTCGTTTATCCATTTGCCCTGTAACTGGTTTACTTTTTTAAGCATTTCATTAGCACATTTGACTGCATTCTGGGCATGGTTTATATCCTGAATAGGTTCGCCGAAAATCGCCATGACTGCGTCTCCGATAAATTTATTAATGACACCGTTATATTTTGATATTATCGGTTCAATCTCAGTGAAATATTCGTTCAAAATAACAGATACTTCTTCGGCAGACATATTCTCGCTCATTGTAGTAAAGCCTCTTATATCAGCAAAAAGAACAGTAACAACAGCTTTTTTCCCGCCTAATCTTATATCATCAATGTTCTTAACAACGTTTTTCATAATGTCTTGAGACAGATATCTTCCCATTGCATGCTTAATTTTTTCTTTATTTCTTCCCTCAGTTATAAACTGGTATGAATATGCAAAAATCATTGTTACAAGCAGGATGGCTAACGGCGTCAGCACGGAAACTGCATAATTATGATAAAAACAAACTGCTGCAAAGATAAAGTATAAGAAACCTAACCCGATTAATGCAGATAATGATTTAAAAAATGAGGTTCTGCTTATAACAATAAATGTTGTTATTGCAATTAAGAATAAGAACAGCACTTCCTGCCAAAAAGAATTCTGTTTAATAAATTCATTGTTGAGTAAATTTTCAAAAAGTGTTGCCTGAATATCAACGCCGGGATGTTTTTGCAAGACAGGCGTTGAAAGAGCATCCTGCGCTGTTTGCGCGGTGGCTTTTGCATTCATTCCGACAAAAACAACTTTATCTTTAAATTCTTCAGGATTAATTATCGGCTCTGCACCTTTTTTAATATTTTCAAGAGAGTCAATTACGTCGATTGCTGAATATTTAGGATGTGAATATTCTGTATTTTTGTATATTTTATAATAATGTATATAATTTTGAACTCCATTATATGTTGTAACTGTAGGTATTTTAAGACCGGTTTTATCAATCACTACTTTATTATCATAAAGAGTTATATCTTTGGTATTGTTCATTAACAAATACATTCTTAAAGCGAAAGAAGGATAGTTTTTGCCGTTGACTGTCACGATTTGGTCAGCCACACGCAAATATTTATCAGGATCAGGAATTACATTTATAGAGCCGACATTTCTTACCGCGTTAAAATAAGGAACAGGGAATTTAGACAAGCTGTGATATGTAGAAGGCAAAGAGTATTTTCTCTTATCCTTTATATTTATTTCAAACTTTTTATCAAATTTCTTGCTGTATGCCTCGCCTGTTGCTTTATCAGTATATTCTGTTAAAAGCGGACTGAAACCTACTACTAAATTATCTATATTTTTTATTGAATTGAAAAAGTTTGTATCAGACGGTTCTTTATGTAAAGATGACACGATGGCGTCAAACCCTATGACTTTTGGTTTACCATAAGTATCTAAAAATTCAAAAATTTCTCCGTATAATTCTCTATCCCAAGGCCAACGGTGTTTTTCAAGTGATTTATCATCAATGGCTATAAGAACTACATCTTTTGACCCTACTTTATTTGCCGTAAAATGGTCAACCATAAAATTGTATGCAAGCGGTTCAAAGAATTGCCACGAGACTAATACAATTATTACAGATAAAAAGAAATGCACCAGAATTGAATATATAAAAAATGTTTTTGATTTAACAAATGTTTTTAGATTTGACATGAAAACTACTACCCTTATCCCTAATATTTAATTTCATGATATAATAAATTTGAAAAAAAGGGTAGATATGAAAGAAAACTTAATTAAAGTATTATCAAAAGAAAAAGTTTTTCCTATTATAAGAAGCCGAGATAAACAATTAGCCATTGATACCGCAAAGGCATTAATAGATGGCGGCATAAAATTAATGGAAATAAATGTGGAAAATCCATATATATATGAGGCAATACATGAAGTTTCTAAACACGCAACGGTTTGCGCAGGGAATATAATTACTTCAATTCAGGCGCAAGCAGCTATAGATTCAGGTGCTAAAATTCTTTCATCACCTATTTTTCAAATGAATATGGTTAAACTGTCTAAGGATAAAAAAATACCTTTTATTGCAGGAACTTCAACGGCAAATGAAGCATATAACGCATGGAAAGCACGTATTCAATTAATTAAAATTTATCCTATTACAGCAATGGGCGGGACACAATATATTGAAGATTTGCTGAGACCAATGCCATTTTTAAATGTTATGCCTCTTGGAAATATTAAATTAAATGAGGTAAAATCCTATATTAATGCAGGCGCGACTGCTGTCGGTGTCGGTAGGGATTTGTATGACGGATATTCATACTCTGAAATTACTTCAAGAGCAAAACAAATTATTACTGAATTAAAGGATATTTAATATATGGAAAAGAAATTAGATATTATAACCATCGGGGAAAGTTTAGTAGAATTTTCAACAGATATGAGCTTAACAGAAGCGGAATGCCTGCATAAATATTATGGCGGAGATGCTCTGGCTACTGCAATTGCAGCATTACGGATGGGCTCAAAGGTAGGTTTTATTTCAAAAGTTGGAGAAGATTATTTTAAAGACTATTTAATTAATAATTGGAAAGCAGAAGGTTTGGATGTCTCTCAAATTAAGTTTTCTAAAGACGCAAACGGACTTTATTTTATTGCGCGTCCTGATATTTGCAAGAAAGAAATTATTCATTATCGAAAAAAAATTGCTCCGAGCAAATTGTCTATAGAAGACATTTCACCTGAATATATCGCAAGTTCAACAGTAGTTTATGCCTCGGGCATAACACAATCTCTGTCATTATCAGCTAGTGAAGCTGTCGGCTATGCATTCAAGACAGCAAAAGAATTGGGCATTACAACGGCTTATGATCCGAATTTTTACCCGCATTTGACAACTCCTGAGCATGCAAGAGAAAATTTTGCCAATGTAGCTTCTGATGTTGAAATTTTATTTATGAGTTCAAAATACGATACTGTAAATATCTTAGAATTGCATTCAATTGAAAATATTATAAAATATCTTACGGATCAAGGTATTGTGATAGTGGTGATAAAATCAAGCGAAGACGGAGGATATTACACCGGATATAACGGCAGCATAGTATTCACAGAATTCTATACAAAAAATGTTGTTGATACGACTTGTTCAGGAGATGCTTTTAACGGTGGTTTCCTGCATGCAATATCACATGGCTGCACGCCTTTTGAGGCTACAAAAATGGGTTCGGTGGTTGCAGGCTTACAAGCTGGCGAAATCGGCGCGATAAAACCTATTCCTTATAGAGATGATGTATTAGCAATATTTAACAAAGGAGAATCATGTTCATGAAAAAAATTGTTATATCCGGTTATTACGG
>Ga0153938_1000966_pt1 | contig 11697 bp, 13 predicted proteins | sample TSNY022MetaG_FD_104740 | JGI IMG/M metagenome (GOLD analysis project Ga0153938, IMG submission 104740) | Attine ant fungus gardens microbial communities from New Jersey, USA - TSNJ022 MetaG | ecosystem: Host-associated > Fungi > Mycelium > Unclassified | place: USA:New Jersey: Brendan T. Byrne... | reverse complement strand
TACTATTATTTGGCAAAAATTTATGAAAAGCAAAATAATCATTCAAAAGTAAAAGAAAATTATGATATGGCTATTTCCAAAAATCCTAAATACACAAAAGCATACATAGAATATGTTAAGTATTTTATATCTAAAAATGATTTCCCGGAAGCTCGAAGAAAGCTAAGAAAAGCCTTAAAATATAATACAAAAAACATTGAAATATTAAATTTATTATTTTTAACAGAATACATGCTTGTCAAAGATAATGGATGTGAATATAATATAAAAGAAGCCCTTGCAATAGCAAAAGAAATAGAAGAAATTTCCCCGGATCTATTTGAATATACAGAAAAAAAAGAAAAATTGGCGGAGATTTTAAATAGTAAATCCTTAAACAAACTAGAAAGAGATTAAAATTGAGGAAAGTAATAGTTCAAAAATTTGGCGGGACATCGGTCGCAGACACAAATAAAATAAAAAATGTAGCAAAAACCGTAATTAGAGAAAAAGAAAACGGGAATGACGTAGTAGTAGTAGTTTCGGCAATGGGACACACGACCGATTATCTGGTTAAAATGGCCGGAGAATTAAGCTCTAACCCTTCCTGCAGAGAAATGGACATGCTTTTGTCAACAGGCGAAGGAGTTTCTATTGCGCTTCTTGCAATGGCAATTCAATCAGCGGGATATGAAGCGGTCAGTTTTAATGCCATGCAAATAGGTATCATGACTGAAAAAATTCATTCAAAAGCAAGAATTGTTGACATTAAAACAGAAAAATTAAGAACAAACCTTAATGAAGGTAAAATAATTGTCGTAGCAGGATTTCAAGGCGTAACTGCAGACGGCGAAATAACAACATTAGGTCGCGGCGGTTCGGATACATCGGCAGTTGCGCTTGCAGCAGCTTTAAATGCAGAAAGATGTGATATTTATACAGATGTCGAAGGTGTTTATACTACAGACCCCAGAGTTGTTCCTAATGCGTCAAGGCTTGAGCAAATTTCTTATGAAGAAATGCTTGAGTTAGCCCATGCCGGTGCTAATGTTCTCCATCCCCGCAGTGTTGAAACAGCAAAACAATTTAGCGTGCCTTTAAGGGTTCGCAGCAGCTTTAAATTAGATAATTTAGGTACTTTAATATTAGGAGTGGAAAAAATGGAAATATACAAACCTGTCGCAGGTGTGGCTGCTGATTTGTCACAAATAAGAATAGTAGTAACTGATGTTCCGGATAAACCCGGCAGCGCAGCTTTATTATTTAGCAGACTTGCAAATGAAAATATTTCTGTGGACATGATTATTCAATCATACGCAAGAAAGGTTTCCAATACTAATGACATTGCATTTACCATAGATCAGGCTGATTTAGAAAAAGCCGTTTCAATTCTTGGTAATATAAGAGAAGAATTAAACGCAGGCGAAATCAAAGTAGATGATGATATTGCGAAGGTTTCTATTGTAGGTGCCGGCATGATTGACAGACCCGGCATAGCTTCCGCTATGTTTGAAACAATGGCGGAACAGGGCATAAACATCAGAATGATTTCTACAAGTGAAATCAAAATTAGTTGTCTTGTAGATAAAGATAAAGCTCAAAAAGCCATACAGTCACTACACAAAGTATTTGAACTTGAATGCGAGGAAATTGCGGAAATAAAAGGCGATCTTCCTAATATATAATGTTTTGAGCATGAAATAAAATATATATAACAGGGTAATAATTTATCCTGTTTTTTCAGATATAATGCAAAAAAAAGGGAGCTTTTGCTCCCGTTGGAATTAAGAATAGCTGGAAGTATGAAAAAGATTTAATTATATTAAACTTAATTCGCATACTTTTTGCAATTACCCAACTAAACTATATAATATCAATATTAGTAGAATATTTTATTAATTTGCTATCACCCGGTCGGATATAAATTTTAATAAATCTGCAATATGAATAAGTGTATAACGTGCACTTTATGGCAAAATACAATATCAACAACGTTTTAAGGCAAGTTAATATTTCTTCACAAGAGGGGTTGACAAATAAAAATTTATGGTTTATAGTGAAAATGTTAGATGAAGTGTTAAAAAAACACTTAATAACAAACCTCAAGAAGGAGGGCATTATGATAACAATTAACCCCATAAAATTAAATAACTCAAAACCAATCTCATTTGGAGAAGGAAAATTAAATAATCTTACCCCGAATATGGCGATACTATCTTTACAAGCTCCAAGTGCTAAACTTAATTTTGAAAAAGACTATCGTTTAACTCAAGAAGCTAGTGCAGTCAATGCTAATCCGATTCTTGCTATCGGAAGAAAATTTATCAAGGCTTATAAAATGATTACAAATACCCCTGAAAACCCCGATCCAAAAACAACTCGTCAAATTTCATTCATGGGCTGATTAAAAAGCCCGAATGAAAGCGCGAGTGAGCAGAGGGCGAGCCTCTTCAGCGACGCGAAGGCGGCGGTGAAAAGGCGGAGACCCGTTTAGCGAGAACGAGTAAGAAGCGCGAGTGAATTAGACGCTCGAATGCTACCCCGAAAATCATAAAACCACCCGCATAACCGATTATTTTTTTTTATATTTTAAATTATCCTTTTTGTATTAATAACAGAAAGGATAATTTATTATGAACGAAAAAATTAAAGAATTACGCTTCAACCCTGAAAAAGCTCAAGATTATTTTGCTAAAATCCTTGCTTTTACTATTGGTCCTGTTGAATTAAAGAACCTTCTTGAAGAAGGCAGCGTTAAAGTCGTTGATGTAAGAAGAAAAGAAGATTACGATATAAGCCACATACCGGGAGCTATTTCCATTCCAAAAGATGAACTTACGGATAACTTATCTAAATTATCTCAAGAAGAAACGACTGTAATATATTGTTATAACCAGCAATGTCATTTAGGCGCAAGAGCAAGTTTAATTCTTGCAGAATACGGTTATCCTGTTGTGCACATGGATGGCGGGTTTACAACATGGAAAGAAGATTTCCGCTTTGCTACAGTTGATGCTTACCATGAAGAAACATAAAAAATAATCATTCATTATATTTTGGTTAACGAGGATGATGAATTTCGTCCTCTTTTTATTATAACTTTTCTTGCTCACTCGCACTTAACGGATATATGCCTTTTCTCCGCCGCCTCAGTGTTCGCTCTATATATCAGCTCCGCCGCCGGACATTTTATTAAAAACCTGTTTACCGCCTTCTTTGGCTTTAGCAGCATTATAAGCAAAATCTGTTGCTTCTCTATCTCTGGCTATAGCTTCTTGCAGACCTGTCATCTCGTCAAGGCTTAAGTTTTCCATGCCTTTTGTATCTTTTGAATTCATATATTTTTTAAAGTGTTTTTGGGAAACATAATCAAAACCCGGTAAATTATGTTTTAATGAATACCATTTGTAAAACTGATGAATCATATAAAACGGGTCTATTTCACCTTCTCTCATAACAAACAAAGGCTCTGATTTAAATGACAGCTTTGATTTTGTCATGAAATTAAGATAAAGAGCATCAAACCCTCTTAATTCTGTTATAAATCCCTCTTCTTCATTTATTACCCAAAGAACCTTATCGGCGTTTGTAAGCTTGCAGACTGCTGTTCCCTGACTTTTAATATAGGTTAATAGCTTGTTAGGATCATTATCATATGATTTTAAAAGTTCTTCTATATTCCTTTTTACAAGCTCTTTATTTTTTTCTGTTTCAGAATTAAGAGTAAGTGTCATATTAGAAGAAACGACCGTTTTAGAAGTGCGGTTTGAAGAAGACGATTTTAAATGCTTATCCAGTCTTAATTTCAAAGATTTTTCTCTTATAGAAAGTAAAAAGTATGTAATTTTTTTAAATATATTCATAGAAATATTATACACCATGCTTTGATAACATCTTTCATCTGATTGCAGGAAAAACCAAAACCTTATGTCAAAGTTGTTGCTTTTACAAACTACCTCCGCGGGCATTGCATAGCATGAATTATCTTTGCGTTTCATGTAGTAGCACATGTGATCCAAACATTATGTTTGGTTAAAAAATAATTAATTTTTTTAAAAAAACGAATATTTTATATTATCATATATTTAGGAGACATTTATGCAATACAAAGATTATTATGAAATACTAGGACTAAAAAGAGAAGCGACAGGTGCCGAAATAAAATCAGCATATAGAAAATTAGCAAGAAAATTTCATCCTGACGTTAACAAAACAAAAGAAGCTGAAAGCAAATTTAAAGATATAAATGAAGCTTACGAAGTTTTATCGGATAAAGAAAAACGCCAAAGATATGATAGTTTAGGCGCAAACTGGCAGCAGGGAGCGGAATATACACCGCCTCCGGGATTCGAACAATTCGGTTTTGATTTCGGACAAGGCGGTCAGGGCGCTTATCAAAGCTTTGATTTTGGCGAAATGGGTGGATTTTCAGATTTCTTCAGTTCATTATTCGGCGATATGATGGGAGCGCAGACATCAGGCGGACGTCAGTCAAGAAGAAGCGTATTCAGCGATTTTGGAGACTTCGATTTTGGTCAGGCTCAAGCAGGCGGAAGAACATACCGTCAAGAAGCTCCGAAAGAAGATTTAGATTTAACAAAAACGCTTAACATAACTGCTAAAGATATATTTGAGCAAAAACCGGTAACTGTTAAATTCACTCAAATGGAAAAATGTAAGTCTTGTCCTCCCCTAGGAAGTTTTTGCAGTGATTGCGGCGGCACAGGTATAAAAAATGAACTTAAAACTTTAAAAGTAAAATTACCTCCTGAAATAAAAGAAGGTCAAAAAATCAGGATTAAGGGTGAAGGACTCATTGACGCTTACGGCAGAAAAGGCGATTTATATCTGATTGTAAATATCAAGGATAGAGAATACGAAATAAATGGCACTGATTTAACAAAAGAAATTGAAATTACTCCTCCTGAAGCTGTTCTCGGAGTTAAAAAAGAGATTAAAACTCTCCACGGTAATATAACAATCACAATCCCGCCGAAAACCGACTCGGGTAAATCCTTAAGATTAAAAGAGCTCGGACTCCCTCAAAAGGGCATCGGAGGTCAATCCGGCGGCTACGGGTACTTAAACGTAAGAGTTAAAATTGTTTTGCCAAAAGAACTTTCTGAAAAGCAAATTGAGCTTTATAAAAAAATTCAAGAGTCATAAAACGCAATATATTATTGACAATATCTACGCTTAAAGCGACAATAGTCTTATAGGAGGGATTTTTGCTATGACTAAAGAGACTTTTTTACATGACAAGCACGTTCAGTTAGGCGCAAAAATGGTTGATTTTGCAGGATGGCATATGCCTGTGCAATATACTTCAATTATTGAAGAACACAAAACCGTTAGAGAAAGTGTGGGTTTATTTGATGTGTCGCACATGGGCGAAGTTTTTGTGTCGGGAAAAGATTCTATGGAATTTTTAAACAAAATAGTCCCTCAGGATATCTCCAAATTAAATTATGAAAAAGCCGTTTACTGTCAATTACCGAATAAAAACGGCGGCTTAATCGATGATTTGATTATATACAAATTAGGCATTAATTACTGGCTTGTTATTTGTAACGCATCCAGACTGGATGAAGATTTAAACTGGATGGTAAGGAATAAACGCGGATTTGATGTAAAAATAGATAATTTGTCGCATAATTATTCACTGCTGGCGATTCAAGGACCAAAGGCTGCGGAATTACTGGCAAAAATGGGATTAGATACCAATCAAGAATCCTTTACCATTAAACCTGGCAAAGTTGCAGGGATAAAAGTTATGGCTTCACGTACAGGTTACACCGGTGAAGACGGATTTGAAATACTAGTAGAGAATGAATATTCAGAATTTCTCTGGGACAAAATTCTTGAAGAAGGAGTAGAGTTCGGAATAAAGCCGATCGGACTCGGCGCAAGAGATACATTGAGGTTGGAGGCAGCTCTGCATTTGTACGGAAATGATTTGGATGAATGCACAACTCCGATTGAAGCAGGGCTTTCCTGGTCAATCCCGAAAGACAAGGAAGCTGATTATAACGGTAAAGAAGTCATAATGAATCAGTTACAAAACGGAACAGACAAAAAACTTGTAGCTTTAAAAATGTTGGATCGTTCAATCCCGCGCCATGAATATGAAGTTTATTCAAATGGCGAAAAAGTCGGAGTAGTAACAAGCGGCGGTGTTTCACCGATGTTAAATGCTAACATAGCTCTTGCTTATGTAAAAAATGATAAAAATATTTGCACAGGTTCTACTGTTCAAGTTATGATAAGAGAAAAATTACACAATGCAGAAGTGGTTAAAAAACCATTTATTCAGAAAAAAAATAAGATTAAAAATTAGCATACTAAAGAGAAAGAGGAAGAGTATGAATTACACAGAAAAGATTTTATGTACCAGGTCTCATGAGTATTTATTAGAAAACTCGGACCAAACTTATACGATAGGCTTAACCGACTATGCAGTTGAGCAGTTAGGCGACATTGTATTCTTAGAGCTGCCTGAAGTCGGCGCAGAATACAAAAAAGGCGAATCTTTTGCAGCTATTGAATCGGTAAAAGCAGCTTCCGAAATTTACATGCCTATAAGCGGCAAAATTATTGAAATAAACGATGCGGTTGTAGATTCTCCGGAGCTTCTTAATGAAGACAATTACGAAAAAGGTTGGCTGGTTAAAATCGAAAGTTCTGCCGGTGATGCAGAAATGACTGACTTAATGGAATACGAAGATTATAAAGAGCAATTGTAGTAATTAAGGAGAAATATGAAGAATTTTATTGCACTTACAGAAGAAGACAGAAAAGAAATGTTGAAAAGTATAAATGTAAATTCTGTCGATGAATTATTTGATAAAATCCCAAAACAAGCTCGTATGGGTAAGTTGAATCTGGAAAATCCTTTGAGTGAAATGGAAGTGCAAAAAAGAATTAAATCTATTTCTAAGAAAAACAATACCGATTACATAAGCTTTTTAGGAGCAGGCGTGTATAATAAATTCATTCCGGCTTGTATTAATCATGTAGCGCAGAGGTTTGAATTCTTAACTGCATATACGCCGTATCAACCCGAAGTTTCGCAAGGTACGCTTCAGGTTATGTATGAATTTCAGACAATGATTTGTCGTTTAACAGGCATGGATTTATGCAACGCAACTGTATATGATGCCGCTACCGCTTGTGCAGAGGCAATTTTAATGGCGGTCAGAATTAAGAAAAAAGATAAAGTGCTTGCTGCTAATTCCATAAACCCTGAATATAAAAAAGTTATTGAAACATACACCTCAATGAATGAAATAGCCGTTGAATGGTTTGATGAGCTTCCTGCTGATACAACGGAATATTCTTGCGTGCTTGTTCAGACACCTGATTTTTACGGAGAAATACTTGAAATACAGCCCGTTGACACATTATCTGTAGTTTGCACAGACCCTTCAACTTTATCTATATTAAAGCCGCCCTCTGAATATGGCGCTGATATAGTAGTCGGTGATGTTCAAACGTTAGGAATCCCGATGTCATTCGGCGGACCACACGCCGGTTTTATTGCTTGTAAATCGGCTTATATGAGGCAAATTCCCGGCAGATTGGCAGGAAGAACAGTCGATGCAGAGGGTAATCAGGCATTTAGTTTGACTATTCAAACAAGAGAACAGCATATTAAACGTGAAAAAGCTACAAGTAATATCTGTTCAAATCAAGCATTAATAGGTCTTTGCGCAACTCTATACTTAAGCGTAATGGGCGAAAACGGCTTTAAGCAGGCCGGTTATTTATCATCAAAACTGGCTCACACGCTTGCAGACAAATTAAATCACAGGGGAATAAACGTTCTTAATAAAAATTTCTTTAATGAATTTGTAATAGAAGTTCCAAATGCAGAAAAACTTCTTGCAAAATTAAAAGAAAAAAATATTATCGGCGGTTTGAAATTATCAGAGAATAAAATTCTTATTGCCGTTACAGAAATGAATACCGAGGAAGAAATTAATATCTTTGTTGAAAGTTTGTAGCTTTGTGAAGAACATACCGGGATTATTTAATTGTAATTCCCTGACTTTCTAATAGAAAAATATTATTATCTGGTTTTAAATTATCTTTGAAAGTTGAAGATAATTTATATGAATAAATTTTTAGAAAAAATTAACGAAGTAAAATCCATTTTACTACTTGCACTTTATTTCGTATTACTGTTTTTTTTAACCTACAAAGTATATGAACACGTTTTTAAATTCTACTTAATGGTAAAATTTGATGAGGTCGCGCCTATTACAAGAAGTTTAAATGTATATTATAAAGGCTTTAAGGTCGGAAAAACAACCGAAATTAAACCGGGTGCAGACTTCAAATATACCCTTGTAAAGATAGTATTTAATTCAGATGTTTCGATTTTGCCGAGTAATATAACCGCAAAGATAAAACATCAGACAGATGAAACTAACAGAGGCACAGGTAAAATATACATGGAACTTGTATATCCTGATTCACCTGCAGTTACTTTAATCAAACGCGGAGATACAATAAGCGGTAAAATGGAAGGCGATATAAATTCTTTCGTATCCTCACAAGTTGAATCAGGCGCATTAAACGCTATTTCCTCTAATATGAATAAAACTCTCCTAAGCGCTGAAAAAACAAGCGACGCGCTGCGAGATTTGTTTAATACAATAAATGAAATGGTTATGGAAATGCAGCCGAATCTTGTAGCATCTTCAAAAAACCTGGCTTCAACAACACGTAATTTAGATAATATGTCTAAGGATTTAAGTCAAATGGCCGCAAAATTAAATCAATCTGTAAGCTCGGATGAAGTTAGTAATATCTTGTCGAATATAAATGAATCAACAAACCACATACAATTAATGACTTCAAATATGCAGCAGATAACTGTAGATGTAAATAAAGCGACATTAAATCTTGAGCAAACGGCTGTAAATATTGATACTACAGTAGTGGGAATTCAAGAAACCGTAACTAATGTTAAAAATATCACAGGCGGGATTTGCAAACTTCTCGGACAAAGATTCCCGGGAATGAGATTAATGTTTGGCAAACCGTTTAATGAAGAAGACACCTGCGGGTGCTCCTGCGGGAAATAGCCGGAGCTTTATCTTACAAAGAAATAATTCCCGCATTAAATGCATTTCTAATAGCCATAGGAGTATTAAAGGCGTTGAGTTTTTTTAATATTCTTGAATGCGCTTTTTGAAAACTATCTCCGGGGTTATTCAATTTAATCGCAACATCAAGCTCATGCCTCGTTCTGCCTTCTAATAATCCTTCTAACACGCATATTTCTAAAAAATCCAACTCATCTTGTATATCAAGATTGTATCTCATTAATTCAATACTATTTATTTTATATATAGTTTTTTTTGTTGCAGATTCCTCTGACAAAGATATTCCTGATGCATTTAGTGATTTTAATATATCACTCAATACGAACATACGATCTTCCTCCAGCATTGGTTTTCCTTTCCTTACTTACAAGCCCCGTGTAATAAATACAAAGCCGAATGTTTACTCATACTGAAAGCAATTAACTTGCTTATGACCTAAGTTTATAATCAAGAATTTCTCAGGTCTATTGCCTAACTGGACAATATATATGCCAATACAATGTACCATGACTTATGGTTATAGGATATAGAAGGAAACTTAATTTACATCTACACTTTTACTATGACACTTAAAAAAGAATTTGGTAAAAAAATTAAATCATTACGTGAAAAACGGAAGCTGTCGCAATTAGAATTAGCCGAACTTGTTGGTGTGGAAGTATTAGCCATTAGTCAAATTGAAAACGGTAAACAGTTTGTAAAAGCAGAAACATTAGAATCACTTAAAAATGCTTTAGAAATTAGTTATCCTGAAATGTTTGATTTTGATGGGAATGAACCACGCCAAAACTCGCGTTTAAAAAGTATTATAGTCCACTTAAAAGATATAAATGATCGCGGACTTGAATATATTTTAGAAAATATAAAAGTATACAAGAAAATACATAACGCTTCAAGATTAAAGTAAGGATTTAATTTATATTAGTTTAAATCCATTTCAGAAACGGATTTAACAAGTTTAAGTGCGACTTTTCTTTGTTTTAAAGTTAAACCCTTGAATGCGTCGACCAAAATAGATTGAAGTTCAGGATCTTCTATAGTCATGTTATATTCGTCAAATACAAATAATTTATAAACCGGCTGATTTAATCCTTTTGCGAGTGCAATAATATTAGGGCTTGAAGGGAAATTATGACCTGATTCAATAGTAGATATTGTACCGATTGCTATACCAACTTTTTCAGCAAATTTTTCTTGAACCAATCCAAGTTCATTTCTATATTTTTTGACATTCTCGCCGAAATTTTTTCTAAATTTTTTTTCATTTAAAGAATCTACCATATAAACAAGGATATATGCTAGAAGCAATAAGTCCATAGGCTGAAAGCATTGTACTTGTCTACAATAACATTTTAGATAACATTAAAAGCTAAAAGATAAGACAAATTAAAGTCAATTCTTATCAGATTAAGTGATTTAAAAGATTCTGACCTTGATTATTTTTTAACAAGTATCAAAGCATACAAAAAATTACACTTAATGAATTGTTACTAACGATTGAAAATGGTATATGTTAATACTATTCTTGTGTCCAGAGGTAACATGAATAATATAAAATTAGAATATTTTAGATTGATTTTGACAGAGAATGAACAGAAAAGTTTATTGCCTCAGTATGCCAATAGGGCAGAATTGATTAATGATTTTTTCTTAAATGATATAGATTTTGTTAGTAAAAAGAGAACAGAATACAAGTACAGATTTAGAGCGCAAAGTGGTAATTATATATTGGGATTAATATACAAAAAACGCAACGTAGAATTACTAGAAGATCCTGACAATAACGAATTACAAGAACATCCTAACTGGACGCCAGAGATTGTTGTGATAAATAATGGAACAATTTTGGGTGAGAATTCTCAATTATTTATTATACAAAGTAGAGATGCTGACAAAAGCCTAAGTTTGCTTAATAATTGCCTTGCCAATAAGATTAATAGGTTATTAGAGGCTAAGAACTCTGTGTTTTCTGCTTCATTTTCTCAAGTTTTAGAAGATGTGTCTTGCTTTTGGGAGCTTTCTGCTTGCGATAACATCAAGGAACTTATTATTGATTATACGATGCCTAACTTTTTAGGGATTGGAGATACCACAAAAGAATTGAGTGAAAGACTAAAACATATAAAAGAACAGACAAATGCCACAAATGTTAAAGAAATAATCACCAGTAAAACTGGTACTTTGACATTGAAAAAAGACGATAGCGATTTGAGTGCCACATTAGAATTGGCTAAACAAGGGCAAGGTAGTATAATCCTTAAAAATACACGCAGAAAAATCATATATGATTCTCAAACGCATGAGAAAATAAAATCAGATGAAATAAGTATTGGCGAAATAGATATACAATTGGCTGACACCAGTGAATCGACAAATATCTTAAATTCCATTTTAAGTCAATTAGGATTAAATAATGAACAAAGCACTGACTAGCATATTATTATGTATTGTTACAGCGGCACTCATCGGCGTTATTGCGTTTATGAATGATTGCATTAGTTTCAATGCTTTTGTTGGTAATACATTAATGCAGATGATGGGGACTATTTTTGCAATAAATATTGGAGTTATACCCGTCTTGTACTATGAATTAAGAAAAGTTGAAAGG
>Ga0153938_1000964_pt1 | contig 11699 bp, 11 predicted proteins | sample TSNY022MetaG_FD_104740 | JGI IMG/M metagenome (GOLD analysis project Ga0153938, IMG submission 104740) | Attine ant fungus gardens microbial communities from New Jersey, USA - TSNJ022 MetaG | ecosystem: Host-associated > Fungi > Mycelium > Unclassified | place: USA:New Jersey: Brendan T. Byrne... | reverse complement strand
TGAAATGGTGGTACAATATGTGTATTGAAATTGCGCCAGGCTCAGGGACACTATATTTCACTAGCATCAGAAAGGAAAAAGAGCATCCGTTTACTATTTGTGAGTGTCACCCTCCTTGCGAAAGTTCGTGACCCTCACCATTTGGCCAGTGCGATTTAAGGTTATTTGTGACAACGGCAATGTAGTTTTGATAGATGCAGAGCCTGTCTGATGCCCCCATAATTATCATCCTGATGGATTCACCTGTGCTGGTCTGGCCAGATCCATCAACTTATTACCCCATTTTGTGGTCCACAGCCAAGTTCTGCCCGGCTGTAGGGGCGGTCGCGATAGACTTTGATGGACATTCTCAGTCAGCCTCGCACCCGTTGAAAAAGTACACAGTGACCACATCCCGAGTTTTATTCAGTTTTTCAATCTAACTTCACAGACCCTTCAGGCTTTCTAAGAGAGGAATCAAGCCCTTGTCAATGCTGATCGTGCTCAGGATGACGGAGGTACCTGACTACTCATTAAGAATATATAACTCTCATACAACTCTCACAGGCATACTTTCCTCAAAGGTCCAAATGACTTTCGACTATACCAACCGGGGATCACTGATCGAGGAATCCTCATGTTAGTTGTTTGACAAGGTCCTCGGGGCGCGTCTGAAGAAATTGCGACTAACATCGGTCCCAAAAGAGAAGTCCAAACAATACATGCAAAATACTCGGATGATCACGACCGTTGATATGTCTGCGTTACAATCAATCGAAATCCAGTTACTAGTGTGAGCAAAAATTTGCACGTGTATGCTGAGATGTATGAGATGTACTTGTAGGTGGCTCTTGAAGATCACAAACTAGGCAGAGCACTCAAAATACGGAAAATGCCCGAGGTGTACATGAATAAGAGCATTACATGTGGTACAAGGCAGCGGCCTCCAAAAATACATCATGTCCGATACTCAGGACTCGCGATTTTTCGTTGTTCAATCGAACAGTGATACTGGGCACTTTGTGGGTTCATGATGACATCGAGCGGCACTGACTTGCTTTGTTTGTTGTATACAGTGCAAGAGATGATGCGGCCAGCTTTGGAAGCTTCCTGTTATTATTTCATAGGTAAAATAAAACCACCTGAGACGCGATATCTTTGAGGATGATTGCTTTGACCTCGAAACTAGAAAGGAATACTGCCCCAAAAATCTGAATCATCGTCATGTCGCAATTTTTCGCAGCACACACAAGTGAAATTCTCTTGGTCCCACCAGGCTGTATGCGTTCAAACAATCAACAAATGTACAAAGTGTCAGTAGCTTGATACTACGCTTCAATCAAGATCACTGCGAAATCTACTAGGATCAAATCCAAAATTCACATCAGGCATCTAAGGACTTTCGAGCTCCTGCTTCAACCAATGTGTAGTCTTATGTCCATGGACAGCTTGACCTTCCTTCCGATAACCTGCAGGTGTTTGATCATGATGCGCGAATGCTGGATCAATCGCTAATTCTTGAAATCACCAACACCTACGGTTGGCGCAGAGGACATTGGTCAACTTATAGAATCACAGGTCCCTGGAACTGCTTTGATACTACATTGACACCACGTTACAATATGTGATGAAACCGTCATGCTCTGCCAACAACAATGAATTGATACTAAATTGATTTTGATGTTCATGTCACACCTACGACATGGTATTTTCTTACAGACAATAGGTATATCGTGCGCCCTTTGGCTAATAACCAAATGCTCGGTATGTGTTCACTTTTTATGCAGTCCTTATCCAAAGAGGAATATTGATTTCTCTCTGTGTAGTTCTACTCCATCGGTTACAAACAACGAAAGGCTCGAAAACAACTCCCCGGCTCACGGCCTCAGTGTACAAAGCGGTATCATAAGTTTCTATCGAGGCTCGATGACCATTTCATTCGTTCATGGGTGTCTCCTATTAGCTATGGACGCTGAGCACCAGGAACCTTTAATTTCACTGACGGACGAAGGAATTGACCTCACATCATCTACCTTTTCGCCTGTTCTGTCTTTTCTTAATCTCAGTATTTGAGCTTGGGAAGGTGATTCCCCCCTGATTTTATGCAGGTCTGTCGCCAGCTGGAACATAGTATCACCCTTCTCTAACTACCTAGCACTGTAGAAGAGATCTTTAGGAGGAATGGCCAGTTTGAGGCTCCATTTTAGTGCGTCACCGCTTTCCGAGCTCGATTCCTTTTCCCCCAGTGTTCAATGTCAGTTTTCTGATGTTGGAGATATGTCTACAACACCGCTTGCTTATTCACGTGCGAGCATAGATGTAGGTGCTAGGTCTGTACACTGACGGCCATGAGCTCGAAGCTATCTTTTTTTCGGTTCATGTCTGTGTCATCACGTCGTGTCTGAGCGTGTAAACGGTTTCAAAACTGTATAGTATTCAGCTCCGTCTGTTGGTCCATTGATTCTTATCAGTCGGGATCCTGGTCTGTGACATGAGGAAAACTTGAATGAATGTCCATAGTGAATAAGTCCCAGAGAGGTTCAGGACTGTATAGGTTCGTAATTTGTAGTGATCAATGTTCTATCGTGTTATAAATCAGTGTGAACCAACATTACCAGTCAAGCTCTAAAGGAGCGCCGTCTCATCCTCAGTCATGAATGGCGGGATGGACGAGGCTATAATCTTTGTGGAGCCCACTCTTGCAATTACTTGGCCAATAAAATAACAGGAGGGTAAGTGTCGTGGTTTTTTCTAACAAGATATAGATAGGCTGAAAAATGGTCTCAAGCAATAAATACATAACAAGCGTATAGCCCATTGCGAAGAACACCGTCCCTTATATTTGTCATATATGATGTACATGGTGTCCTCCTTGCCAACCGTACACGCCCGGTTGATTCAATCTCAACCACGTACTAAACCATTTACAGACTCACAGGTGAACAGTGACGTCAGAACTGTACCATTCCGATGGTGTAAATCAGGAAATAAAGTCTTTCCCCCTTATATACCTTGAGGCAGTGACTTCTGAATGATAACCCGCGAAGGATATCATGCCTGTGACCAGAAAGTTCTAATGAACCCACTCTCTGAGCTCCTTGAAACCGTCTGTCCGCTGAAACGAGGCTCAGCTATCGGATTATCTGCGGCCCTAATATCTAGGAAGATTACAAATTTCCTGATCGTGGACGACGCTATGTATGGTTTAGAATTAGGCAGAGTTCCAATTTCGTTGTGGTCTCTGAGGGCCTAGACGCGGCCCGCCCGGATCCGGAGCTACTTGGGAAGAATGCCCGTGTTTTTTTTGTACTACGGCAGTTTTTCGGACCATGAGGCTGCGGATCAGATTCCTTTTGAATCCCGAACTTTCCAGTACACGAATTGAAAGAGACTCCCGCAGTTGCAGTTGGATTGTTGGCGAATAAACTAGAAGGACCTCGTGAGAACCTTTCGCACCTGTGTAACATTCATTCACCGAGAGCTTTTCTGTGCCTATCACAATTCATCATAGAGTTTTCAGTCCCCAGACGTCATGCTCGTGATACATCTGCTCTTCGGGCAGGAAGTAGCATCTTCTGAGGACTGAACATTGCCTGCTTTGGTATTTAAGTTTCATCTTCAGTATTACTTAGAAGGAAGATTTCGATGTAAACCTTTTTTAAACACTTCTAGTGCCCCATTCGATTTGCGGACCCAGAATAGTGTTGAGAACCGGGATCGGCAACAAACGAGCCCTACCCATCAGCAGCTAGCAACACTGTCAAAAAGTACTCAATATTATATTTAGTCAAGCGTCGGGTACCGTCTTTCGCCGAGAGTCCAACGTCATCGATGTCTCCGATGCATGGCTGCGCCGATGATGATGTACATATTAATTTGGCTTTGGAAAAATACCTGTAGATTAATCTAACGCTACAATAGACGTACTATGAGCTATCAAATAGCAGACAACAATGAGGACAGATAGGTCCTTAAAGCAAAGTCCCCTCGGGGATAGAAGATTGATCGGTCCAAGAACAACAAAGATCGTAATGACAGCGATTGCTTAAAGAGTGACATACACGAGCGAAAAAAATAGCAGCATTTAAAGTTGGTTTAATTGCTATCACAATGCTTCCACATTTTGACATAATCCCTTAAAAGGTTCATGTCAGTCAGAACAGATTATCGTGGATTTAACATACACAATCATAGCACGATCCTCGACATTATTTGGCCATGTTGAATACCAATTAGCTTCTGCAAGTGCAAAGTCCCGCATTGCATCTAACGACGCTGCATGAATAAATTTAACAAAAAGAAAGATGCATAGACTAACTTGGCGAGCCATTGAGCCACGGTTTGTTACCTTGAACCTCAGGGAACCATCCGTTGGTACCACCGACCGCAACGTTCATGATCAAGTAAAATTCTGAAGTGACGTCCAGCAAACAGAAGCATCCGATTGAGCACAATGATAGATCAAATCGTGGCATCAACGTCAACTCCACTTCCATTAATAAAACTTACCTTGATCAAACGGTGTCGCATTCGTTCCATTAATCCAGGGATTCTGTAATGCAACTGGATTGGGCCCATCATAGATGACCTCGGGGAATTGGCCACGCTCGAAGAATGGCTCGTTAAATTTTATATCGAGAAGAGTGTGGAGACGGTTATCAACGTAGATACGTCTATTGCCAATCAATATTTGCGAATCAATGGATGGGTTCGCGAGCACGATGACGCAAAAAAATGAGAATCCAAGGCGGAAAAGAACAAAAAGGGTCACACTTACAACCATTTGTCTGTCCACTCTAATACGTACGTGCGGAAGTTGCTGCCGAACGACCTGCGGCGTTCTGTCCACCAACTGTACGACTTGGAGACTCCATTTAGGAAGGTGGTAAGTCCCCAATTGAGTGAACCCTGAACATAATTTGAACCACTGAAGAAGACGAGAACATGAGTGAACTGAAGAAGTCAAAATGTGTGGGAACATTTACCGGGCAGTGTACTGGAATCCATTTCCTCGGGATTCAACGATATCAATTTCCCCGCTAAGAGGCCACGACCCATAAACTTCATCTACGGGAAGCATCCAGAGAGCAGGCCAGAGCTAGAAAGGAAGCAACCGAGTCAATGTTTATTCTGCTTCCCACACACACGGAGGCTATGACTTACCCAATCACTAGCAAGGTTGCGATCATTAGCGCTCGATAAATATGCCCGAAGTCATTAATGATGTAGCTGGAAAAGCACTAACCCATTTGGCATCTTTGCTTTAATCTCTACTCGCCCATATCTAATGCTAGCCTTTCCCTTCGTGTTGATTCGCGCACTTTGAACGGGATTAATTACTGTGCCCGCAGTGCGATTGCTGACAGCGCTGCAGGCTTTCAAGTATCCTGATTCATCAAAGAATGTTGCACCATTTTCGGTGGTAAAACCGTTGTTAGGTCGAGTTTGATTGAAAGTACAACCCGTGATGTTATAGACAGTTCCATCAAAGATGGCGCTGCTGCCGATAGAATCTGAAGTCAGAGTTGGCACAATGTAAAGGAACCCATCCTTCACAAAAGAGTTGTTTTGTGATGCCGTCGTCATCTCGAACTCCCCGGTACTAGATGAACCAAAATAAAGTCAGGAAGGCATGAGAAGGCAGAGAGAAGGCAGAGTGCGGAAGAGCGAGAAGACGAAGGGGACAGTGATTTGCCGGACATGAAACCAATAAGGCTTCTCAGAAAATGAGAGCGCGGCACTGGCGCAAGTGCTCGGAGTCGAGCGATGAAGTAAGAACTGACGGGAGGCAAGGTCATACATACCCGAAGCCATCCATATTAACCTCCCTATTGAAGGAGCCATTTTCGCCAAAGACCGAATCTTCAGAATCGAAGTTCTCCTCCATGACAAGGCAAAGTGGTCTCTTGTCCAACTGTGCGTTGGCATAGCTAAAGTAACATTGGACGATTCCTCCGGCAAATCCGATTAGAATGACTGCGTAGGTCAATAAATACGCAATGCTGGCCCGGGGATTGCGTGTCTGAGTCCAAGGTTTGGATAGCACACTCTGATTGGTGACCATGTAAGACTTCATACGAGGAAGTTTGCGTGGAATGATGGTACCACCGGTAATAGGGACAGCACTTGACCGGGCTGATGGCGACAATGAGAGTCGGGAAGAAATGGGTCGAGGAATGGGGATGTGATTTGAGGTTGCACTGGGGAAGATGCCGTCCGTAGGCGTACGGGGAACGCTGAGAACACCACTAGAGGTATCAGAAAACGATACTTTTTGGGAAAGGGGTTGGTGGTGGCGAGACGATGGCCGACTTGAGGTTGGTGTAGAAAAAGGATCGCGTACTGAGGTAGAAGACATTACTCCGTGAAGTGGTGTTGGGCTGACATGCGGGTCTATGTCGTCCCTGAGGGTTTCCTGAATAATAGGAGTGGCATCGTTGCTGACTGACATTTTTGGAGGAGAGGGCTCAGAGGATGGATTTGGGGAGATGAGTCCAGGACTTTATAGCAGAATATATTTCCAAGTAGGATGCGACTGTGTGGAAAGGGTAGTAAAACAAGGGGTAAAAAGTTATTGGGAATGACATGTTGATGTAGGGAAATGGCATGAATGGGAGATTGAGCGTGGACTCACAGCTTCAAAAGTTCCTGGATCACACAAGGCATCATTTACGTGAAGATAGATGCAAAGCTGGATCGGATGTTGCTGTGATCGAGCCTCGGAATGGCGATTACATAACATATCATGCATTCTGCCGAGAAATATGTCATGATCACAGCTATACACGATTGTTATCAGCTGGTCCTCAAAATGTCTATCCCACAATCACCGTGAGTTTCCAGGCACTGCTAGGGGTAAGGTACCCACGCAGTCCGGCGGCCGGCAAAGCCTTTGTTCTGCTTGTTAACGGCAAGATTCGTCATAAATCCGGTTCCAGGAACGCGGCGCTTGTAAGTCGGAGCAGAAGAACCTCAATCGTAGATTCAAATTCAGTGTGTCACAAATCATCATCTGTGACTCGCCGAATCCCATCTATCCGCATGTCCAACTGAGAGCGTCTACGTCTGATGCTGAGAACAACGTTATAAGTCCTCAAGAACCAGTGTATACCCCTTGCTCCGCCCCTCAACGCCTTCAGGCCACGGTCCATCTTCAAGAACCTACCATGTCTGCAGTCACTATTCAGAACTCAGACTACGATCTGTTTGATGCTTGGCTCCATAAAATTTGTATGTCATCCCAGCATCTCTAAAATGTCCCATTGATCGGCTCTAGATGAGACGACTCAACAGGTCAATTGGTTCATGCCAACAGAGGACATCATCTCTACAGGTGTCTGCCTCCGAGTTGAAGATGGGTACTTTAGAGTCTTCCCGTACGAGAACCCAGCACTCGTACCCTTTGAAGCTGCTGTCAGACGACTTAACCCAGTTGTCGCTGTCAAACTCAGAAGTGCTGCTGTCACCGCTGCAATCCGTAAAATGTTCGTCTCCTTTCTTAAATCACTAAGTAACTGTTAATACTTCTTTTAGTGGCCCCGACGATGATTGCATTTACATCGACCGAGACACACGTATCCAAGTCATTGAGACCATTGGTGAGCTCCCCCAAGCCGAAAAAGACCAATGTGGCGCCTTTATTGTACGTTCTGTGGCACATTTAATTCACTTATCTCGTAACAACGGCCTTAGCGCGATGAGCGATCCTTGATACTTTGGTCATATGCCCTCGAGACCATTATACCTCTTTGTAGGGATTTTGAGGAGAAACTCATCAAGCATATCTGGCGAACGCGCGCCATAGCGCGTAAAGACTCACCCTCAATTTCCAGTACCAGTCCCTCGGATTCCAATTCCGATGAAGATCTCAACGAAAAACCATCGGATATTACGCAAATCTCCAAAGAACGGCCGACTTCAGAACCTGCTCAACTGCAATCGCCCCCGAAACACAAATGGTGGAGTTGGCGGCTGAATCCCAAACACAAGAATGCGGTGTCAAAGGGGGGTGATCCGGAGAAGAAGCAGGCTGAGCGTAAACTTGTTTTATTTGGTCCGTTCTATGCTGGATGCGGCGCTGCGCTGTCAGCGTGTAAGTTTTGCTTTTAGCTCATTGCTCTCGGTATTAAGTGCTTCTGTAGATTTCGTGACCGCCGGAGCTAGCATTCTTCTAGAAGAGTTTGCTCTGGATCGTAATCCTGCTAGATTTGGCCTTTTGGTGACGCTTCCCATCATCTTCTGTATTTCTGTTGTAGGTCATACCTTCCCTTCATGACACCTAATCCTCTCATCTTTTTTATCAGTTCTTTTGCTTACAGCTCATCGGAAATTTGTCACTCATGTGAGATTGCGTCTTGCACCAGTCCAATCAATTGTTAAACACCCTACAGTTTTGGACCGGTGGCTCAATACCATGAAAATTCCATGTATTATTCGGCAGTGAGGCCAGAACCGAATCCGGAAATTGACAACAACCTCCCACACATCACTGTGCAAATGCCGGTCTACAAGGAGAGCCTTGAGCTGACGATGTAAGTAACACTTCTCATTCTTTGTCTCAATGTCCACAATCATTGTATCTCTGTCTCAAACTGACGAGGACGGTTCCGTTGTCATCGGTTGTTGCGACAACTTGTGATTGATCTGGCATACTGATATATTAAACATTAAACTCGTTCAGTGCCCCTTCTGTATACTCGATCAAGAAAGCGATGCAGACGTATGCCCGTCAAGGTTGGTGGCACTGGCACGTTCGGGTGTTAATGATATGTCATTTATAATTATTGTTAGGTGGTACATCGGCGATCTTTATTTGCGATGATGGTATGCAAGTACTTCCTGAGATTGACCAATTGGAAAGGAAGGCTTTCTATGCAAACCATAACATTGGATGGACTGCTCGACCTGGTCACTCTTCAAAGCCCGACGGCTTCAAGCGCGCAGGAAAATTCAAGAAAGCCAGTAACATGAACTATGGCCTGAACATCTCTTTAAAGCTCGAGAAGTTCTTGGCTCTGCTTCTACAGGACGGTGTCGAGGATACTGCCGATGAGTGCGTTGAGGATCGTGCTCTCAAGATGGCGCTGCAAGAAGTCTTCGAGGACTCAGGTAGCAAATTTATGCCTTGGGGTTCTAATGGCAAAAGTTTGAGGATGGGTGAAATCATCTTGATCGTCGACTCAGATACAATCGTGCCAGAGGTGAAATTTCAACCTTACGCAGTTTTTCTTTCATTCATGAAATTATCCTAATAGGACTGCTTCAGGGATGCCGCACGTGAAATGGGAGAGTCCCCTGATGTTGCCATTATTCAACATGAGTCTGGTATGTATCCATCTGGACTAGCATTAAGGTTCCGCTCTGATCTGCATATCTCCAGATGTCATGCAAGTGGCGCATCATTACTTCGAGAACGGTATCACCCACTTTACGCGTCGTATCAATAAGTGTATCTCTCTCGGCTGCTCTAATGGAGAAGTTGCCCCTTTCGTCGGCCATAATGCCTTCCTTCGTTGGTCTGCTGTCCAAGATGCTTCATTCATTGAAAACGGGGTTCTCAAACAGTGGTCCGAAGCGAACGTTTCGGAAGATTTCAACATGGCCCTTCGTTTGTTGTTAAAGGGATATACCCTTCGTTGGGCCACTTATTCCGAGGGTGGTTTCAAGGAGGGTGTGTCATTGACTGTCGTCGATGAATTGGCAAGGTGGCAAAAATACGCGTATGGTCAGTGGTGGCTTGAGCATTGAATGAATCGATAAACCCAATTTTCATTGACAGGTTGCAATGAGATTATTTTTAACCCTCTGATTAAATGGTGGCGCAAAGGTCCCATCAGTGAAGAATTACGGGGTTTCGTTTGGTCTAAGGCGCCAGTCCACTACAAGATCGGGATGATGTCCTGTGAGTAATTTGACGTTCTCAAGTCATCGAAATGTGCCTGACTCGTGTTTCGTTGTAATTAGACATGTTTTCTTACTGTGAGTTTTATATGTCTAATATTAGCCCTGGGGACGACCGGAGCCTTCAAAGCTCCCATATTTCGTTCTTTGTTTTGCTCTCCTGACGTTTGATCAATCAGCGTCTGTTGGACTTCCTTCATCAGAAACGCGAGGCTCATCACATTTGAACTTTCTTGTGCTCAATTTCCCTTGAATCTTATGCGCTGATATTGTCCTGTGAATGTTAGATGGGATTGCTGCCGCGACGGTCGGATCCATCATAAACTATCTCCTCCTCGGACTCGGGATCCAAGTGGATAGATTCTATCTTCATAGTTTTGAGATTCTCTTGGCCTGCACGGTTGTTTTCCCTGCTATTGGGAACCTTGGTTATACTCTGTTGGAGTACCGTACTGGACATCGAAGCTTTTTTGGGGCATTGGTTGAGAATCTGAGATGGATTCCGTTCTTGTGCGTACCCATGACCCTCACCGATTTTCCGCATCGCTCAGTTGAGTCCTTGATTGATAGTGTTTTCTTCTTTGGTGGCCTCAGTATTCATTTGTCCACTGCATTGCTTGCGCATATGTTCTCGTACGATATGTAAGCATCCTGCTTGCTTTTCACACCAAAGCTGGTATTAGGCTACCCATGACGAATAGCTGATTTGATCCTGTTCAGGACATGGGGATCGACGGGCAAGGAAGTTGAGCGCTCGACATTTTGGATCGAAGGTGCGCGAATTTCGTCTGTTTCGTAATGGCGCTGTCTGACTCCCTCTAGTTCCCGCAATATGGCGTCGCTTCAAGCTGTCTTTTATTATATGCTTCCTGTGCATCGCCATGATGGTTATCTTTACCACAAATGTGGTACCCTTTGAGTGGCAAATTCCTGGATACCAGTGGGCTTTGAACATACCGCTCTCACTTGTAGTTGGCTGTCATATTCTGCTACCGGTGCGTTCGACTGCGATTGGAAGCGTTGGATTTGCTGACTGGTTTTTATTGCAGATTGTGCTTAATCCTTGGTTGATGATTTTCTCCTTTTGAGGAGACTGTTGATCTGTTGTGTTGTACCGAATATGGTCGATCCAGCACCTGGCTTTTGACCTTGTTGTTTTAGTAGGAACTATCTATAATGCAGGTGGAAGTGGAATATCAGACACAGATATCTTGTTCCGATATGAGGAAAAATGGCGCCTTTACTTAGGCAATGGTCGGATTGGGTTTAGAGGTTGGAAGCTATAGTTTTTTTTCTTATTTATTTTCATATGGACGCCGTTGGGTTGTGTTAGAGCTTTTTGGCCATTTCGTTCTTGTGAGGACAAAACTCGCTCATGCTTTCTTTGGTGTTCATTCTGGTTGACAACTCCCCCTTTTTTTGAATCTTGTACAAATTATTGCAGCTCTACTTACGTCGTTGTCTCTACTAGTAATTAAAGTAATGAAGTTAGGTCAAGTGATCGGTTTATGATTTGCACCCAAGATTGTTTCAGCACGATTGTTGATTGTACCTTTGTGAAACACAAAGTGACACATGGCTGCCGTACACAATGTGAAAGATTTTTTTGATATAAGCCGGTCAAAAAGGAGAAAACAACGAGAGGGGGGTATTTATACAATGCAGTGTCAGTTGATCATTTCTATAGTCTTAGTCGTTGTGGCGCGAGACAAAATCGCCATCGCGACATAGTGAGGAGAGAGATCTTGTGGAAATGATGTTGCAGGATCTGAACTTTGTATTTTGCCAATGTGATGTGTCCCAAATATAGTTCACGAAAC
>Ga0153938_1000957_pt1 | contig 11757 bp, 8 predicted proteins | sample TSNY022MetaG_FD_104740 | JGI IMG/M metagenome (GOLD analysis project Ga0153938, IMG submission 104740) | Attine ant fungus gardens microbial communities from New Jersey, USA - TSNJ022 MetaG | ecosystem: Host-associated > Fungi > Mycelium > Unclassified | place: USA:New Jersey: Brendan T. Byrne... | reverse complement strand
TTGAACATGTGAGAACCAGACATTAAACTCTGACTGAAATTATACATAAATCATAGACTCTAAAACTCAAGAAAAGTTAGGAGGACTTTACCAGGTACTGACTCAATGATATAATCTTCATGACTCAGGTTATTTATTTGGTGTCTTTGATCATGGCTTTGTGTAATGCCTGGACAAACTGCTGTAGCTTCGCGGATCCTGGGAAACTAGGCTAGTGACCTAGAAAAAGGGTTTTGTGAAGAGTATACAGCGAAAAGGAGATCCCAATCAATACCAACAGTGAAACCTGGGCGTTCTAGGAAAGTGAGAATGGGTCTAACCCTTAGTTGGAGCCAGCTGTGACGTCATGGTAATCAGGATCTAGCCATGGTCATTAGCGGGTTTAGGTGGAGTTCCCGGAGGAGATAGGAGGTTGTCAGAAGTCAGATGAATTTAATATACGGACAGCGGTAATCAAAACGATCGTGAGACAGATTACAAGGAAATAGAGCGAAGAAACGACAGTCAATAAGGGAATCAGTAAGTAGTAGGATGTCGAGCGAAAGGATAACCAAGTCCAGTGAGATCTTTACAGTCGGGTGACCGCCTTTAAGTCCAAAGGCATGCCTAGAAAACATGGTTCAAAACGATAAACAGTACAGGGTGATGAATATACCAGAAGGATCAATCCCATTTCTGGCCAGTATCTGATTATGTCGGATTAATCTTGCTTGATCGAAGCTGATAATTGCAGGTAAGTAGGAAACCTTCCCAAGACATGACAGCCATACTTTACATGTTCTCGGCTCATAATTTTGAGCACCTCCTGTGTACCTTGTTCGTCCAACCCAGCTCTTGAGTCACCATCTCGCAGGTTAGCTTCGATGTCGAAAGCCGATGAGGTTAAACCAGCATTGACCTGCTGGGAAAATGTTGAAAGAGGGGTGTAATGGCTCGACCTGGGAAAGATAGATTTGATACGCTCTGGAACGTGAGGGAGGAGTATTTCACGGTAACGATACGAGGCTGAAGTCATAGACAAGACGTAGGCGCGTTGAACGAACTAGTCTGAAGGAACTCTGGGAAGGAGACACACCGAGCGCTAACACGAGAACAAAGCCAAGTAGGGATGCATAGAACAACATTTTCAAGATATAGGGATTATCTGGAACAACAGAAGGCTCCAAACAGCACAGGAACTATGGAGATAAATGTAAGAGTTTGAATGTCTCCGACATGCGTCAAGATCACGTGTCAATGATTACCATTCTTCAATCTTGCCTGTCCCCCAGTTTAGGTATCTAAACTATTCTCACCGCATAACTTGCAGATCATACTGCTTGAGATCTTCTAGTTTTCTGAATCTCTACTTTATCTTTCTTTGGAAAAATATGACGGCACTTTTTCGTACACTCGAGGTACATCTAGTAACTTGAAACACCATCGATTCACCTGTGGATGATTTGATTATAGGAAGAGTTTTGTCCACCTCTGGACTCATCTCTTCTAGCAGCCTTGCTAGCTGAGGTAGAGACTGATACGGAAGATAAATCTTTCTTAACTGGGGAACCGCAGATTGTTGGACTCCGCAACGTGCTTCGAGAGCTGGCCTCCCATGCCGAGGAGGTTCAGCTTTTTGAGTTTGCAGAGTCAAATTCAATTTCGCCTACGGAAACTACCATTAGCTCGCAGGATCCAGCGCTCAGTGGATCCACGATGGACACTTCCGTCAGTTCTGGGTCATCTAGATTGTCAGTCCAGTCTTTCGGTACCCCTTTGGAATTCCTTCAGGCTTCACTTCCGGACACACCTGTCAACACGCTGAAGCAGGCCTTGAAAGACGTCGAAGAAAGCGGCAGGAAGCTGGATATGTGGAATCTGATAGGAAATATACTATCTCAAGAGTACACCCGAGAGATGGAGGAAAGAGGGTTAGGTGATAATAACGATGTGATTGGAGGATGGGAGTTTGTTCCCCATAAATCCCGGGAACACCATGGTTCTGCATCTCCTGACAAACGAAAGCGTTCTCAAGCAACGAAGATTACACTTGTTGATATTCGTCAGCAAAACCATCGTATTCGTCAGCATAGAAAGTCAGGATCTGCCCCGAAGCCACCCTTGCCCGATCTTTGGACCCAAGTGCAATCAATTGCCACCAACATTTCAGCTTATCTCAGTCCCCATCCCCTGTCTTTCTTTCTTTCTTATCTCCATTCCCCGCAATACGAATCGCCTTACCAAGCTCTTCTTGCAGCCCTCGAATGTATTTGCAAGGCTCTTCCCTCTCGTGATACGGAGGAGAATGCTACCTTGTTACGGAATTTACTCGAGGTAATATTTCCGGAATATGAGCCATTGGATTTTGAACAGCGATCTCGACTGGTGCACGAAACCGAGTTGTGTATCCTGGCAACAAGTGGCAGGGGTGAGGATGTTATTGACCTTGTTAGGTTCCTTCGTGAACTCAGCTTGGATGCATCATCCGGAACGTGGGATTTAGGAATATACCACCTGCCTCCGCACAAACCCCCACCTTCTCCCACCATTCCAAAGGAGATACACAAAAAACGAAAAAAAGCTTCTCCCATCTGCACCCCCCTGACACCTCAGATATCGTCATGTTCCTTATCTCTACCATCTCCTGTTCCAAACTCTGCCCAGGGCAACAACCTTGATCCTTATGAGTGGCAATCCATCCCTGTGCGGCGGACACTCAGTAGCAGCTCTACACGACTCGCTCATAGTATACCCGCATACGCTCGCGTACACAATGGATACGACAAAGACGACACAAGGGATTTAGGCCAGCAACTCAGACCCAACAATAAGATCAAGGAGCACAGACGTCAGCAGGAGGAGTATTTAAAACAAGCAGCGAAGATATGGCAACGAGGAGACAAGAAGTTTAGGGGAGAGACCGCCTTCTATTATGCGGAGAAGGTTAGCTTTTAAATCTCATAATTGCCTTTTGTTGACATCACCACGAGGCACGAGAATTCCAAGAATTAGTGAAACAAGAAGCATTGATAAATGCGCGCGCTATGGTCAACTCGAGAAGGTCTGAATAAGAGTAGTTGTACCTCAGGGTCTACGAGCTGACTTTCCTTTCCTAGGGCCTCTACTGGGAAATATGACGAGATTGACCTTCATGGTACAACTGTCTACGAGGCGGTCACCATAGTGAAGGAGATTCTACTAAATTTCGAATGTTCCCCAAGTACGCTCTGCATGTCATGTGTATTCTATTAAGTCACATCGCAACACAGGTCAACCGCTCAAAATTATCACTGGGAAGGGTAGCCATTCCACTAATAAGGTTGCTGTTCTTAAGCCAGCGATTAGGAATGCACTGTTAGACGATGGATGGGTTGTTGGCACATGGAATGCAGGCCTTGTTGTCCGCGGGCGGAGTTCTTGAGTCATACATCGCCGACTCTCTAAAATCAACTCCATTTTTTGCTTCATGAATATATTTACATATTCTGTAGTTATTTCTCTGGGTCCTGGTAGTCTATCAATATTAATACTGCCTTGTGTGATACATGCGTGACCCCGCGAAACCAAGATTCAATGCCATCATTTGCTATGTCAAACGTGAGAATCCCTTATATTGTTGAGGTCACTTCTTAAAGTATGCCTACGCGCAGTTCTGACTCTGATACCTCTTTTGTTGCTCTTGGAAAACGTCGAAAGCTCAGGGTGAGTCCTTTTAATCATAAATGCATGACCTGTGACTTAGATTCCCACAGAAATCAGAGAGTCAAAAGAAAAAAAGAAATACAAACGTAGGACATGATAAGCGAAATCAATTTCCGCTCTCCTTTGACTCTTTACTCTATCCTACGGGCGGCGCTAGTCACGGAGATGATGATTCATCCTTTGACGATGTAATTGAAACACTTCTTCCAGAACTCCTGAGGACTAGGGCTTTGTTACTGGAGCAGTATTCGGATTATGATGAGCAGGTTGTGTTCGCATTTTCCCAAAAATATGATTCAGCTCTGAATGGGATGCCAACAGGGTACTTGTCTTAGGTCTCTCACTCGATCCGAGATATCATCTCTGCTCACCACTAGGGATAACTGGGGGCAAGATGTTACGTCAACTATCTTACTACGCAAGCTCAAATTATCTCAGGTAGGGAGGAAGCTGAATGATATGCTATCTTGGCTTATTGTATTCCTCAGGAGAGGCGCAGAAGTCACAGCGCTCCGATGTCTCTCGTAGCACCCTCGGGACCTTTATCTCAAACTCGACCCCCACCTGAGAAAATAGCACCCAGACGCCAGGTTGCACAAATGCTGGAGGAGATCCAGACGACACCATTTGATCATTCGTTTCTATCTCGTTTGCAAGGCGGTGCTAGGGGTTACACATTCTCTGGATTGATTGCTGTCGATTGGGAGACAATCACTCCGTGGATGAGTCTCATGGACGACATTCGGGATCATTATGAATTGGCGCAGTATGCACATCTCCACCTTTGATTGAAACTCAGACTGACGTCGGTGCATCACGGAATATCTAGTCCTGAGCGGGAGCAACCAGTAGTATCTCCGGCACCAATAACATATAGTACCCTTCAATCATATCATCTCGAACAGATTCACGATTTATTAGAACGGGTTTTTTGGACAGGGATAGATGGTGACTATATCACACTTTTCATCTGATTCCCGCTGATTCCTCTACCAGTCAGCGATTCCCTGGAATTTTCACCAGAACAATGTACTGTCGTGGCTTGTTACAAACGACTCGTTGTCGGTGTCACGATCATGAGTTCTCCTCAAGAAACCTATATCACATATTTAGCCGTCAAGGCCGGCTGGGATAAAGCACAGATTGCTCGGTTAGCTTGACTTGATTTTTTCGAGCTGCAGCTCAACCTTGTTTGCTCTTTTACTAGAACCATGCTGTTTCATTTGATCAAGATGAATCCCAAGAGAGACATAACCTTGCATGTATCGGCGAATAACTCAGCGATGGTAATGATTACTTTATTCTACCACATGGAAGATCCTAATTTTTGAACAGCTGCTCTACAACCAGTTCGGATTCAAAGCGGAAGAATTCATAGCTGGGTTCTATGAAGATTATCTGGATCCAGTTTCTCGGGGGTCTAAAAATGCCTTCAGGTTGCGACTTCGCCAATGATTTTCCTGGGCAGCCCAAAGAATGTGGGCAATAACTTCAACTCTTGACCACCCATTTATTTGCCGCCCCCGAAATCAGAGACTATAACATAATCAACAGCAAGTGGAACAGAGTGCGCAATTTGACTTGGGAAAACGACCCAATGAAGCGGTCCGGCTGATGGTAACTCCATTGTACGTCTTGGATGGATAACCGTTCACAACGCGCATCGATAATCTTGAGCGGTACTGCTTGGAGAGTGTGCCAGTCTTGTAGTGGCAACCATCATTCGACGCGAAGCTTGTATTTTCATTGTCGTGTCAAGTGTTCTTACACGATAAAATTGATTGATTGATATCACAGAAGACTTGTCTTAAGAGGGGATCAACAGTAAAGATACATTGCAATCATGTTGTTTTCTATCGAATCATGACAAGTCGAGCTAATATATGCTATACATCTGACCAGTTCCAGACGAGCAGTCTTGATGAAGTGTGACCAATAGTTCAAAAACGACTATTGCATCTCGATTATTTACAAGCAGTTTTGATCAGAAGTCAGAAGAAGTGATAGAAGAACAACACAGAAAAATAGCCACAAGGCTGAATCGAGATGTACGCATCAACATAAAACGACTTCTTCACAACTGTCCAAAAAAAAAAGTGACTGCAAAGCTACAATATGAAGCAGGAGCACAGAATACTGTGTACTGTTAGACCAGAACATGAGCATGAACACTGTAGGTTCAAAAGGAAAATTCACCCGGAACTTCTTTTACAAACGGTTAAGCGAGATTTCTTTGACCTCTCCAGTGCCCACATAGCGGTGGACAAGGAAGGCAATAGCAGAAGGGATCTGAAAAGGATTTTGATCACAGGAAGAGCAGGATTCATCTTCACCAGTGTCCAGTCCTGTATCTTCGAACGGTGCGAATAACGTGTCCCACCGGATATGAGTCAGACTCGGTAGAGCTTTTGAAAGAGCCAAGGATGTAAGCTGTTCCCTCCTGCGCGTTTCCTCTTTGAAGACACCACAAGCCGCACATGAGGAGAACGAATTAAGAATGCCTTTTCCACCTTTAGTTTCGTCTGAATGAATGATATGTTCTTCCAGGATATAAGCATCTGAGAGCAAAAGCCCAATATAGAGACTTTTCAATTTGGTCAAGGACGCCAAAGAACGGGCAAAGGAAGCCTGAAATAGTAGAGCACGTAACAGGGTTCAGTGAAAGTCAAAAAGAATGCAATGAAGAAATGTCAACAGCAAGTTTTTCCGCGTTGGCGTAGTAGTCAGGTATCGGGGAGTGCCTCATGTAGCCCAGTGAGTCCTCTAAGCAGACAGTGCAACAGTCAAAATCGATGCGTTTACTAGATTCCATTTCAAGTGACTTCAATTGAGGGAAAGTGAGGGATAGAGAATCAAGCAATTTGCTATCAATGCGCGGAATCTCAGTCAACGTGAGTTTTTGGATGTTTGTTCCGGAGCGAGAAAAAGAGTCAAGGAGACGGCGGACAACTGAATCTTGTGTGCTCAGTCCCTCGAGCGTGAATGATATCTTGAGGACTTGTAAGTTAACGAATGAGCCTATGTTCTTGATGAGACCGCTGGCGACTACATGCGACGGGCAAATGAAGGACCTTTGCATCAGAGGGGGAAAGGATTCCCGTCAGTCTTTGCCGTATATATGCTCATGAATCGGTGAGAATGACCTACCTGACCCAACCAAAGCTATTAGATCCACCAAAAATCTCGTTCTGGATAGAAAGGTAATCCCAGACTTTGGTAAACAGCTCCCAGCTGTCAACCACGATATTTCGAAAGTAGAGACGCAAAGAAATTTCCCGGAGAATCTTGGACGCTCGAATGAGAGAGTGAAGGGCAAAAAACCTGGATTCTGAGCAAGGGTAAGCTGGGAGCACCAAGCCCACGACGGTTTCAATGATCTCATAAGGTAGACGAGGTCCAATGAATTTTTTTGGCTGTGCGTTAGTAGAATTGCGCCCTCTAACGCGCAGTGTAAGTGAGCTTGTGCGTCGAGCAAGAACAGTTGAAGTAGTTCGAGTTAGCATGTTACAGCGATGGTTCAAGTTCAAATCGCTACCTATCAAGGCATCATCACGAAGTAGCATCAAAATAAAGATAAAGTATGGCGTATTACACGATCTACAATATAAGTAATAAAACATCAGGCCTGCTTCCCTCTACGACGACGACGGATCATCAAGAAGCCAGCTGAAATTCTCTGAAATGATCGTACCCTCGCCCTTCTCCATTTTTTTTATCGAAGAGTCAGAATCAGTGCTGCTGCTACTCGCGTGCAGCACTGATGCACGCATATTGTGGTACCACTCGTTCCGAATTGTTTTTTTCAACTTTTTGGGCTTTCCTGTCTCTCTTAAGTACAATTTTAAGTTGAATGTGCAAAGAGGGACTGAGAATACCTACCTACTGGTGTTCCCTCTTGTCGGAGCTCTAGCTCTCGCCAAAGCAAGCACAGATTGTTGCTTTGACCGCGACATAGCCGGCATTGGTCGTGGTGTAGATTGTCCATCTTCTTCACACCCGACGGCGCTATGACGTTCCTGTAGAGGTGTTACCAGGTCCGGATTAACATTCGAATTTTGCGCTTCCAGCTTGTCCCGTGATTGTTGGAATGTCTTTTCCGGCGCTTGAGACTTGGTGGATTCCTGGGATTCACCGTCAGGCAAGCATAGATTCAAGTCTGGAATTTCCAGTGGATTGATCTTCGAGCCTGCAACTTCTCCCAGAGATTCGTGCCGTAGTGTTTGTACAGAAGATCCATTCTGAGTCCTGGATAAAATTCTATTTCTTGACTTTGAAAGAGAACGTCCCAAGTACTGTACTTCTGAGTTTTTGTAGTCCAAGTCCTTGCCATATTCAATACGTTTCGTGTGTCTTGAGATAGTCTTTATCCCATCTGTATACCCACTGTTTACGGAGTCACATCCATTCTTTGAGCCAATGGAGACTACAACGACATCGTCATCGTCAGTACCAGAGATTTTCCTTGACGGTCTACGGGGTAGTTCCTGTTCTTCCAGTTCTAGATCTTGAGAGGGATTGTCGCCTGCATCTCTAATAGCGTATTTCATTCCACGCCCCTTCCCCTTCTTCCCATTTGTGGCTCTACCTTCCTTCACATCCTCCAACAATGCCTCAACTTTTCCTGACTCAATCTCTTTCCTTCTCTTCATTGCACGCTCCATGACAATTTTATCGCCAGCCTCTATTGCATCAGTCTTGTCACACTTTCTGCCTCCACTGGCACTCATATTCTCGCCGCTGTCTTCGGGGAACATTGTAACGCCATACGTCGTGCTTTCTCTGAGAATCAACAGAGCAGCTTTCGCGCCCACAAGTCCTTTCAGCCCACGATCTTCCATAATGAGTCGCAATGCGACTTCCGGCACTAGTACTCTTTGGATGAAGTCGTTTGCACTGAATGGTTTAATAAGTTTGAGGTCGAAGGAGTCGGGAGGGAACATATTGAATAGGGTCTGCTGGATTATGATATAACCTAATTCGCCATAGCTACAAAATTCGAGTCAGTATGATTATGGTGGGGCGCACGACGAATGGGGGGACCTACTATCCGGGCTGGCTCTTCTTGAAATTCTGAAATTGGCCTCTTACATCTACCATAACCCGAGCACCGTCCTTTATGTAAGATTTCATTTCCTCTCTCCAAAACACGCACTGAATCCTCGGTCCTTTAAAAGCAAAGGTCGAAATCATATCCTTTCCGCATTGTTGACCCTCGATCCAAAAATGCAAATCAGTCTCGCCAGAATCCCGAATGATCCCTTCTAGATATGATTTCATTCTCAGAACTCTGACGCCCAATCCCTCCCAATTGATGGTCTTCGGCCATCCCTTTGCTTCTGCTTCGGGTAAAACCTTAGATTCGAAATCGTGTCTCTGACACACGACTACGAAAGTTGCGAGTGGGGCTTTCCGGCCCAGGGGATTTGTAGAACGAGGGTCAGAATGTGATTTGGATAGTGTACTTCTGAGAAGATTCAAGAAGAAACGTGTCGGAGATGGCGGAAGGGGACTGTCACAATAAGGACACAGGTTGCTCGGATCAACAGAAGGTGACATGAAAACTTGGATTCAGGTCAGCACACGGAGATGAAACTGGGTTTCAGGCTCACGAGAATCTTGCTCTTCATACAAGTCCATGTTGTTCACCATAGCTCTGTCAGTAGACAAGATGTGCTTAAGCAATAGGTGAATCTGAGAAACACATACGAGGCCTCGTCGACTATTTCAAGTTTCCGTTTACGTGCAGGATCAGTCGATTCATCCTCGGATAGAAAGATACCGCCGAGGTCCCGAGTTGGCATCGGAAAGGGCGCTAACGCGTAAGTTTTCTTCTTGCCTTTACTCAACTTGAGAGCCGGTTTGAATTTGTTTGTTGAAAGGGGAGAGAGCGTTGGAAAATTTCTGGTATTTCCATCTTTTCTCGACGAGATGACAGGAACGTTCTTTGTTGCAACTTTGGAACACCTGTGTGTTTGAGAACTAGGAGGGGAAAGTGCGGGGAAGGGTTGTTGAACACGAGGGCGACACTTGGAGGGTCTTATGGTTGAGGGGGATGAATATGGGTCATGAGAGGATGGCGACGCTATACTATCAACGCTTGATGAGCGCGAGGTCAAGATGATGCTGGATGCTGGTGAAGATGGTCTCGAACTTCCGGCAGTGATCTTCGAGATAGGGGAAGATAGGAGGATTTGAGATGGAGTCCGTGCTTGTTGATTAATCGCAGACATGGGTTTGGGACAAGTTAATGAATTATCGACTTGTCCTGTTGACAATTGAGCGATGGGTCGAGGTCGAGGTCGAGACCGGGGTCCCAGTCGCATCTTATTGAAACTGGATGGAACATGATTATTTCCACCCGTGTATCCTTCAAAGCATCTTCCTCTGTGATATTTCGGACCTAGTTTCTCTGCAGGCAAGGATGGAGATAAGGATGTAATTTTATCCTCCCTGACTTCAGTTTTTGTCTTTTTAAACCTATGCTTGTGCGTGGCCCGAGACTTGGTTACAGTGGCTTCTGGATCATAGTCAGAGCTATTCTTTTCGGCCTTCTTTATTTCTACGACGGGCTCCTGGTCTCCTTGCGATTGTTGTGAGAGGCAGTCCATCTCGTCATCACTTCCTAAGTTGACTTCAATGCCAGATATTCCATTTCTCATTCTCGTCAACTTTTTCCCTGACATCTCGGGCTTGGAGAATAAGGACCCATGATCTTCGAAAGCACCGGCACGATGCACTAGGCGCATTGTCAAGTCAATGCGCCGTGTTCCTTCACTCCCATGATCCTTCATACTGTGAATGTTAAGGATCAGAAATCAAGCGATATGAACCAACGATGAACCAACGACACGAGGAACGAAGAGATCATTGGAGTCACGAGACTGTCGCGTCTGACATTAATAATCATTGTTCATTGATGGGGTAACAAGTGATGTCTATTTGGGAGAGATATGCACATATTGGCACATCAAATGGGTACCAAATAGATTTGTATGAGGTACATATAGGTGATTGGCGAATGTTCTAATGTATAAGCATCAGATCTCTACAACCAGGCCAGTTGGTTTTGCTCACCTAATAAAATCACAAACACAGATTGTTCATAAGTGTCTCATACATATAGGAGAATATATTGCACAGTGTGTCACTCAAGATGCTATGCAGCTGGAACTGAGATCCAGAGACAAAGACTAAGTATATTGAGAAGGTGAAGAATAGAATGCATACCTGAGATCCAGAGACAAAGACTGAATCTCAGGGATACAGAGTAGCTACCTAAATACCAGATTGTAAGTATGCACATATTTGTTGTAGAATGTAAAAACTCCAATGCAGTGGAGTACTTGTAGCTAGAGAAGACCAAAAAAGTATAAGCAGGCGATTGAGAAAATTTTTAGGGGACATAGCAGTTGTTGTGATGCTCCCAAACATGGTCCCCTCAACAATACAAGATGACATAGTAGTTACTGCCAAATGAATGACCCTGTCAAGCCAAGACTTCACCAGGTGTATCCAATGGTCCAAATCTATTCTTGATGTTTTCAAGATATATGTTGCAGTATGCATTATATCCAAGATAAACAACAATAATATATATAACATGAAAAAATGAGATAAATCTCTTCCCAGGAGATCAACATGCTTTTTGCTTGAAAGCATGAAGAGCTGACTAATGCTGGCCACTATAGAAGATGAATGCATACCAAAGAGCATGGTCTGTCTTATCATGTAGTGTGCTCAGCACTGAATCTGAGTATAGCAACTTAGCCTGAGATAACTTAATCACTGTTATGAGAACCCCAAGCAGGAAAAAGTCTCCCATGCATTCAAACACCTGATACAAAACCTTAAGGCATACAATGGAGTAGGAGTATAAATAGAGTAGGACTCAGTAAGCCAAATCATGTGACAAGGTCAGGTGATCACAGAACATTCTGGAAAAAGACATGTGACCATGGGACTCTAGGGTACAGCCACTGTAGTAGTAGTATAAATAGGGGTGCAATTTGATAGAAGAACTCCATCGAGTTCTTTCTGAACATCCATCTAGGGTGATCACTAAGAGCACTCACTGCT